>Ga0101944_10003142_pt1 | contig 24043 bp, 15 predicted proteins | sample DewCreD2012metaG_FD_75245 | JGI IMG/M metagenome (GOLD analysis project Ga0101944, IMG submission 75245) | Hot spring sediment bacterial and archeal communities from British Columbia, Canada, to study Microbial Dark Matter (Phase II) - Dewar... ... | reverse complement strand
CCCCATGCGGGCGAGGGCGCCACGTCGCCCTGCAATCCCTTGCATCGCCAGCGTTCGGTTCCACGGGCCGGATCATAGGCAATAACCCAAGGGTAGGCGCACGTCACCAGCTGGTCGCCCTGCGGCGTCGGAATAATCGAAGGGCTGGACCACGAATTGGGGACATCGCGCGGCGTCGCATACAGTTCCTTGCCGCTGGCCCCATCGATGCCGATGAGATAGGACTTACCGTCCTCGGCCGCGCCCCCTTGATCCAGTTGCACAATCACGAGGTTGTTGTAAACGATCAGTGAGGCGGAAAAACCATACGCGCTCTCAATGGCGTCGAAGTCCTTATCCCACGCTTTGTTGCCCGCGAAATCATACGCGGCCATCAGCCCCGAGGCGAATATGGCATAAATGCGCTGGCCGTCGGTCGCCGGCGTCGAGGCCGCGAAGCCGGTGTCTTCCATGACCTCGACCTCGCGGTCGGCGGGCGGCTCGACCTCCTGCTGCCACAACATCTTGCCGGTGGCGCGATCGAAGCACATCACGCCGTGTTTTTCTTTTTCGCCGCCGCTGAGAAAGATGCGGTCCCCCCAGACGACGGGCGAGCTCTTGCCCCCCATCGGGATTTCGGTCTTCCAGAGGATATTCACGCCGGTGACGGCGCTCCACGTCGTGGGATAATCGCCCGGTCCGGCCAGTCCCAGATTGCCCGGACCGCGGAAGCAGGGCCAGTTGTCCTTAAAGGCGCCGGCAGGCGCCGCGTCGGGAGCGGACACGGTGGACGTGGTGGACGTGGAGGGCGGTAACGCGTCCGACGGGCGGGCCGGTTGGTGGGCCGTGGCTTCCGCCGCCTTTTTTCCAGCGGCCGGCGCCTGGGCCATTTGGAAACCGGTTCGACCCGTGGCGCCCACCACCGCGAGCGCGAGCAGCACGACGCTCATCGTCACGCCGACGGAGATGACCGAGGCGCGAACCGCTGACGGGACGGCCGGCGACAGCACGTTGGGTTGCCGTTTCGGACCCAGGGCAACAAACCATCTGGCCGATGCAATAAGCCCGATCATTCCCGCCAGCAGCAGCCAGGCCGCCCGGTTGAAGCGCAGACGTTGCGTCAGATGCTCCCCGCGGATGCGGGCATCCAGGGCGCGAATCTGCTCTTTGAGTTGCTCGTCCTGGGGATGAACCTTGAGCTGCTCCTTGGCCCTGGCCCATTCGGTCGAGGTCAGCACGCCGGTTTTCAGCTCGTCCCGATATACGCGCACGAGCTGTCCGGCCAGAACGGCCGAAAACAGGCCGAAGATCACGATCAGCGAAAGCGCAGTGCGACGTGCGGTTGGCATCGGAGTCTCCTGAGGGCCGGCAAAGCCCCTGCCGGGGAAATGGTTCCTATCCTTCCCGAACTTTTCCGCGCGCGTGGAGCGCCAGTTCCCGCCCGGGCGGCGCGGCCGTCTCGCCGGCGATCAGGCCCAGCCGCTCGTGTTCGACCGGACAGGCCATGTAGCAGCGCGCGCAGGCGAGGCAGTCGGCCTGTCCGGCTTCATATTCCCACCGCCGTCGGCGGGCCACCTGCCGCAGGATCGTCATCGCCGCCACCAGGCCGCACCAGGCGCCGAACACCGGCGCTCCCCACCGGAACGAGGCCTGGACCTCGGCGGCCTGCCTGTAGGCGGTCTCGGGCGGCAGGCCCGTTGCGCGAAACGCCTCGCTCTGGAGCGTCCGCTCTTCGAGTCCGCGGCTTTCTTCCAGCCACACGCGCTCGGCCACCTGGACCATGTAGTGTCCGCGCGCCAGGGCCGGCGCGGCATGCCAGGCAATCAGCGCGCCGACCACCGGAAACAGCCAGACCCACAGCAGCGTCTTGCCCGGCGCGTGGCGCGGGATCGTCGGATCGTCGGCTTCATAGATCGCGCCATACGGACAGGCCTCCCGGCACAGGCCGCACACGACGCACCGGTCCGGCGTAATGGTCACGCGGCGCAACGAAAAACGCGACGCCAGCCCCAGCAGGGCTCCGTAGGGACACAGAAACCGGCAATACGGCCGGCCGACGAACATCGCCACAAACAGCAGCGCGAAACTCCACACCAGAATATGGAACCGTCCGGACATTCGGAAGAAGCCGACGAACGGGTCGTATTCGCAAATCAGATATCCCGCTCCGGTGGCCGCGAACAACATCGCCAGTCCCAGATAGACATACCGCAGCCGGCTCAGCGCATCGTCCAGCCAGCGCGGCAACCGGATGGGCTTGAGCAGGACGAGGTCTTGCAGCGCGCCAAACGGACACACCCCGCCGCAAAACACCCGCCCCCAGATCAACGCAAGCAACAGCGGCGCAAAGAAGAACAAGATCACGACCACGGGCAGAACATACGAACTGTCGAACAGCGCCTGCGCGACGTTTTGCGTCGCGCCGATCGGACAGACACAACCCTTGCGGTAAAAACCGAAATACGCCAGCGATCCGATCGACAGCCACACCAGCGCTCTGCGACTGCGCCCGACCAGGACGACGAAGGTCGTCAGGCCCAGCGCGAGAAACAACATGGCCGTATCCAGCCAGGAAAGCCAGCCCGCCCGGGCGGGCGTCTGGCTTGAGTGCGGATAGACGTAGTCGGGGCCAAAATCCGGCGGCGGAAACCGCGCGATCGACTCGGCGGCCAGCGCCGCCCCCGCGCTCGCAAAACACAGCGCAGCTACGATCAGCCACGCCAACGCAAACGCCGCGGCGCGATGGTCATTGACGGGACGATTGTTAATAGAGCAATTCATAAGGATCGCGAGAAACACCTCATGCCTCTCAGATGGCAAAGCCGTCCCACAGATGGCAGGGCCGTCCCACAGATGATACGGGCTGACGTTCTCTCATCTGTGGGACGGCCCTGCCATTTGTGGGAATCCTTTTCGCATACCTTCGTGTTTCTTCGCGCCCTTTCGTGTCTGGTCACGCCTTCTTCGCAAGCCGCTTGAAATATGGATCATTCGCCGGCAACCGGATGAATGCGTCTGCGGGGCAGGCCGCCGCAATGGCGCATTCATTACAATTGACGCAGATGTCGTGCCGCACCTGCATATACAGCGAACCGTTGCCAAACTGGACACACCCCTTGACGCAGCGCGCGCAGCCAATGCACAGCGACTCGTCGATGGTGTATTGAAAATACGGATCATCCACATACTTGCGGATGATGGCGTTGACCGGGCAAATCTGGTTCTCCGCCCCTTCGTTCAAGGCGTTGGGCTCCGGCTCAAAGAATCCCGTGCACAATTCACAATACCCGCACATTTCATAGGTGTGGAAACAGCGCACCGCCGATTGATCCAGGACGCAATGCGTCGCGCACTGGCCGCACTGGCGGCACTTGCGCGGATCAATCTGCCAGACGGTTCCGCCACGCGCCGCCCGCGTTCCCAGCACGCCCGCGGCGCCGCCCAGCAGCAGGAACGAAGCGCCGCGTCCGCACTGGGATATGAATTCATGCCGAGAGTATTTTTTCTTAGGCATGACGTCAAACCTCAACTTTCTGTTTCCGGTTGCGAAAACGCATCAACGCTCAGGTCATTCTGATCGCGCGTTCACAAGTTCGTAATATCGGACTTCCGGCGTCCTGGAGACCAGCGCCGCGAGGCGGCCTTGCGAATCAATAGCCAGCGCCAGCCGCATTTCGTCCGGGTCAAAGGCCTCTGTTCCCAGAAAAGCCAGCAGTTCCCCTTCGGCGCTGAAAACCTGGATTCGCGGCAGGACTTTGTCCGACGTGGCCACCCGTCCGTCCGCAAAGACGGCCAGATGCGCCGGATTGCAGCATCCAAAAAACTCGCCCGGTCCGGCGCCCCATCGGCCCCACGCGCGCATCCGCTTCAGATTGCCATCATAAACCTCGACCATGCGTTTGCCCGTGTGGCTGACGTAAAGATTCCCGTTGGAGTCCACGGCGCACGGGAAATAAGGGCTGGGAATGCCGAAGCCCTCCAGATCGTCCACGAACTCGCCCAGGGCGGAAAAGCGATGGATACGGCGATGGGCCGCGTCGGCGATGAAAATGAAATCGCCGGTCGTCGCGATGCCCGTGATCAGCCCCAACTGGCCAGGCTCTTTTCCGGCAGCGCCGAAGGCGTTGAGGCGGGCGCCGCCGGCGTCAAAACGTTCCACTCGTTGATCCAGCCCCACGGAAACCATCCCCGCGCCGTCCACGGCCACGCAGCGGGCCGGCTGAGAAGTCTTCAGAAGGCGAATCTTGTGCCCCTGCGCGTCAAACATCTGAACGCCCTCTGTGCCAGCGACGTAGAGGGCGTCGCCGGGGCCAATCGCAATCCCGCGGCAATCCGTCAGGGTCAGCGCCACGGTTCGGACCTGTTTCAATTGCAACGGGAGCGAAGTGGCGCGGGTCTCATCGCCCAACGATTCCAGTCCGCCCATCGCCCACAAGACCAGGACCGCAAAGGCTGTGGTCGTTTGCCGCATCATCTGCCGGATTCCTCCTATCTCAAATCGACACAAATCATTTCTGTGAGATCCCGCAACACCAGCCAGCCCTCCGCGACGGCCATCGGCGCCCAGGCGTCATGACCATTGAGCAGCTTGGCCGAGGCCAATTCCGTGTATGCCTTCGGCGTGGCCTCGACCATGCGCAGGATGCCCGACTGGTCTTCCAGGGCCAGAATCACGCCATCCACAATCAGATAAGGCCCCAAGCCGAAGCGGACCGCGCCGCTGGTCCAGCGGCGCTTGCCCTCCAAATCCAGACAGACCAGCTCGCCGGTGGTCGCCACGCCGTAAATGTAGCCTTCATACAGAACGGGCGTTTGCTGATGCGAGCCGAAGTCTTTTTGCTTGAGCCGGAACAATTCCAGATGTGTGATGGCCTTGCCGTTGCCACCCTCCAGACGAATCATGGCGCAGCCGGCGTCGTAGCCGCCGACCAGGAAAATCCGCCCGTCGCCGATGGGAATGGGGGTGGGAATGTTGGCGATCTTGATCCGCCAGTCCGGCTTGTTCCAGAGGACGCGGCCATCGTCCGCCGCCACGGAGATCAATCCTTGTGTCGCGGCATACAGATATTGGCGAACGCCCCCGAACTCGATCGTGGCGATCGAGGCGTGCGTCATCCCCGCATCCTCGAATTCCTTCGTTTCCCAGACGGTCTGTCCCGTCGCCGCGTCCACAGCCATCATCAACGGCTTCGCCCCGGGCGCAAGGATGGCCCGTCCATTGTCCAGAATCGGGCATTGGCCGGCATACCACGGCGGCACAACACTGCCATGCTCGGCGACCAGGTCCTTTTTCCACAACAGGGCGCCCGACTCGGCGTCGAGGCAATAGACATGACATTTGGGACCCAGCGTCAGCACGAACCGATCATCCACCGCCGGGATCGTCCGTGACATGCCGTGGTTGCGTTTGATCTCGACCGGATAGGCGTATCGCCAGATTTCGGCGCCATCTTCCAGCGACAGCCGGCGAATGGCGTCCATCTGTTTTTCGCGATCATAGTCGATCAGATAGATGCTGCCCTTGTGGATGGCGGCCCCGGCGTGGCCTTCGCCCACCGGAACGCGCCATAACACACGCGGCCCGCCCGCCGGCCAGGATCGCGGTATGGGATTGGCATTGAGCGCGACATTATCCCCCTTGGGTCCGCGGAACTGGGGCCAGTCGCCCGGGTGTTTCGAGGCGACGCCCCCGCCGTCCCTCAGCCCTTCCTGCGCCCCGGCGCCCCCACGGACCGGCCCCTTGCGGACGGCAGGCGTCGGATGCGCCACCGGCACGCGCTTGGACGGCGCAGGCGCGGCGCTGTGAAGCCACACCGCCATGGCGGCCACGGCGGCCATCGCCGCCGCAACGGGCGCCAGCCTCAGCCATGTGGGATGGATATTCACGTTCAGAGCCAATACTCTTCAGATAAGGCCACCAGGTCTTAACCGCCGGACGGGACTCCAGGAAAACGGCCGGGATGAGCAATCGTTTCTCTCGTCCCCAGGGATTCCGGCCTTCGGCACAAAACGTTGTAATGCCCCCAATCTTTTCCATCCTGCTCCCGGATTCTTATTTCGCCGCGGCTCCGGTCTGGCCGAGGCAATACAGGTTTTCCTGCGCCCGGACATAGACACGACCGCCTTCCAACGAGGGCGTCGAGCGATACTTCTCAAGCGAATTCCGGGCCACTTCCTTGTATTCGCGCCCGCCCTCAAGGACCAACGTCTCCCCGCCATCGCTGGTGATGAAGACATAGGGCCCCGCTGTCACCACCGAAGCGTAAATGCGCTGGGACCGAAAGGCCAGCGGTTTTTCATACACCAGATTGCCTGTGGCGCGTTCGAAGACGCTGAGCGTTTTGGTCCCATTGCCGCCGGCAGCGTACACCAGATCGCCCAAAATGGCCGCCGTGCCGTAGTAGCGGTCTTTCCTGGGCTTGCAGTTCCACATGATCTCCGGCTTCATTCCTTCGGCCGCCATTGGAGGCATCCGCACGGCCACGCCGCCTTTCTCATCGAGCGCATAAATGACGCCCTCATGAATCAGAGGAGTTCCCCACGGCATTTCAAAAACTCCGGAGGCAAGAACTTTGCCATCGCTCAGCCGGACAAAATCTCCCTTCGGCGTAATTACGACATCGACGCCCCCAATAGTTTCAACCTGCGGCGAGCCCCAGCTGTAGTTCACCGGCGCGCGCCACTGCTCCTGGCCGGTCTGGGCATCCAGAGCCACAAGGTTGACGATGTGAATGAGAACCTTGCCTCCGGCGACGACGGGCGAAGCCGAATGGCCCCATCTTTCCCTGGGTTTCTCGATCAGCCGGATCCACTTGCGGGCGCCATTCATATCATAGCAGGCCGCCACACCGGTCCCAAACAAAACCCAGACGCTCTGGCCGTCGGTGAAGGGCGTCGGCGAGGCGTAGCCATTGTCATTGTGCGCGGGCGGCAGGCCGGTGATGTCCAGGGTGGCCAGTTCCGCCTGCAAAGGTTCGATCTTCTTGTTCAGTTCTTGAGCCTTCTTGCGCGCTTCGGGGTCGGCCGCCGGACCGCCCTTCTTGCCTTCAGAGCCCGGCCGACCGCCCTTGCGGCCGCCAGGCTGGCCGCCCCGCGCCTCGCGTTCGAGGGTCTGAATCTGTTGTTTGAGTTCGGCGATTTTCGAGGCGTTGGCCCGGCCTTGCTCGATCTGCTCGGCCGTCAGCGCCTCGGCGATGGGGCTGCTCTTCTGCCATAAGATCGCCCCGTCAGCCTTGTTGACGCAGATCAAGCCATCCGGCTCAACCGTGACAAAAACGCGATCGCCGATAACCACCGGCGAGGCGTTTCCCGGTCCGGGCATTGCTGTTTTCCAGACGATGTTCTGGCCGGCGCCCCACGCAAGAGTATCCGGGGCGGCCGGATACATGCCCTTGGCGATCTGGGGAAAGCCTGCGGTTTCGGCCCCGGCCACACAGGCCAAGGCCATGGCGGCGACGCTAAAGCAGACGACAGACAATCTCATGCATGGACTCCGTTTCATGGAAATGGGCAATCGCGCGTTTGCGAGGACAGATTATGTTGTGTGGAAACGCCCCAGGCAATCCCAATCGGCGCAAAAGGGCATTATCCCTGGTCTTGATATCTGACGCCAGGAAACGTCTGGGACCGGCGGCGCGGCGCGTTCACACGGAAGGCATGGAACGCGCTCGAGCGCGGAGGGCTTCATTGTGCCGCGCAGCGAACGCGTCATAGTTGCGGCGCGGGGGGCCTGCGATCGCTTTCAGATGTCGCAGCCATGCGATCAGGGGCCATCGTCCGCCGCACAGGCGCGCAATCCATTTCGTCGCGCGGAACCGGCGGGGATGTTCGAGCAGATAGAAGGCCAGTTCGCCGATGAGCTGAAGAGCCTCCCGATCCGGCAGCAACAGCGGAATGCGGCATCCGCTGGTCGAGAAGGCGCGCGGGAACTCGTAGTTGGGCGGGATCAGGCCCTGCCGCGCCGCCTCGTCGGTCAACTCCATCATGGGGTAGGGCTGGAAGAAATAGAAGTTGGCCCAGGGAACATCGCACCGCTGGTTCAGCTCAATAGTCTTCAGCGCGGTATGGACCGTTTCGCCGGGGATGCCGAACATGTTCTGCGTGACGAGCTGGATGCCGCGCGCGCGCATCAGGCGCGCCGTGCGCAGAATGTCCTCGTCGGTGGAGACCTTTTTCAGCGCGCCCCGGCGCAGTCCCTCGTCGCCCGTCTCGACGCCGATGACGGCGACGTCGCACCCGGCGCGCGCCAGCAGATCGGCCGTTTCCTCGCGGACCAGTTTGGCCGTCAGGTGACAGAAAAACGGCAGGCCGATGCGGGCTGGAAACTTTTCGGCGAACTCGCGCAGCCAGGGCAGGCTGCTGGCGAACGTGTCGTCCTGAAAGTTCACATAAACGCACTCATAGCGGCGGACGATTTCCTCGATCTCCTGAAGAACGTTCTCCACTGAACGCAGGCGCACGTATTTGCCCGTGGCCTTGGAGCACAGGATATGGTTGATGCAATACGAACAGCGGAACGGGCAGCCCCGGCCGGCCATGACGTAGGCGATGCGCGACTCGCGCAGGATGGGGCGGCGTTCGACGAACGAGTAATCGGGGAACGGCAGGTCGTCGAGGTTGTCGATGAACGGCCGCGTGGGATTGCGCTCAATGGCGCCATCGGGATGTTTGATCCACAGGTTGGCGATGCCCGATGGCTCGGCGCCGTGATCGAGCGCCGCGAGGTATTCGACCAGGGGAAACTCGCCTTCGCCGACGCAAACCATATCGACGCCCTGCTGCTCGATCATCTCCGGACACAGCGTCGGGTGCGGCCCACCGAAGATGGAGCGGACGGAGGGGAAGTCGGCGCGCAGGCGCGCATTGACCTCCAGATAGCCCTTCAGGCAGTTGGTCGAGGTCGAATAGGCCAGCACGCCGGGATCGAAGGCGGCAAGGCGGGCGCGCAGGTCTTCATAGGGAACTTCGCTGGGGAAGTATTCGCAGGCGTGGCCGCGCTGTTTGACCATCGCCCCGAGCGTGGTCATGCCGAAGGGCAGATGCTCGGACATCAGATAGTTGAACAGGAATGCGATCCGCATGGCGCGATTGAAGCCTTCGCAGCGCGGCGGGTAAAGCGGAAAGGCGCGCCCGGCAGTTACGCAAGCCACGTGTTTGTCTCTTGACCCGCAAGCAAACGGTCACGAATGATCCGGCGCCAGTGGGCGCGTGAACAGGTTCCTCCTCAACGGCGCCTCTTTGCGGAGGGGCTGGAAGGTGTGCGGGATTCCATGGGACGGAACTGTCTCGGAGTCCGCTCAACTTTGTTCGTTGGGTGTTCCTTGTTCGATATTCGACAATTCAGAACAGAGTTCGTCGAAACGATCAGAGCCCGAAAGGACGATGACCGATGAGTCCCTCAAATTCCGTCCCCACCCCAAGCCCTCTTCCCTTTCGCATGGGCGAGGGATTTGACGTCCATGCCTTCGCTGGGGGGCGGCGCCTCGTCCTGGGCGGCGTCGAGATTCCCTTCGAGCGCGGCCTGCTCGGCCACAGCGACGCCGACGTGCTGACCCACGCCATCTGCAACGCGATCCTCGGCGCGCTGGCCCGCGGCGACATCGGGCGGCATTTTCCCGACTCGGACCCGCAATACAAAGGCGTCAGCAGTCTGATTCTCCTGGATCGGGTGGTCGAACTGGCCGCGCAGGACGGTTATGCCGTCGCGCAGATTGACGCGACGATTATCGCGCAACGCCCCAAGCTGGCGCCGTTCATCGAGGCGATGCAGGACCAGCTGCGCAGTCATCTCGGCCACGATTGCATCGTGAACGTCAAAGCCGCCACGACCGAGAAACTGGGCTTCACGGGAAGGGGAGAGGGAATCGCGACGACGGCGCTCGCGATGCTGACAAGAGCCGGGCGGCGATAGGCGGCGGGAACTGAAGAATCCTTGCCCTCACCCCCCAAAGTCTCTCAAGTCCCTGAGGTTCCCGGCCTCCCTTGGGTCCCTGAGGTCCTTGGCGCCCCTCAACGCGCCCCCGCCCGCGCGGGCCGCAACCGCCGGAACCAGTCCGCAACCTTTCGCGTAACCTCCCAGCCCCCGCCGTCCAGGGCCACGTCTTCCGACGGCGCGGGCGGGCGGCGCAGCGCGATCTTCAAGCGCTGTTCATCCAACACCTGAAACTGCAGCGCCCCGGCCGGCGATTCGATCCATCGGCCCTCCTGCGCGGCGTCGAGCGGGACGCGGCAAAACGCGTCCAGGGGCGAGACGGGCGGCAAGGCTTCCACGCGGTCCGTGGTCAGATCGATGCCCTCGACCACGACCTCCTCAGCAAACATCCGGACTTCCGCCACCGGCCCTCCCCCGCCGCGGGGCTCGGTGCGGCGGACCCAATACAGCGACTGCGCCAGCGTCTCGAGGTCGGTCCAGCGGATCTTCTGGTCCAGCGCGCCCAGCTGCTCCATCAGCGCCAGCGCGCCGGGACCGGCCTTGGGATCAAACCACTCCGGCTTGAGTTGCACGATGACGGGCCGCCCGACAAAGGCGTCGATCAACGCCTGTTCCGCGCCGCCGTCCGATCGCATCGCCAGCACCGGCGTCGCGGCCCGGGGCAACGGCAGAATCCCATCGCCCCGTCCGGCCGGCGTTGCGCCGGGCAGGTCGAAGGCGGCCGGATCCAGCCCTTCATAAAACTTCCATGGCGCGCCGGACGCGCGCGGCGCCGGCGCGCCGATCAACGCGCGGTATCCATGCGCGCGCAGGGCCTCCAGCGCGGGAGGCGCCCAGATTCCCCCCGGCGCGACCATGACGCGCCCCCACGGCAACTTGCATCGGCGCGCAAACTCATTCATGCGGGCCGAAGCCTGGGCCACCGCCGAAGCAGCCTCCGAGCCCCCCGCCAGATCCCCCTCGCCGCCATTGTTCCCATAGGGGACAATCGACAGATTGCCCGGATATTGCCGGGCGATGCGCACGGCGACCGGATCGAAGCGGGCAAACTCGGCCGGCGGAACCGCCAGGCAGATGTGCTGTTCCAGGCGATGGCCCTGTTCGGCCACTTCGCGCAACTCGATGTTGTCGGGACGCTGAACCAGGCGCGCGTCGGGCCAGATGAACGCGCCGCGCGGGCGCGGCTGGCGCCAGCACCCGGCGTTGAAGATGCCTCGCACGAACAGCAGCAACGGCAGCAGCCGGGTGGATCGCTCGGGCGTCAGCCAGGCCGCCATGCCCTCGACGTCATAGACATCGTCCGGCGGCTGGGCCGAGCAGACATAGACCGATCCGTCGCCCAGCCGTATCTGGGCAAAGATCACTTCGCCGCCGACCTTGGCCATGCCGGGCGTGATCAGGGGAAACGGCAGCGACGCCCCGCGGCTGATCTGCAGCATGGCGTCGTGGCGCGGATTCAGGCGGCCCACCGTCGCGCCGGTCAGCGGCCCGGTCCATTCCGGGCGTTTCCGGGCGAAACAACAGTCAATGAGCCGGTCGTCGGGGACGCGGTTGAGCGAGACCTCCGCGCCCAGCAGATCGGCGAGCCAGCCGGTGGATCGCGCCACGTCGGGATGGATGGAGTGAAGCAGGAGGCTGGCGCCGCGCGTGCGCTGGATGAAGCGTTTGAAGCGCTCGCGGTTGTCGGCGGTCAGGTGGACGAAGGTCGAGGCGGCGAACGCGGCGGACGGGCGGCTCTGTCCCTCCATCGTTTCGAGCACGAGGTCCACCGAGACCAGATCGAGGTCCAGCAGTTCAGAGTTGACGCCGCAGAAGGCCGCGAGGTCAACCAGGGCGCGGTCGCCGGTCGAGCCGGCCTGCCGGTGCGTCACCACGATGAGTCGTTCCGGGCCATTCATGGCTGGCGTGCGTCCCCGTGCGAGTGACGGGAACGTCGCCGTTGCTGCTTCGTTTCCCGTCGATTCGGTTCGCAGGACAAGCCTAGACGCGCGCCAGCGGCTCCGCAAGCCCATTCGCCCGCGCGCAAAGGCGCCCCCAATCCGTCCGCCTCCGAGGCTGAAATCGTGTTTGCAGCGCGCCCTTGGATTGGCGCAATGTCCGCCGTCGTGACGCTGCAATCGCGCGCGACCGCCAACGACCGCGCGCGCTCGCCTCCGCTCCGATGACCGAATCCACACAGCCCTGCGTCGGCGCCGGCGCGCTTCCACCACTGGACGTCCTCGACGACATCGAACGGCTCGAACGCGATCCGGCCACGCGGATGCTGATCCGCACGGGCCAGACCATCGGCTGTTTCTACATTGAGAGCCCGGCGATGCGGTCGCTGTTTGCCCGGTTGAAATGCTCCTCATACCGCGATGTCGTCGCCGCCAGCAGCATCATCCGTCCCGGCGTCGCCGAATCGGGCATGATGAAAGAGTTCATCCTGCGCTACCGCCATCCCAAGCGAATCCGCAAGAGCCATCCCAGACTCGACGCCCTGCTGGAGGAGACGTTCGGGGTGATGGTCTATCAGGAGGACGTGATCCGCGTCGCGCACGAGATCGGCGGCTTGTCGCTGGCCGAAGCGGACCTGCTGCGCCGGGCCATGTCGGGCAAGGGCCGCTCGCGCGAGGCGATGAAGGCGTTGTCGGGGCGGTTTCTGGAGTCTTGCGCCGCGCAGGGTATCGGCCCGGAGGCGGCTGCGGACATCTGGCGCCAGATCGAGTCGTTCGCCGGCTATTCGTTCTGCAAGGGCCATTCGGCCGCCTTCGCCGTGCTGTCGTTCCAGGTAGCCTGGCTCAAGGCGCACTACCCGGCCGAGTTCCTTGCCGCCGTGCTGGCCAACGGCGGCGGATTTTACGCGCCGGCGGCCTATGTGTCCGAGGCGCGGCGGATGGGGTTGCGCGTCCTGCCGCCCGACGTCAACGCCGCGCAGATGGACTGCGCAGGGCGCACCGAGGCGCCCCTGCCGCCCGAAGACCCGCCCCCGGGCCATCGTTCCCAATGCCAGGGATGGATTCGGGTGGGTTTTCGCGCCATCAGGAACTTCCCCGAGAAAATTGCGCGCCGCATCCTCGAACAGCGCGACCGAAACGGCCCGTTTGCCTCGCTGAAAGATTTTCTGGAGCGGACGCGCTGCGGTCATGAGGCCGCCGACAAACTGATCCGCGCTGGAGGCTTTGACGCCATTGAGCCCAACCGCGCCCGGTCGCTGCTGGCCCTGGACGCCAGTTTCAACGCCCCGCCCCGTGATCTGCTGTCCCAATAACGGCGGATGGACGCAACCCAAAAAACACCTTGCCCGCCCCGCTCGAGCTTCGCAAGGATGGCGATTGTTCGTCTGCCGCTGCGGGACAAGCCTCGCATGGATACGCCCACCCAGGTATTCCGATACCGTCTGTCGTTCCGCCTCAGCCTGTTGCTGAGCGCCATTGCGTCGCTGGCGATGGCGCTGGTGGCTCTGATTCTGCCGTGGACGCCCGCCTTCCGCCCCGTCGCGCCCAGCCCGGACGTGTCGGCCGTCCTGGCCTCGGCGCTGGTGTTCCTGCCGCTGGCCGGTTACTTCGTCTCGCGCTGCAACCGCTATTGGGGCTCGCTGGCGGTGGACCCCGAGGGGATCACCATCCGGAGGGTGACGGGCCGCCAGCGCGTGCGGTTTCGCGAAACCTTCCGCGTCTCGGTCGCCGGGGGCGAGGGCGCCCATGAACTGGTCCTCATGGCGGCGGGGCATCCCCGCGAGATCGAGATCGTCACGCGCCACCTCGAACAGGAAGCCAAATTCCTCCGTATCGTCAAGGCCGGACTCAGCGAGCTGATCGAACGCCAGAACAAGTCGTGGGACGAGGGCGAGATGACCTGCGAGTATTCGCCCCGCGCCCAGCGCGAAGGATGGTATCTGGCCGCCATCATCAACGGCATGGCCTGGGTGGTCGCCGGCTCGCTGATCTGGCGCTACTATCACGACCCCATGATCATCACCACGATGATCGCCGCCATGGTCGCCGTGCTGGGGCTGAGCGTGATGATCCACCAGCGCCACTTCAGCCGCCGCCTCGTGCTGACGCCGCAGGGGCTGGCTTTCGGCTCGGTTTTGGGCAACCGCTTTGTGTCGTATTTCAGCGTCAAATCCATCGCCTTCCGCCATCGCCAGGGCCGCGGGACCCGCTTCATCCGCTGCCTGCTCGAGACGCCCGAAGGCGTCTGGTCGCTCAACTCCCAGATGCGCAACTTCGACGGTTTCGTCAGCCGCCTGACCCGCCGCTGCGGCCAGGCCGTCGTCCGCGGCGGGCTGGCGATGGGCGCGATGGACCGCGCGCGGATCGTCCGCGTGCGGGCGCTGAGCGCGCTGGTATTCTGGTTTGCCGCCAGCGCCGCCGTCGGAATGCTGCTGGTGTGGCTGGGCCTGTCCGGATTGAGCGAACGCAGGCGCCTGCTCGAACGCGGCAGCGTCGCCGCAGGCATTGTGACCAGCAAAACGCGCCAGGACAAGAATCTCGTAATTCGCTACCGCTTCACGCCGATGGGCGAACCGGACTCGATCTTTTACGAAGGCGCCATCGTCGTGTCCGAAGCCGTGTTCAACCGCCTGCCCATCGGCGGCCACATCGCCGTGTCGTTTGATCCGGAGAACCCCGACCGCAGCACCTGCGCCGAGGACATCAGCCTGCGGTTCAACTGGCTGTTCATTGCGATGGGCGTCGTTCTGTTCGGATACGCCGGATACCAGATGCGCCTGATCTGGCTGGAACGCCAGGCTGCGCGCGCGCGCGATCCGCTGGAAGCCTGAAGTCCGCGCGTCCAGGACGGCCCCGGAATTCGCCTTGACAGGCCGGCGGCGATGGGAGGATACTCGTCCAAGTTCGCAAGGATATCCGGCGCTATGTCTTTCGCTCAACACACCGTCATGGCCGCTTGCGGGGGTTGTGCCGCCGCCGGCCGGCGCGCGTCCGCGTCCTTGCTGCCGCTCCGACTTTTGGCGCTACTCTGCCATATCACGTAGGGCCATCGGGCCGGCTTTAGGAGACATTGTCTCAACGACGAAATGAAGCGACCCCCTGGCCCAAATCGGCCGGGGGGTTTTTCATTGAACGCAGGTCCGCCGACTTGCGCCATCATGCGAAAGGAGTCGAGCCATGAACGCCGACCCGAGCACACGCCAGCCCTTCTTCTACGACATCACGCTGCGCGACGGCAACCAGGCGCTGCGCAAGCCCTGGAACACCCGCGAAAAGAAAGTCGTTTTCCAGCGACTGCTCGAACTCGGCGTTCAGGGCGTCGAGGTCGGCTTCTCCGGCGCCAGCGAAATGGATTTCGAGGCCTGCGCCGCCCTGGCCGAAATCGCGCCCCCCGCAGTCGTCATCAGCGGCCTGGCGCGCGCCGTCGAGCGTGACATTCAAAAAGTCGCCGACGCCATCGCCGCCGCGCCCCGGCAGCGCATCCACACCTTCATCGCCATGTCGCCGTTCAACATGGCCCACGTCCTGCGCAAGAAGCCCGAAGACGTCGCGAAGATCGCCGTCGAGGCCGTCACGCGCGCCGCGGCGTTGATGAAGCCGCGCGGCGGCGAGGTCCAGTTCAGCGCCGAACATTTCGGCGACTGCCGCGAAAACCTGCCGTGGGTCATCGAGACGTTTCTGCGCGTCGTCGAGGCCGGCGCCACGATCATCAACCTGCCCAACACCGTCGAACGCGCCCGCCCGTTCGCATTCGTCGATATGGTCCGCCAGGTCGTCGCCGCAATGCCTGCGCACGTCACCGTCGCGGTGCATTGCCACAATGACCTGGGCATGGGCACGGCGACCACGGTCGAGAGCTACTTTGCCGGCGCGCGCCAGCTTGAGGTCAGCATCAATGGCCTGGGCGAACGCGCGGGCAACACCAACCTGTTCGAGGTGGCTGTCGCGCTGCATAACTGCGACGTCGCAATCCCGCTCGACATGACGCGCATCTATCCCACGGCCATCGAGGTCTCGGAGATGTCCGGCGTGCCCATCCATGAGAAGGCGCCGCTGATCGGCGCCGACGCGATGGCCCACCGCAGCGGCATCCATCAGGACGGCGTCGCCAAGACCAAAGACATGGAGAAGGGCGCGTATCGGCCCATCCATCCGTCGCTGATCGGGCGCGAGGGCGCCGAGCGGCTGGGCTTCACCAGCCAGTCCGGCAAAACGGCCGTGTATGAGATTCTGACCGGCGCGGGCTGGCCCATCACCATCGAAGAGGCGATCGAGCTGCAGCCGCGTTTGAAGGCGCTGAGCGAATCGCGGGGCGAGCTGCCGGTCGATGTCATGGTCCAGGAGTATCGCGACCACGTCAACCATGTGCCCGGGCCGTTTCAGTTCCTGAAGATGGATCGTCTGGAAAACGGCGGGGGCGTTGAAAAGTTCAGTCTGCGCTTCATCCACGACGGCAAGGAAGTCGAGGAGATCGGCGAAGGCGACGGGCCGATCGACGCCTGCCTCAACGCCCTGAAAAAGCGCGGCGTCCAGGTCGAACTCGTTCACTACGAGCAGCACGCGCTGGCCGAAGAGCGCGACGGCGCCGCCGCCGAGGCGATGACCGTTATCCGCCTGCGCCAGCCCGGCGAGTCAGACTCGGTCATCTGCCGCGGCATAGACACCGACACCCGCCGCGCCAACGTCCGCGCCATCTTCAACGGCCTCAACCGCCTCGCGACCAAGACGTCTTGACGCGCCGGATCGGCGGGGCAAGACTCTGAGCCAGTTGCAAAATGTGGAGTGGAAGGGAGCGGTAGCGTCTCGCCCCCGGACTATGGCTGAGAAACTCACCCAAACCGGGGCGAGACGCCCCCGCTCCCTTCATTATACAACGGGTTCGAATCATCTGGAATAACGTCTAACCTGATGCGTGAGAGTCAGATATAAGACTTCCTGTCCTCTGTTTGCGTGGGTTCCGTGTGTTTCGTGCGTTTCGTGGACCAATACTGACGGATTGAGGATAATGAGCAGGCGATGGCCATTAAAGGCGGCGGCTCGAAACCGCCCTCGTCGCCGCACTCCATATCGCTGGCGCAAATCCCACGGGCCATGGCCGATGACGAACCAGGCTTATTCGGCGCTGAGCAGCGCCCAAGGGATGAATCCTTTCGAGAAGCCCCGCTGAAGCGGGCTTCATGAATAACGCGCGCGTGTCCACCGTCTGAAGACGGTGGCTGACAGAAGGTCGGCTGAAGCCGACCCATCAACCCAAGGCGGCGCAAGGCCGCAATCAAACAAAACTCGCGCAAAAAATCTACGCAAGACGCATCGAAGTTTCAGACAGAGAGCCCAAGGTGGCGCAAGGCCGCAATCAAACAAAACTCGCGCAAAAAATCTAAGCAAGACGCATCGAAGTTTCAGACAGAGAGTCCAAGGCGGCGCAAGGCCGCAACAAAAGTCTCCAACCTGGGAACAAAAACGGGTGAAGGAAATGTCGAATATCCAACAAGGAACTCCCAATCCCAGGTCCCTCTTCCTTGGACATTCCTTGTTCGATATTCGACATTCCTTTGATGCGGCATGATTCTCGTCCGGCGCCAACTCGCAAAACATCCGCGCAAAACGCACAGAAGTTTTGGACAGAGGGTCGGAACAGATGTGAGTAATGACAAGGCCGGCGGCTGGGATCTGCTGACCTTATCTTAACAGTATTACCCTTCAGCCGACATCCGCGTAGAGCTGATAGTTCATCAGCGGGAAGATGTTGTTGCGCGATTCCAGGGCGGCCAGCCGCGCCTCGTCAATCTGCCCCCGTTCGACCTGATCGCACAGTTCATTGAAGTCGATGAGATGGTCTTTGGTGCGCTTGACGGCGTATTCGACCATCGTCTGGGTCTTCATGATGAAGGCCCAGTCGCTGGACTGCGCCAGGACCAGTTCGCGCGCCGCCTGATTGAGGGCGCGACGGGCCAGGGGGTCGGGCTGGAGGTAGCCGTTGTAGCGGTTGGCCAGTTGGATCATGCGATCGCCGGCGCGGTGGAGGTGGCGGTAAATCCAGTCGTTGCTGCCTTCGAGCCATACCTCGCAATAGCCTTTGTTGCCCCAGGAGGACATGGAGGGGGTGGCGACCTGGTTGCGGGGGTGGCGTTCGAGGTATTCGCTGGGCGTGATCGGCTCGACGGTGTCTTGATCGTAGCGCATTTTCCGGAACAGGAAGTCGATGAAATCGGGCCCTTCATACCACCAGTGGCCGAACAGTTCAGCGTCGTAGGGCGAAACGATGATGGGCGGCCGGTCGAGGATGCTGGCGAGGTAACGGACCTGCTGTTCGCGGTTGAAGAGGAAGTTGCCCGCGTGCGTGGCGGCGCGTTCGCGCGCCACGTAGGGGTCATAGGGTTGCTTGGCGGCCAGGTCCACGCCGCGCCCGGTGACGCGGTAGTATTTCATTCCGGTGGAGACGCGCAGGCCGCTTTCGTGAATGTAGGGCCGGATGTAGTCCATTTCGAGATCATAGCCGATGTCGCGGTAGAACTCGCGATAGACGAAGTCGCCGGGATAGCCTTCCTCGGCGCTCCAGACCGACTTGGAGGACTCGATGTCGCGCCCGAAGGCGGCGACGCCCGAGGGGCAATACAGCGGGGCGAACACGCCGTAGCGCGGCCGGCGGTCGGCCAGGAGGATGCCGTGGGCGTCGGTGATGAAATAGCGGATGCCCATTTCGCGCAGGATGCGGTCCAGGCCGGGATAGTAGCCGCATTCGCCGTTCCAGATGCCGCGGGGCGCCCGCCCGAAGGCCGCCTCGTGGGACTGCACGGCGATGGCGACCTGCGCGCGAAGGACGTTGGGCTGAATCTGATACAGCGGCGAGAAGATGTGGGTCCCGCTGCACGTCATGATTTCGAGCAGGCCATGGTCCTGGAGGGCCTTGAATCCGTTGACGATGTTGCGGTGATGATCGTCCACGAACAGTTTGCGGCATTCTTCGAACTTGCGCAGATACATGCGGGCGGTGGCATGGAACTGCGGCAGGGTGCGGGTGCGCGCCACCTCGTGTCCGGCCAGTTCGATCAGTTTTTCGATGTGGCGGACATAGCGGCCCTGCAGCAGTTGATCGCTGAGCATGGCCACCAGCGGCGGCGTCATCGTCATCGTCGCGCGGAAGTGAATGCCTTCGCGCGCCAGCCCCTCGAAGACCTTCAGCAGGGGCAGATACGTCTCGGTGATGGCCTCATACAGCCATCGCTCTTCGAGGAAGTCCTCGTATTCGGGGTGGCGAACGAAGGGCAGATGCGCGTGCAGAATCAGACTGAAATATCCCAATGACATCAGGCGCTGGCTCCTGGGTGAGAGTGGTGGTTTCGTGGCAGGAACGCGGATATACGTGGACGCTCCCGGACAGACACGGCCTCTGCGGCTTCGCTGTCCATAACCCTAGCATTTGGTTTGTTTCGCGCGTCCATGGCGTCCCTGGGGTCTTTCCGGCGCACTGCGACCGGGCGGCCGACGGAATCCGAGATTCACTTCAGATGACGTGACACGACCGGCGTGATCTCGCGCTCCTGTTCGCCATCGGCATGCACGGCCCGGACCGGGATTTCCTGGACGCCGTCGGGCAGGGCGATGCGCAGGCGGAACGTGCCGTCGGGTTCGAGGCGGACGGCATGGCCCTGGATGGTGACGCGGGCGTCGGGCTCGGTGGCGCCATAGACGATCAACTCGGTGTTGACGACGAGATGAAAGCCGCGGGCCGCCCCAGCGCCCGGGGCGTCGCGCCTCATCAGGGCGCCCGAAGCCAGGGCCTCACTGCCCATTTGAAGGCGCGGCATCTCAAAGGCGGCGCGCCGCAGGGCGGGCGCCTGCTCGGAGCCGCCGGTGGCGCCGCGGGCAACGCGTCCGCCGGACAGTTCGAAGATGCGTTCGAAGTCCGATTCAACCGTCATCCATTCTTCCTCGGTCGCGCTGAGCGCTGAAACCGTGTTGCGCGGCGGGAAGACGACATTGGAGCGCACGATGACCTGAAAGACGCCCTGCGGTCCGACCGCTCCGAGGTCGGCCACCCATTGACGGTTGGCGGCGGGCAGTCGCAGATACCAGGAGCCTGCGCCGCCGACGGCGGTGTCATGGAATGAATGGGCGTTGGCGCCGTCAAACAGGATGTCCGAGACGTCATACAGCCGCAGCGTCAGGTTGTCGGCGCTGGCTCCGGTCCGCTGGCGGTCGGCTTCGGAGATTTCCCAATACGCATAAATCCATTCGGGATCGCGCGGCATCAGCACCAGCCGCGTTTCGCCATACGTCTCGGGCAGTTCCCGCCGCGGAGGCGCAAAGACCTGCGGGACATGCTCGCCTTTGGCCTCGATCTCATACTGGTGGGCGCGCATCTGCACGACGAGATTGTCTGAAGCCAGGCTGCCGGGCACTGCCTCGAAGACCAGTCCGGCGTCGGGCGCGGCCGGCTTGGGCGTGGCGCGCCGGCGAGTGGCGGGCGCGCGAACCGGTTTTGGCTGCGCGGCGGCGGCGGGCTTGGGCGTTGCCGGCTCGGTGGCGCGGCGGATGGCGGCCGGCTTTTTCGCGGCGACCACAGGCGTTTTGGCCGCAGCGGCGGCTTTGGGGACCGCCGGCTTGGGAACGCGGGCCGCTGTGACTCGCGCGGCCGCCGGCCTGGGCGCGGCCGGCTTTTCGGCCGTGGGCTTGGAGGCGGGCGTCTTGCGGGCCGTCGCTTTGGCCGGCGCCGTCTTGTCCTCGGTTTTTTTCGCGTCGGCCTTGCGGGCGCCGGCGCGCGTTTTCGTTTTTGTTTCGGCCATGGCGCAATCTCCTGCAGACGGTATTGCTCCGGAGCGGCCCTTCCGAGGGGCGGATGGGCGGCGCGAGGATGGCTTCCGCGCAGTTTTCTCCCGGCGGGCCGCAGTTGCTTTTCAACCGGAACGATTGAAAGTATGCCGGCGCGGCCCTTCGCCGTCAAGGCAAAAAATTAGACCGATCCAAATAATAATATAGCATTGATATAACGTATTTTATGATGAAATCAATGGATTGGGAAGTCATCTGTTGGCTTGGTTATTTGGACCGGTCCAAACGGCAAAAGCCTATGGCGCCACAAAATGAGCCCGAATCCAGTCGCGGGCTTGCGCCGGCGTCCGCAATGCGCCTTCCATTTGCGCGTCGGCCACGGCGCGCAGCATTTTGCCGAAGCGGGGTCCCGGCGCGTAGCCCATTGCGATCAGATCATCGCCGGTGATCAGGGGCGGGGGAACGATGGCCCCCGCGGCGCGCACGAACTCGGCCCGCTTGCGCTCGCAGTATTCAGCCCCGGACGCGTCGCCATGACTGGCCAGGCAGTCGGCCCGGTGCAGCGCCAGGTCTTCGTCGAATCCCGGGTCGGCCATGAAGCGCTTGAGGGTTGAGGGCCGCATCTCCATGAGGTTCATGAATCCCATGTGGCGCGCCACGCGCGCGACGATGGTCTCGATCTGCCGCCGCGGGAACCGCAGCCGCCGGCAGACGGCGGCGGCGATGTCCGCGCCCAAACTCTCGTGCCGGTCGAAGCGGATGCGGTCCTCGGCGCGGCGGAAGGCCGGAGGCTTGCCCACGTCATGCAGCAGCGCGGCCATCGCCAGTGTGGGCGAGGGGGCGTCCAAGGCGTCCAGCGTGCGGCAGGTGTGGGTGAAGACATCGCCCTCGGGATGGAACTCGGGCGGCTGTTCGACGCCCTTCATGGCCTCGACCTCCGGCACGATGACGCGCAGCAGCCCCGACGAGGACAGCCGCCGCAGGGCCTGGCCGGGGCGCGGCCCCGTGAGCATCGCGACCAGTTCGTCGCGGATACGTTCGGGGCTGATGTCGGCGATCAGGGGGGCGCAGGCGCGCAGGGCCGCCCACGTTGCGCGCTCGATGGCCAGGCCGAACCGCACGGCGAAACGGATCGCGCGCAGCAGGCGCAGCGCGTCCTCGGCGAAGCGTTCAAACGGATCGCCGATGCACCGCAGGCGGCGGGCGCGCAGGTCCCGCAGGCCACCGACCGGATCGAGCAGACGGTCTTCGAGCGGATCGTAGTAGAGGGCGTTTATGGTGAAGTCACGGCGCCGGGCGTCGTCGTGGAGCGAGCCAAACGAGACGCTGCGGGGGCGGCGGCGGTCGAGGTATCGTCCGTCGCGGCGGAAGGTGGCGACCTCAAAATGCCGCCCACCGGCCACGACCAGGACGACGCCGAAGTGCGCGCCGACGAGGTCGCTCCGGGGGAAGAGGCGTTGAATCTGTGGGGGGCGGGCCGAGGTGGCGATGTCGTAGTCCTTGGGTTCGAGCCCGAGCAGGCGGTTTCGGACGCAGCCGCCGACCCACCAGGCCTCGTGTCCGGCCTCGCGCAGACGGCGGACGATCCCGATGGCCGTCTGGCGAGGATCGCGCTTGATTGGACGGCGGCGCGCCATGGTCATCGGCTCCGGGTCATTTTGGACGAAAAGGCCGCCTGGGGCGGAAGGGCGCCTTGGGCCCGGAGCGTCGCGACCAGCGCGGCGGTTTGGAATTGACGATGGTGAAAGTCGCCGTTGGCGATGCCGTCGTCGGGTGGAATCTCGCGCGTGAACCGGATCGTCTGCATGGCTTGGGCATTTCCCTGCGGAAGGCGTTTTTTGGGGGGGCCGGGCCATCGGCCCGGGCGCCCTTCGAGCCGTGATTGGACCTTTGCGGTTTGCGGTTTGTCAATCCCCGGCTGCAGGATCGCGGCTCGAACAGGGGTTGACCCTGCGGGGAGGGCGACAGTAGCATCCGTTTTTTGAATGGAGTGAGGCCGTTTTCATCCTGCGGCCCCTGTGGATATGCTCAGTGTCGCCTGCATCAAATTGAGTGACCGCGGCGCGCCGCGCGACTTTCGTCTGGACCATATGGACGTCAAGCCGGGCGATTATTGCGTCGTCGATGCCGACGGCGAGGAAGCCACCGGCCTTGTGACCCATATCGAGACGCGGTGCGGCGACTGCCGCCGCGACCGCACGCCCTATCCCACGGTCCTGCGCAAGGCTTCGGAGGCGGAGATCGAGGCCTGGAAACGGCTTCAGGAGCGCGAACGGGACGTTCTGGCCGTCGGCCGTCAGAAAGTGCGCGAACACAAGTTGCCCATGCTGATCTCGTATGCGCGCGTTTCCGAGCGGCAGAACAAGATCACGTTTTACTTCACGGCCGACCGGCGCGTGGACTTTCGCGAACTGGTCAAGGACCTGGCCTCCACGCTCAAGGCGCGGATCGAGTTGTGGCAGATTGGCGTGCGCGACGAAGCGCGCGTGATGGACGGCTTCGGCATCTGCGGCCAGCGGCTGTGCTGCGCCGCCTGGATTCGCGACTTCCACGGGATCACGATCCGGATGGCCAAGAACCAGCAGCTGCCCCTGGCGCCGGCCAAACTGTCGGGGTGTTGCGGGCGCTTGCTGTGCTGTCTGGACTATGAGAACCAGCAATACGTCGAGATGGCGCGCGAGCTGCCCCCGCTGGGGGCCACGGTCGAGTCGATCGACGTGACGGGCACGGTGGTGGACCGCAACATCCTGGGCCAGTGGCTGGCAGTGCGCGTCGATGAGGAAAAGACGTATCAGGTCTTCAATCGCGAAATCCGGCGCGTCATTGCGGGCCCCTCCCGCCGGGAGGCGCCCGAGGAGACGTCCGCCGGCGACGCCGACGAGACAGCGCCGGACAATGGCGACGAGGCCGAGGCGGCGCCTGCGGGCGGCCGGTATGGCGGCCGCGCGCCGGCGGTTGCCCGCAGCGGCGTCCCGCCGCGTCCTCCCGGCGCCCAGGAACGCGAGGAAGAAGAGCGCCGCCGGGCCGAACACCAGCGGCTCGACAGTCGCCTGGCGAATCTGTCGCAGCGCCGCGTTCCCACGTCCTCCGATGAGGAAGAGGACGAAGCGGAGGATGCGGACGACGAGCGTCCGCGTCGCCGCGAAACCGACGACGATGAAGCCGCCGGCCCGGATCGTTTTGTGGATTCCGAGGCGGCGGAGCCGGAGGACGAGGAAGTGCCGGATGACGCGGAAGACCGCGACGCCTCTGCCGGGGAAGATGAAGAGGCGGCCGGGGCCGGGGAAACCGATGACGCGAGGGACGCGCCCGGCCCGGCCCGCCGTCCGGACGTCCCGAGAGACATGGCCGAGGGGGCGGGGCGGCCGCGCCATTCGCGCCGGGGTCGCCGGGGCGGCCGTTTCCAGCGCCGTGATCCTGAGCG
>Ga0101944_10003138_pt1 | contig 24073 bp, 16 predicted proteins | sample DewCreD2012metaG_FD_75245 | JGI IMG/M metagenome (GOLD analysis project Ga0101944, IMG submission 75245) | Hot spring sediment bacterial and archeal communities from British Columbia, Canada, to study Microbial Dark Matter (Phase II) - Dewar... ... | reverse complement strand
GATGGCGGTTTGAGATGGAAACGACGAACAGCATTTCAGCCGTCCCTGCGGGACTCGATGTTGTGTTGCCAACGCCCGGCGTTGAAACGCCGGGCTATGGTCGGGTCGTCCCTCCGGGACGATGGCGCGGCGTTGGCGTTGAAACGCCACGAAGGCACGGCGGTGGTGTTGGAACACCGCGATGGCAGGGCGGTGGTGTTGGCAGGCCGCGATTCGTCCCGAAGGGACGTGGTGACAATAGCCCGGCGTTTCAACGCCGGGTTGCGAATCGGAAAACAAACCCAGTCCCGAAGGGACGAATGACCATCGCCCAGGGTTTCAACCGTGGATGGCGGTTTGAGATGGAAACGACGAACAGCATTTCAGCCGTCCCTGCGGGACTCGATGTTATGTTGCCAACGCCCGGCGTTGAAACGCCGGGCTATGGTCGGGTCGTCCCGCCGGGACGAATCAGGAAATGGCGCGTATCCCAGCCACCTGGTGGCTGGCTAATTTCCGGCAGTGCCTCCGGCACGCCCCCGCAGCCCTGCCGCCCCTGCTTGATCGGCCGCAGGCTGCAAACAGCGGATCGCAAGTGGCAATAAAGTGAGATGCGCCCCCGATCCGCTCAAAACCGCCAGCCCAGCGTGAAGACATGGAAGTTGACGCCGGGGTTGCGCTCGTAGATGCCCGCGTTGGAGATGTGGACAAAGTGGTAGCCCAGCCGGATCCGCGGAGAAAGCTGCAACCCCGCCCCGATGGTGTCGGTGAATTGGAAGCGCCCGCCGATGTTTTTGTCGCCGAAAACATTCTCGCTGACGAGCGTGGGGCTGACTCCCGCCTCGAACGTCAGGGGGAATCCACGCGGCGCGAGCGTCAGCAACGGCCCCAGGGAGAAGAAGGTGGCGTCGGCGGCATTCCGGCCCATCCAACCCGCCGCGAGATCCAGCCGCGTGCGCAACTCCCAGGACTTCGTCACCGCGCCGCTGAGGGGCGTGCGAAAGCCCGCCGCCGCTGCCGCATGGTGAAACCCGCTGTCGCTGTGGTGGTCCCCGAAACCGTAACGCACCTCGACCGCGTCGAGATCGAAGGGGGTGGCGCCCGCGCCTACAACGCGCGCCGCCGCCTGCAAGGCCAGCCACGAAAACACGATCAAGCGGAAGTTCACGGGAGAAAGATGTGCGGACCAACCCCGCGCGGGCAAATATCCGCAAACAGGGGAAGACATTCAACCCCGCAATTTTTCGGGTGGCCGGAGCCGGCCCATTTTCCCGCTTTCGCGCCCGGGCGGGCTGCGGCTACGCTGCGCGGGCATGTGCAAAACCGCATTTCTCTTCGCCGGCCAGGGCGCCCAGGTCGTCGGCATGGGCAGGGACCTGGCAGAAACTTTTCCCTCCGCCCGCCAGTGGTTCGACCGCGCGAACGCCGCGCTGGGCTACGACCTCGCGGGCATCTGTTTCCACGGGCCGGAAGCCGAACTGACCAAGACCGAGAACGCCCAGCCCGGCATTTTTCTCGTGAGCTGGGTGGCGTTTCAATTGTTGCGCGAGCAGGCCGGCGTGAAACCGGAGGCGACGGCGGGCTTGTCGCTCGGTGAATTCACCGCGCTGACCGCCGCCGGAGCGATGAGCTTTGACGACTGCCTCAAGGTGCTGCGGGTGCGGGGCCGTGCGATGCAGGAGGCCTGCGAGGCCACGCGCGGCAGCATGGCTGCCATCATCGGTCTGGATGAAGGCCCCACCCGCGAGGTCTGCGCCGCCGCCGGCGTGCAACTGGCCAACCTGAACTGCCCCGGCCAGCTCGTCATCTCGGGTGCGGCGGACAACATCACCCAGGCGTGCGAACTGGCGAAAGCGAAAGGCGCAAAACGGGCGCTGCCGCTGGCGGTGGCGGGGGCGTATCACTCGCCGCTCATGGCGTCGGCCCAGCCCAAGCTTGCTGCCGCGCTGGCGGGCGTAACCTTGACTGCGCCGCTGGTTTCAGTGATGTCCAACGTGACGGCGCAACCGCACGGCGCGCCGGACGAAATCAAGGCCCGGCTCGTCGAGCAGGTGACGGCATCGGTGCGGTGGGAGGAATCCGTGCGTTACCTGCTGGCGCAGGGCTTCACCCGATTCATCGAACTGGGCCCGGGCACAGCGTTGAGCGGCTTCATGAAGCGCATCGAGAAATCCGCCCAGATGCTGAACGTGGCCGACGCCCCCAGTCTGGCGGCGACGGTGAAGGCGCTGGCCGGTTGACCGGGACAAACCGTTTGCCGCCCTCCCAGAGCGCGACTAGATTCGTCGGCATGAACTGGCTCGTTTTTGCGCTGCTCACCGTGTTGTCCTGGGGCGTTTACGGTGTGCTGCTGCACAAGGGGCGCGGGCAGATGCCGATGGGCGCGGAATCCCCCCACGCCGGATTGAAGGCGTTTCTCTTCGTCTGCGTCGCCTACGCGCTGATTGGCGTGGCGGCGGCGGCGGTGCTCAAGGCGCGCGGGTCCAACTGGAATTTCACTCCGGGCGGCATCCGGTGGAGCCTGATCGCGGGCGGGGCGGGCGCGCTCGGGGCGTTCACGCTGGTGCTGGCGCTGGGCGCGGCGGCGCAGCTTTACAAAGGCGCGGCGGCGGCGGCGGTGATGCCCATCGTCTTTGCGGGCGCGCCCATCATCAACACGCTGGTCGCGCTGACGTTGCATCCGCCGGCGGGCGGGCTGAAGTCCATTCCCCTGCCCTTCCTGCTGGGTTGCGCGCTGGCGGCGGTGGGCGCCTTCCTCGTCGCCAAATACGCCCCCACCAACACCGGCGCCAAACCGCCGGCCACGACGGCACAACCCGCCGCCCCCGCCCTGCCCCGCTCCTGAATGGGCGGCCCAAACCGTAAACCCATGCCGCCGCCGTTCCCCTCCCGCGCCGAAATCGAGGCGGACCAGTTGGAGCAGTTGCGCGCGCTGGTGACGGAACTGTTCCCGGCGAACGCCTTTTACACCCGCAAGCTGGAGGACTGCGGCGTCACGTTCGATGTCGCATCGCTTGCGGATTTCTCCCGGCGGTTTCCGTTCACGACCAAGGCGGAACTGGTGGCAGACCAGGCGGCGCATCCGCCGTTCGGCAGCAACCTGACGTATCCGCTCGCCGCCTACACGCGGTTTCATCAAACGAGCGGCACGACGGGCGCGCCGTTGCGCTGGCTGGACACGCCGGAAAGCTGGGCGTGGCTGCGGGAACTCTGGACGCGGGTGTTCACGGCGGCGGGGGTGACGGCGGCGGACCGGGTGTGCTTCGCCTTTTCGTTCGGCCCGTTCCTCGGTTTCTGGATGGCGTTTGAATCCGCGCAACAACTCGGCTGCCTGTGCCTGCCAACCGGCGGGATGAGCAGCGCGGCTCGGCTCCGCCTCCTCCTCGACAACGGCGTCACCACGTTGTGCTGCACGCCAACCTACGCGCTGCGGCTCGGCGAAGTGGCGCGGGAGGAAGGACTGGATCTGGGCCGCTCGCGGGTCCGGCGCATTCTGGTGGCGGGCGAACCGGGCGGCAGTCTGCCAGCGGTGCGCGCCCGCATCGAATCGCTCTGGCCGGATGCGCGGGTGCGGGATCACCACGGCATGACGGAGGTGGGACCGGTGACTTACGAATGTCCCGCACAGCCTGGCGTCCTGCACGTGATGGAATCGGGCCATTACGCCGAAGTCATCGCGCCGGCGACCGGCCAGCCCGTCTCACCCGGCGAAACCGGCGAACTGGTGCTGACGCCGCTGGGCCGCGTCGCCTCGCCGGTGTTGCGGTATCGCACCGGCGACCTGGTGCGCCCCGCCGCCGTCCGCGCGGCCTGCGTCTGCGGCACGCACGAGCTGGCGCTGGCAGGCGGCATCCTGGGACGCACGGATGACATGGTCATCGTGCGCGGCGTGAATGTTCATCCGGCGGCGGTGGAGGAAATCCTCCGCGCGGCGGGCGGCGTGGCGGAATACCAGGTGACCGTGACCACGCGCGGCCCGTTGGCGGAACTGGCACTGGCCATCGAGCCGGCGGCGGACGCGGGCGACGCGACGGCGCTGGCGCGCAAAATCGGCGGCGCGCTGGAGACGGCGCTCGGGCTGCGAATTCCGGTCCACACCGTTGCCGCCGGTTCGCTGCCCCGCTTCGAGTTGAAGGCGCGGCGCTGGCACCGGGCCGGGAAATGAAAAACCGCCAGCCGGGGAGCTGGCGGTGGGCGGGAAAACCCCGGCCATGCCCGCTCAAGGCGGCGTCACGGTGACGCGGAAGAAACGGCCAGTGGCTCCGGGAGGCTGCTGGTAAGTGACGCGCCCGGTGCTCTTCGAGACGAAGTTGGTCACCTTCACCCAGTTGCCGCCGCCCGGCATGTCGAGCGCGTAGAGCCGGTTGATGGCGCCCGCCAGGCTGTTCCAGGAGACTTCAACCCGGGGCTGGGGCGCTTCGCGAACCGCCACCCGCAAATCCACATCCTCGGGCCGGAATTGCGGGCGCAGGAGGGTCAACGGGCCAACATGCGGCACGTAGCGGAGGGCGCCGCCGTTCTTGCCGTCCATTTCGGCGGTGATGTCCACGCCGTTGGCGAAGACCTGGCCGAAATAAATCTTCATGCCCGGCTCGCAACTCAATGCCACGAGGTTGCCGTTTGCGTCCCGCTCGGCCGCGTCGTTTTGCAGGAGGAGCACATCCACATACAGGGCGTTGCTGGATGGGCCGGCGCCGCGGAAGGTGAACAGGCTGAATGGGCCGCCATCCAGGATCAACTGGCCGAGGGCGGCGTTGTTCGTGAAGCCGGTCAGGTTGGTCCCCCGGTCCAAGCCCGCCCAGACGTGCTCGACCTCGGCATACGGGAAGGCATTGTCGTAAATGACGGTCTCGAGCAGGTCGCCGACGACGGGCTTGCGGTAGAGGTTGAAGCCCTCCAGCACCTCCCAGTAAGAAGGCCCGGCGTAGAGGCCGTTGGTGATGGCGAGATTCAAGGTGCGGCCCAGTTGCGGCGCCGGCAGGCCGTTGGTGAGAAACAGGTTGTTGCAGAACAGGGAAATGTCCGCGTTCGGGGCCTGCAACGCGCCCGGTTCCTCCAGCCTCAAATTGGCCAGGGCGGTGATGAGGATGGGGCCGACCACGGAGGTGATTTCGCCGGAATTGACGACGTTGGTGGCCACGATGCGATGGCCCATGGCGAGGCTCTGGCCGCGATTGACAAAGTTCGCATACGGACGCGTGGTGCCGTTCGAGTGGCGCCCGAGGTAGGCGACTTCGTTGAGCGAGCCGGTGAAGTCAAGGACGCCGTGGTTGGTCAGGTTGCGGATGCGGGTGGTGCCGTCCGCCCAGACCAGGTTGGGATTCAGACACTGGATGACGCCGTTGCTAAGGACGGTGAGGTTCTCCACGTCGAAGTTGATGGTGTCATTCACGCGGAAGGTGTCGCCGACGCTGGCGTTGGTGCTGCGCAACGAGAAGGCAAACACCTGCGGCTGCGCGAACTCCTGCAGGTCGCTGTCCACAAACAGCACATGGAAGCGCACGTTGTTGGTAACGGACTCGCCGTCGTTGTCGAAGATGACGACGTTGGTCCACCGGGCGCTGTAACAATTGATGGTGCCGTTGAAGCGGGGCAGGTCGGATTTGAGGATGCCGGTGGTGTGCAACTGCCCGTTGGTGCTGCCCAGCCGCACGTCCATGAAGGTGGACAGGATCGAGGCGTTGGTGGCCCCGACGAAGTGGTTGGTGGCCTCGACGGCGAGGTAGTTCAACCCTTCGATGCGGGCGAGGTTGAGGTTCAGCGAGCCAGTTGCCTTCAGGCTGATGCGTCCGGGACCGATGCGCACATTGGTCACCTGCAACGGATCGGTGGTGGTGGTGGCGATGCGGGCGTCATACGCGGAATACTGCGCGGTGACGAACTCGGGAAGGTCGTTGGTGGTCCAGAAATCCGGATCCGGATCCACAAATTCCTCGCCTTCCTCGGCCACCAGCAACCGCAGCGGGGGTGTGCGGGTGATGTTGAAATTGTCCGGCTGGAACGTCGCCGGCGGAATGGGCGTGCTCTGCGGCGGGGGCGAGGCGAAGGGATAGTTGGTGGCCAGCCCGTTGGTCGCGTCCACCCCGAACGTATCGGTGAGGTAGAGGAAGTTCTCGAATTCCTGCCCGAAAGCGTTGGTGCCGATGGCCATCCATTCGATGATCGGAATGCCCAGCGCGTGCGCCGCGAGTTGGGGCGCGGGATTCGGCGCCGAAAGCACCCGCGTGGCGATGTTGGGGTTGGGATTGCGCAAAAAGACAATCTGCACCGAACGGTTGGTGCCGGCCTGACGAATCCACTGGCGGCCGGTGATCTCCTCCGGCTCCGCGGCGAAGCCAAACAACGCCCCCACAGTCGGCACGTAGGGGGAAAGCGGAAAGTTGGGCAGAAACTGGGTGTAGTTGTAAATGCCGGTGCGCGGGATGGGCGTGGCAATGTTCGCGTTGGGCAGGAAGGTGCTGTTGCCAAAGCCCCAGGCGGAATCGAACACGGCCTCGGGGAGCAGGCTCTGCCGGTCGGTGAACGTGCCCACCGTGTAAATGCCCCGGCTGGCGTCCACGTTGCGGCCCTCGAGGCTGAGCAGGCCGTATTCCCCGACGCTGAGGATGCCCTTGTTGTTGATGTTGGTGGCCTGGACCAACAGGTGCGTTTCCGCGTAAATGCTGCCGTTCAAGGTGGGATTGCCCGCAACGGGAGCGTTATGGAAACTCACCGCCGGACGGCGGACCCCGGTGCCCGAGGGCGCGGTGTCAAAGCGGAAGCCGGAGAGAAAATTCGTCATCGCCCCCCGGTTGGTGTAGTTGCGGACGTTCGAAAAATCGAAGGGATAGAACGTGCCGAAAGAGAATATGCCCCGGTTCACGAAATTGGTCGCATCAATCGCCGGCGGGTTCGTGACGACGCCCAGGTTTTCGTAAGTGCCCTGCGTGGCCGCCGGCGCGGCAAAAGCCAGAGCGGCCCCCAGGACGGCGGGCAGGAGGCGGTGCATAGGAGAATTCATGTCGTTCAACGGCGCTGGAGTTGCGTTAGTTGCCGGTGCCCACCACGCCGCCGGCGGCGGCAGAATTGGTGCTGGCAAAACTGTTGGCGATGGTCCACGGCGAACCGGCGTAAATCACCTGGAGCTTGAGATTTTGAAGCGAACTGCCGGAGGGAAACACGACCGGCGGATTGGTGGTGCCGTCAAAAAAACCCCAGATGGCCCCCTGGAACAGCGTCCGGGTCTCATCCATGAGGAAGGGGCTTTGGTTCATGTAGTAAGGCCCCACTTTGCTGTAGGCGTATTGAATGGGGCCATTGATCACGCCCGGACCGTCCAGCGTGCTCACCCCGTTGATGGCATCATTGTTGGACCAGCCGTCGGTCAACGACCGGCTGAAGAAGAAGGGAACCCCGGCGTCGTTGACGCCAAGGTCTTCCGCGGTAAAGACAATGTCCGGCTGCTCCACCGCCCGTTGCACCGTCTGGGTGCGGAAGACGCCGTTGGAAATATAGGTGTCCGTCCATTGATTGGTGAAGACGACGAACTGGCCGAGGAGCGAATCGTAATTGGCCCGCACAAAGGTGACTTTCTCGACGCCCGGACGCAGGGCCTGGTTGACAAAGTTGTTGGTGGCGACCGCATTGGTGCCGCCGATGGGGTTCCACGGCGAACTGGCCGCCGCCGCCGTGGTGTTGGTGGGCAGAGTCTCGACGTGCCAGTGCTCGAGGGGGTTGCTCTTGCCGTAAAGGTGCCGCAGGCCGCCCACATCATCCCGCGTCAAACCAGTGACGTATTCGCCATAGTCAAGAATGCGGGATGAAAAGATATCATCCGCCATCCCAACCACGCTGGTGGCATCGTTGGCCAGGGGATCCACCTGTAGTTCGGTCGCGTCCGCCCAGGGGCCGACAAACTCCTGCACCACATAAGTGTAAAGCACGCCGTTCACAAAGCTGGACGGGTTCAGAGTGACGGGGTCGAAGTTGCGCTTGATGACCGCGTAGTTGACCGGCGGCGGGGGGCTGACGATTTCCACCCGCGACCGCAGCGTCCAAGTGTAACGCTCCGGGCTGGCCAAACCGAGGTGGGTGAGCAGATGGCCCAGGGTGAACGATTTCAAGTCAATCAAGTTCAAGGCCGAGGCCTGGTAATTCACCCGCCGCACTTCCAGGGGATACTCCGACAGATTCGAACTCATCTGGGACACGGGGGGGAGGGCATTCAAAATCGCGATGGCCTGCTCGATGGCGTTGGTGCCCTGGACGCCGAAATACTGGAGAAACGACGAGTCGTAGGCGTAATAGACCGTCTTGACATTCCACCGATATTTCTCGCCGAGGTTCATCGGGCCGCCCATGTCCTCTCCGCTCAATGGGGGATTGTAGCCGATGCGCGGCACCATCCACTCCGCGAACGGCCCCATCATGGAGAACGCGCCCGCCGCGGCCACCCATCCGGCAAAGGCCGCCGCCAGAACGAAAGGTTTGAATCGTGAAGTCATAGGACAAAGGCTCATTGGACCCGCACCACGCGATACACGGCACCGGCCTGACCGGCCACCACATCCACAAAATCACTGTTTCCGGCGGCCGTCCGGGCCGCGCCGAAGTTCGACCAGGTGGTGTAGTTGGTGGAAACCTGCACCTGATAGACCGCGCCGGGCATGGTGTTCCAACTGAGGCGCACGCCGCCCGGAATCGGCGCGATACTCACCTCGATCATCTCGTAGGAGCGCCCGAACACGTCAAACGTCCCGCTGGTGGCAAAAGTGGCCCACGCCGTCAGGAACCGCTTGCGCCCGTCCGACGCAACCACCGGGTGCAACTGACGGCTGCCGGGGTCGCTGTTGATGCGGAACTCGACGCCCATCCTCTGGCCCGAGGAACCCAGGAACTGGCCGTAGATGCCCTCGCGGGAGCCGTCCTGCCCCAGGCTCTGCCAGACGGCCAGCCAGGTGGAACCGCAGGCGGCCAGCCGCGGCGCAAATTGGTCGCCGTGGGTGAAACTGTTCAAGCGCACGGGGTCGGTCGCCGGCTGCCCGGCGGCGTTGTAAAAGCGGGCCAACACATCCCAACTGTTTTCGGACAGGAAGGTGGCACCGTTGGTGACGGTGGCCTGCGAGGCGAAGAAAGTGCTGACCAGCGCCTCCCGCTGGGACCATGCCACCGCGAACCCGCCGCCGGGAGCCGCCGCCACCACCGGGTTGGCGCACATGCGGGTGGGCAGCGGATTGACCGCGAACTCGTTGCCCGACGCGACGCCGGAAGCGTTGAACCGGCGCGCATAGACGTCCACGCTGCGGTTGGCGTCCCGCTGCAACTCGGAAATCCATGTCACCACAAAGCCACCGTCCGCCAGTGCCGCGACCGAGGGGGTGCGCTGGTTGTTCAGCGGGTATTGGTTGATTACGAATTCCCCGCCCAGCTTGGTTCCGGTGGGCGACAGACGCTGACCATAAACCCCCTGCTTGTCCCCGTCCTGGCCAAAGCTGGCCCAGACCACGATGACATTGCCATCATTCAGCACCGCCACCGCGGGGTTGATCTGGAAGTCGTTGGTGTAAGTGTTGACGAGGATGTCCGCCGCCGGCGTCAGATTGGTGCCGGTCACCGGAATAAAGCGCGCGTAGATTTTTTGGAAACCCTGCCGACCGCCCTGCCACACGACCACGGCCCCGCCGTTGGTCAACGCCGCGACCTGTGGTTTCTCCTGATCGAAGGCGGCGATGGAATTGACGCGGAACAGCGGGCCGCTGCGGTTGAAGTTGGCGTCCAGCCGCTGGGCGCGGATGCCCAGACCGTTGCCGTCGGCGGCGTTGTCCTGCCAGACCGCGAAGCCGCCATTGGTGCGCACCGCGACCTGCGGCATCGTCTGGTCGCCCACCAGCGCGCCGGTGATGGGATAGTCGTTGCCGCCCGGCGAGAAGGCATTTTGCGCGGCCACCGTCAACGGCAACACGGACGCCACGGCCAGCCAGCCGGGCAGAAAAAAACGAGCGCGACGCGACAGGGAGGACATAAAAAATCCGGCGATATGGGCCATCAATTCAGTGCGTTATGCCGCCATCAACGGGCACGGCCAGCGGTTTGGTTTGATCTTGCCGCGCACGGTAACAGCGCAATTTTTTCATTGCAAACAACATTTCCGTCTTCGCTCCACGCGCCGCTCAATTTCGCGCGGCGGGCGCAAACAATTCCGCCTGCGGCGCGGCGGGGGAAACCGGCAGCGCCGCGAGCCACGAACGAAAACCCCAGCGGCGATACAACGCGGCCAGCGCGGCCACGTCCGCATCCGCCGGCGTCAGCGCCTCCAGTTCGACGCCCGGGTCAAGCTCGGCGCGCAGCCGGACCAGTTCGCGGTTCCGCCGCACGTCGTCCGCCGCGCCCGCCAGCGCCTGGCGCAACCGTTCCGTGCCCACCCGCTCCAGTGCAGCGTAGATTCCCGCCACCGAACCGAACTCGTTCAACAGCTTCGCCGCCGTCTTGGCCCCCACGCCCGGCACCCCGGGAATGTTGTCCACCGCGTCGCCAATCAAACTCAGCCAGTCCACCACTTGTTGCGGCCAAACGCCGGTTTTCGCCCGCACCGCTTCCGCCCCCCACAACGGGCCGTCCTTCTCCGCCGGATTAAGCAGCCGCACCGGCCCCCCGAGGAGCTGAAAAAAATCCTTGTCAGAGCTGGCGATCACCACCGCCCAGCCGCGCGCGGCCGCCCGCGACGCGAGACTGGCAATCAAATCATCCGCCTCAACCTGCGGCTGCTCGATCCGCGCCAGCCCGGCGGCGGTTTCGTATTCATGCAGCGCCTCGATCTGCCCCGCGAGGTCGTCGGGCATGACCGGACGCTGCGCCTTGTAGGCGGGAAACCGGGCCAGCCGTTCCGGGTCCATTCCTCCATCCCAAACCATGGCCAGGTGACTGGGCACCGCCTGCTCCCGGATGCGCCGCAGCAGGCCGATGAACCCGTAGATGGCGTTGGTCGGCGTGCCGTCCGGCGCGCGCAGGTCGCGAATGGCGTGGAAGGCCCGGTAAGCGAGGGCATGACCGTCCACCAGCAGGAGCGTGTTCACGGGCGGGCGGGCGGCGGGTCGGCGGCGCCGACCCACACGCCCATTTGTCAGTTGGCGGCCGGACCGGTCACGGGACGCTGCGGCGGCAGGCCGGTTTGCGCGAAGGGCAGGTTGGCCTCCGTGTGAACGCGGTTGCCCGCCGGGTCAATGATCGTGGGCGTGACAAAGATCACGAGGTTCTTCTTTTCGGTCACATTCGCCGAACTGCGGAAGAACTTGCCGACAATCGGAAGATCCCCCAGCACCGGAACCTTGTCCTTGTATTTCGCCACGTTCTCGGAAATCAACCCGCCCAGCGCGATGGTCTGGCCGTCCCAGATCACCGCCGTCGTGGTCACCTGCCGGACGCGGAAACGCGGCAGCGGCAACTGCGCCGTGAGCGGCAGGCCGACATTGCCGCCGACTGACTGCACCTGCGGAATGAACTGGCCGGGATCATCGTAACCGACAAACTCGGTGATGGTCGGAATGATGACCATCTGCACCGTGAACCCGTCCGCCGAAACGTAGGGAATCACGTCCAGCACCGGACCGAAAGGCAGCGGCTGGGTCGTGTAACCCAACTGCGAACCAATCGCCCCCTGCCCGCCGCCGCCGCCCACAATGCCCGTGTCCCCGCCGCCGCCGGACGACGTCTGGCTGATGTCGTTGCCCGTGACGATGGTGCGGATTTCCACCACCTGTAGCTGTGCCTGACGACCGCTGAGCGTCGTCACATCGGGTGCCGACAGCAATTCGACGCCCTCGCGCTGTTCCAACGCCCGCACGACCATGCGGAATTGCGGGTCGGTCAGGATGCCGGTGAGCGTGAACAAGGCCGGGGCATTCGCGCTATTGCGCAGCCCGGGGGTGACAATGCCGTCTGAGGCTCCCGGGGGAATCGCACCGGGGCCGATCGAGCCGGGACCACCGCTGCCCGGACCGGGGAACACGCCGCTGGGATTGGCCGCACTGGGCTGGCCGACGAAGGACGGGGCGGTCCCGCCCTGGTAACCGATGCTGCCGCCGTTCATCAAAACATTCCCCAGATACCAGTCAAAGCCGAGGGCCTTGGTGTCCTTCTGGCCGACTTCCGCGAACTTGGCGCGGATGTTGACCTGCGGCGGCGCGATGTTCAGCACCTGCACGGCCTGCTCGATGATGTCCAAATCCTGCAAGGTGGCCCGCACAAACAGCGTGCCCTGGCGGTCGTTGAAGAACACCGCCTTGGGCGGGGTCATGTCAATGCCGAGGGACACGAAGAAGGAGCGCACGGCCTCCTGAATGACCACCACCCCCTGCGGGCTGGTGATGAAGGCGAGACCTTCGCCGCCCTGGCCCTGCTGGCCGCCACCGCCGCCGCCACCCAGGCCGAGGCCGCCGGGACCGCCGCCCACCGCGCCGCTGCCCAAGCTGGGCGCGCCGCCGAACAACGAACCGCCGCCACTGCCGCTGCCGCCACCGCCGCGTCCGCCGCCCTGGCTGCCGCCGGCACTGCCGGCCACCGAAACCCGCGGAACCGTCAAGGTGCTGTCTTCCGCCCCGCCCTGGCCGCCGCCGCGCCCACCCCCACCGCGACCGCCGCCGCCCCGGCCACCGCCGCCGCCGGAGGAGGTTTCCACGTCGCCGAAAGCAATCGCCCCGACGCGCTCCAGCCCCATCCAGAAGGTGTTCGGGTCCACGCGGAAGGTGCGGGTGTGCAACGGAATCGGGTCGCGCGAACGCAGGCTGATGATGATGCCGTAGTTCTCGATGGAATACTTGATGGGCTGGTCGGCCACTTTGACGATGATGTCCAGGGCGTCCTGCAGGGTCAGGTCCTGAACGGGTGTGTAGAGCTTGATGGAAATGCTGCCCATGTCCACCGGTTCCTCGGTCACGGCGGGACCGGTGGTCAGCGGCAGGCCGGTGTTGGGATCAATGGTGGTGAAGCCAGGGTTGAACCCGGGATTGATGCCGCCGGGGCCGCCGGCATTGAATCCGCCGGCCGGCGTGGGGGCCACCGCCGAGGTGTCGGCTGCCGGAGCCAGGATGAAGTTGATGCCCCTCTTGTCCGGGTCCCGCCGCCGGGATTCTTCGGAGAGGCTGCGCACCACTTCGCTGAGCGGCAATCCATCATAATAAATCTGGTCGAGCCTGATGCGTTGGAGCTTCTGCTGGATCGCCTGCCGGTGGGGACTGGTGTGGGTGAGGTTGTTGGTGGCGTAGGGATTGGGGGCGGGCAGTTTGGAGCTTTTGTCCTGCCACGCCTCCTCGACTTCGACGATGGACTGCTTGGTTTGCAACGAGCGGCGCGTGATGGCCTCGGCGTATTTGCGCTCCTTGATGAGGCTGCTGTAATACGCGGCGGCGCGGTTGTCCGGCTCGTCCGCGAGCACCTGGGCGAGAATCACCTCGGCCTCGGCATACCGTCCGTTTTCAAACAGGAGCTTCGCGTCCTGCACCCGCTGGCTGTTCGCGGTGCGCTCGGCATCCCACTTGGCGCGCTGATCGAGCAGGTCCGCGCTGGGCATGAGGCCCTTGCTTTCGGCGAGGAGCTTGTCGTTGCCGCGCTTGAAGGCCAGGGCCTGCGGGTTGCCGGGCGCCACTTTGAGGAGGCGGGTCACCTGCACGTCGGCGGCGCGATAATCGCCCTGCTTCTGGGCGGCACTGGCGAGGGCCAACCGCACCTCGGTCATGCCCGCGATGAGGGTGGCCATTTCGGCGTCCACGCCCTGCCCGACGCTCTGCGCCAGCGCGTAGGCCTCCTCGTAAAGCTTGGAGGCCAGCGGCAGGTCCTTGCGCTTTTGCGCTTCCTGCGCGGCCACAATCTTGGTGCGCAATTGCAGGGTCTCATACTGACGGCGCACCGCCTCGGTCACGGCGGCATCAGTGGTGGGTTGGGCCAGCAACGCCGGCGCCGGCGTCAGCCACAGGGCGGCCGCCAGGGACAAACTGAGCGATTTGGTCATGGGATTGCGAATGTTGATGAAAAGGGTTTCCGGTCAGGGCGCCGCGCCCACACGGACGGTGGTTTTTTTCCCGGAACGGGCGGACAATACAACCTCGGTTTCCGTGATGGCAACGATATTGTATTCCTCGCCGCCAAACGTGAGCTTGTCGCCCACGCGACGACTGGACCAGAGGCGGTTCTCGGGCGGATACCGCAGGTCGGCCAAGTGCCCGTCCACGCGCCGGAACGGGCGGTCCCTGCCCACCACCATCTCCTCGCCCGTTTCGTTCCATTCCAACACGACCGCGTCCGGGTCCGCGGCGGGACCGCGCACCGCGCGGAGCAGGAAGAATTCGGTCTTCTGTCCGACCGAAAGAAACTGCTGGCGCTTGCGCCGGTCGGCCGCGCGCGGGGCGGCCTGACGTTCGAGGCCGATGGCATAGCGGACGCCGCTCTCATTGGTGGTGACGTTGTCGAGGGTGAGGATGGTGAACAACGGCGTGGTCTTGACGGGGACCACGGCGGCGGGGCCGACCTCGCGGCCGGTCTCCACCTTGAAGGGGGCGCCATCGGAGCGCTTTTGCCAAAGCACCGGATTGAACAGGCGGTGACCGGTGCCGAAGTCCAGGACGAGCGGCGTTTGGGCGCGGACCAGCAGCGCCTCGGCTTCGGTGAAGGAAAGCGGCGGCAGTTCCTCGACGCGGGGAGCCAGCAGCCGGTCGCGCACTTCCTGCAACCCCTGCTTCTCGGCGCCAATCTTGAAGGGCAGCCACAAGGCCACGCCGGCCAGGCCAACGAGCACGACGCCCAGCAGAATTTTTTCCCAGTGTTTCTTGATGAGGTCCATGGGCGGCTAATTGGCGGGGTTGAGACGGACGACCTCGATGAGGAGGGTGGCTTTGAACTGCTTCTCGTCGAGCAGCACGGGCAGGCCGCCGCGCGTTCCGGCGGGCGCGGGAGCCGGCTGGCCGCCGGGTTGCGGTTGACCATACGCGCCGGGCAGGCCGGGCCGGAAACCGCCCGTGCCAAATTCACCGCCGGGCATCCCGCCGGGCATGGGGCGCATCCCGCCGGGCTGGGGCATGAAGCCCGGTTGCGGCAGCTCGCCGCCCAGCATCGTCGGGTCCAGGAACGAGCCGGTCGCCAGGGCCGGTTCCACGTTGATGGCCTTCACCAGGAAGCCGCTGCGCGAGGAGGCGAATCCGGCCAGCACCGCCCCCAGTTCGGAACTGAAACAGCGGAGACTGACCTCGTAGGGCGCCAGGACGGCCACGTCGTTGGTCACCGGTGCCCGGTCGGTGTAATCGGTGAGCTGCGGCGCTTCCCGGTCGTGCGTGGCCACGCGGACGCGGCGGATGTTGTCGAGCGCGTTGATCTTGGCAGCGAACAGGACGTCGCAGATGGCCTTGACCTCGCCGACCTGCTGGGCGAGGGGTGCCAGCCCGGCCTGGTCGAACACGAGCAACGGGCGGATGGCGGTGAAGGAGAAGTTGTATTTCTCGGGCAGTTGCACCCCGGCGTCATTGGCTTCCCGTTGCAGCCGGTCGAGCGTGCGGCGCAGGCCCTCGGCGAACTGCGCGTTGTTGGGGTTGGCGGTGGCGGGGATGGGGGCGATGGGCCGGAACACCTGCCGCACTTTCTGGCTGAAGGCGCGCACCTCCTTTTCCTGCGCGCGGGCGGCGGCGATGTTGTCAATCTTGTCGTTGCCGGGATGGGGGTTCTGGCGGTTCAGCCGTTCGAGGGTGGAGTATTCCTGATTGAGCGCGTCGAGCGCCGCCGCGTTCCGGCTGACGCCCTTGTAGAGATACCAGCCGGCACCGCCGAGCAGCGCCAGCGCGAACACGCTGCTGATGACGAACGCGAGGTTGCGCTTGATCCAGTCCATATCAGGGTTTGAGCGGGCGGTTCAGCTCCAGCGAGACGGTGAAGGAGAAGGTGGCGGTGGTCGGATCGTCGGTGATGGGCGAGGCGAGCGCGGTGTTGGTGCTGAACAGCGGGCTTTGGCGCAGTTCCGCCTCGAGCGCGTAGGCAATGGCGGCGTTGGCGGAGGAATCCACGCGGGACATGTCCACGCCCCGGCAGACGAGGGTGATTTTGCCGGTGGCGGAGGAGGCCGCCGCGACCGGAATGGGCAGGCCGGTGTTCGGATCAATCATCGGCTGGCCGGTGTTGGGATCAATTTGATACTGCGGCTGGGCCAGGCCGGGCTCCCCGGGGGCCATGCCCGGCTCCGCACCCATGCCCGGCGGCCCGCCGTATTCACCGGGCATCGGGATCATGGGGCCGCCGTGCGGCGACATGCCCGGCATCGGCCGGATGCCATACTCGCCCGGCATCATTCCCGGCATTCCGGGGGGCAGGCCGCCCATGCCCGGATACAGCCCGCCCGCCAGCAGGTCCAGGCTCCCGCCCAGGGACTCGAGCGAAACCATTTTCTCGATCCAGACTCCGGTGTCCGCGCCCAGGCGCTGCTTGGTGCCGGCCTCGACGCGGGCGAGCACGCGGCGCAGTTCGGCCAGCGTGTCCGCCCAGTGGAACCGGTCCTGAATCCACTGCGACAGGGTGCCCAGTTCGTTGGTGGCGGCCTGGAACTGGGCGTAGGCGCGTTTGAACTGCTGTTCGCGCTGCTGCAAGGGCTCCACCTTGACCTTGAGGTCGGCGATTTCCTGCTCCTTGTAGGCCGCCAGCTTGCTGAAGAGCCAGCCCACCGCGAACACCACCAGCACGAGGCTGAACACCGCGCCGAACAGGTAGGGCTTTTTCTGATTGAGGCTCTGCCAGCGGAGCGTGCTGTCGGGCATGAGGTTCAACTCGACCGGGCAGTTGGCCAGGTTGCGGAGGCCGAGGCCGACCACCTCGCCCATCGTGTGGGCCACCTTGGCCAGTTCCTCGAGGTTGACCGCCGGGTCAATCTGCACGTTGCGCAGCGGGTTGAAATACTCGACCGGCACGTTGAGCTTCTCCGCGAAAAACTGCGCCGTGTAGGGCATCACCGACGCGCCCCCCGCGAGGAACAGCCGTTGCGGGGCCGAGCCGCCCTGCTGGCCGCGGTAAAACTGCAGCGTCTGGTTCACCTGGATGTGCAGCCGCGTCATGAACTGGCGCGCGATTTTGGAGATGGCTGCCTGATGCGGATTCTCGGGCTCCTCGTAGGCCCCGCCCAGGCTCACGAAGCCCTCGTCAATCTTGATCTGCTCGGCTTTGGCGAAGGGCAGTTTCGCCTCCGTGGCGAAATCCTGGGTGATCGAGTTCGCGCCGAGGTTGATGCTGCGGGCGTAAACCTTGCCCTTCTCGAAGAACAGCAGGTTGCTCGTCTTGGCGCCGATGTCCAACAACATTGAGCAATCCTCCAGTTCGCCGTAATTGTAGCGGAAGGCGTTGCACAACGCCGCCGGCGAAACATCGGTGAGCTGCAGGCTCAACCCCGCCGAGTCGGTCGCGCGGAACAGGCCCTCGACCACCTCCGCCTTGATGGCCACCAGCAACACCTCGAGCTCCCCGGTGGCCGTCGCGCCCAGGATCTGGTAATCCCACACCACCTCGGCCAGCGGGAAGGGCACGTTCTGCTGGGCCTCGTATTGGATGATCTGCGTGACCTTCGTGGAATCCACGGGCGGCAGCTTGACGAACTTGGAGAAGACGTGGAACCCGGGCGCGCTGACGTTGACGGTTTTGGCCTTGATGCCCTTCTCGGCGAGGACCTCCTGGAGGGCCTTGAGGATGGCCGCCTCGCGTTTGGCCTCCACCGCGCCCTCCGCCCCGAGCGGCTTGACCGCGAAATTAATGAGCCGCAACGCACCCGCCTCATCCACCTCGAACTCGGCCAGCTTCAGGCTGCCCGCGCCGAAATCTACGGCCAGAAAAATTTTCGAATTTAGCATCTGCTTTGCCGCGTGGGTTTGGTGTCGCCGGACAATCCCGGGGTTGCGCCACGTTGAACGGAAAAGGGTTTCGGGGATTTTCACCGCCCGGTCAAACAGAAAATCCCCGCCGAAAAATAAGTTGCGCGTCCGGCGGATTGCGCCTATCAGTTGCCGCGTCGAAGGGTTGGTGGCCGCGAAGGGTTTGTTCAGGCCAGGTCGCGGCGGCTTCCAAAAAGTTCAGCGCATTCAGCCTTCAATCGGGGCGTTTCAGGAATCCTTCGACTCACAGTTCGCAGCGTTTATGAGTCATTCAAACCATGAGGCTCCGGCCAGTCCGAACTTCGGCGCCGGCTACCTCGAGATTTCCGAAAAGGGCTTCGGCTTCCTGCGCACCGCGCAGAACCATTACCAGCCCAAGCCCAGCGACATCTTCGTCACGCCCGACACCATCAAGCGGAACTTCCTGCGCGAGGGGGCCTACATTGAAGGCGCCACCCAGCCGCCCCACCGCGGCACCAGCCCGCAGTTGCGCGGCGTCGTCCGCGTCAACGGCATGACCTTCGACGAATACGTCAAGGCCAACCGCTTCGAAAACCTCACCACCATTGACCCGATCGAAAAGTTCCGGCTGGAAACCGCGCCGGACATCCTCGAGACCCGCATCATTGACCTCGTCACCCCCATCGGCAAAGGCACCCGCGGCCTCATCGTCGCCCCGCCCCGCACCGGCAAGACCACCGTCCTCAAACAGATTTGCAACGCCGTCACCACCAATCATCCCGACGTCCACTGCCTCGTCCTGCTGATTGACGAGCGCCCCGAGGAAGTCACCGACTTCCAGCGCTCGGTGAAGGCCGAGGTCGTCGCCTCCTCGAACGACCAGGACATTGACACCCACGTCCGCCTGTCGCGTTTCATGATCGAACGGGCCCGCCGCATGGTGGAAGCCGGCAAGGATGTGTTCGTGCTGCTGGATTCGCTGACCCGCGTCGCCCGCGCCTACAACAGCGCCCACGGCGGCTCCGGCCGCACCATGACCGGCGGCGTGGACGCCCGCGCCCTCGAAATCCCCCGCAAGATGTTCGCCTCCGCCCGCAAGATCGAAAACGGCGGCTCCCTCACCATCCTCGCCACCGCGCTGGTGGACACCGGGTCCCGCATGGACGAACTCATCTTCCAGGAGTTCAAGGGCACCGGCAACATGGAGCTGATCCTCGACCGCAAGCTCTCCGACCGCCGCCTGTTCCCGGCCATTGACATCCCGCGCAGCGGCACCCGCAAAGAAGAAAAGCTCTTCCCCGCCAAGCATCTCGACGCCATCCGCAAACTGCGCCGCATGATGGTGGACCTCAACCCCATCGAGGCCATGGAAACCCTCCAGTCCGCCTGCCGGAAATACAAGACCAACGAGGAACTCCTGGCGCAGTTGAAGTAGCCGCCCGCCGCCCGTGATCCGGGCGGCACCCGGTTCGCCGCCTCACCGACTGTCCCCGGCCGTCTCCAGCAGCAGGCGGAAAGTCTCCCGGCCCGCGACCACGTCATGGTGCGGCAGGTCCGACCGCAGAAAAATGACGCGGTTCGTCCGCAGCGCATCCCCGTTGAGGTCCGCGTGCTCCCCGGTGAAGACCGGCACCTGACGCTGCCGCAACCGTTCGAGCGCCCGCGCCGTTTCGGCCTTCGTTCCCCCGTCCTCCGTGTAAATATTGACCAGCCGCCCGCCCTGCGCCTGCTGCCACCCGAGGAATTGCTCCGTCCCGCCATACCAGCCATCGAAGACCCACACCTCGCGCACCAGCGCCGAGGCGTCCAACTGCTCCAGGATGGCAGCCATCGGACGGTAGCCACCGCTGTGCCCCGCGAGAATGATGCGGCCCGCCGCCTCGCCCCCCACCCCCAGGTTGCGCAGCACAACCTGCACGTCGGCCAGAAAACGTTTGAAGCCGCCCGCATCCTCCAGCTTGCCGCCGAAGGAATCCGGCGCGAACCGCGGCCCCTGCGGCACCACCAGCACGGCGTTGCGTCCGCTGGCGGCCAGTTGCTCGATCAGTTGAAACTGCCCCAGCACGCCCGGCACCGCGTTCCGCCAGCCGTGGAAATACACCACCAGGTCCGCCGCCTGGTCCGCCCGCAGGGTGTGCGGCACGAACACCGCCACCGTGCTGTCGCAATAATGCGGAGTGCCCGGGAAAAATTCCCCCCGGTAGGTGTGGCCCCCCAACCGGGCCGGATGGGGAAACGGCGCGCCCGGCAAGGAACGGAGCACGAGCCGTCCGTGCGGCGCGAACAGTTTCTCCAGTGTCGTGTCGGAACGCCCCGCGAACCGCGCCAACGTCACGGCCAGCGCGTCCAGTTCGTCCCGCCCGCTGCGGCCCGGCGGGGCGGCGTAGCGGTTCAAATAAAAACTGAACAACAACGGCTCGCCGGCGGCGGACGTGACGTGCCCGGAAAGCGCATTGACCCAGCGCAACGTGCCGGTCTTGGCCCGCACATTCTCCTCGGCGGGCGTGCCCTTCATGCGGCGCCGCAAAGTTCCATCCACGCCCGCCACGGGGAGGGACGCCAGAAAATCCTCCGCCGCGCGGTGCCGGCTCATCACCTCGAGCAGGCCCAGCGTCAGCCGGGCGGTGGTGAGATTGTTGCGCGAAAGTCCGGCCCCCTCGTCGAACCTCAGGTCGCCGACTGGCAGGCCGTTGGTCTCAAGAAACTCCTCCAGCGCCGCCACCGCGAGCTGCTCGGCGGTGCGCCCCGGCGGGGTTTCCGGCGTCCGCCGCCGCTCGCCGATATGCGCAAAGACCAGGTCCGTTTCCAGATTCTGTGACGGCTTCATGAAGTCCCGCACCAAATCCCGCATCGGGGCGGAAAGGATTTCCCCGAGCGCCACCCGCTCCGACGGCAGGCCCGCGCGGTCCGGCCAACGCACCCCCAGCGCCACGCCGTCCACGCGCACCCCGGCCCGGAGGAGCGCCTCCCGCAGCGCGCTGGCAAACCACTGCGCCGGGTGGGGCACCGGCACGGCCACCACGTCATTGGTGTCCAGGGCGACCGTGCCGAAGACCCGCAGCGTGGCCTCGCCAAACACCCGCCGGGCCGCGACCCGCGTCGGCCCCCCGTTCGTCACCGTGGTCACCCGGTTGTCCAGCGCCAGCCCGGTGTGCGGCTGCCGGAGCGCGAGACGCGCCGGAGCGCCCGGCTGCGGGCCGGGCGCGACCTCGAGTTGCGCCAGGTTTTGCAGGAGCGTGATGCCTGCCACCTCCGCACCCTCGGCATTTTCCAGATCGTCCACCGTCCAGCTCGCGCCGTGCGGCGGCGTTTGCAGCCAGGTGCCGTCCGCAATCACATGGCCCGTGATGCGTTGAATGCCCGCGTTGGTGACCAGCGCCACAAACGGATCGAACAGGCGCCAGAAATTCGTCTCCCCCGCCGCCAGCTTCCACCCCGGATCACCCCGCCCGCTGACCACCAGATCGCCCCGCACCCGCCCGCTGCGGTCCGGCGCCGTCGTCACGCTGACCGGCGTGGCCATCCGGTAATCCCCGCCCGCGGCGTCCAGCGCCAGCGCGCCAACGAACAGCTTGCTGTTCGAGGCCGGGCTCATCAGCCGCTCCGCATGGTGCTCGAACACCACCGCCCCCGATTCCGCCGCCACCACCTTCACCCCCCACAACGCGCCCGCAAAACGCGGCGCGGTCACCTGCTGCTGCAACTGGTCCCGCAATTCCTCCACCGACCGCGCGGTCGGCAACTGCGCCGGATCGGCCTGCGCCAGGCCCGCCGCCATGGCCAGCATCAGGAACCAGCGGCTTCGCCCGCCGGCAAAAAAGACCCGGTTCATGCGCGGCAGCCTAGTCCGCGGCAACGCGCATTGCAACGGCGACCGCCGCCGAAGAACCCGGCAGCCGGAAGCCGACCCGGCAGGATTGCGGGGCGGCCCTCCGGGCGGCCGGAGCATGCCCGCAAGACCACAACGCTCGCGCGGCAGAGCCGGACAGTCCGGCTTCAGAAGGTGAGGCCCAGCGACGAGCGGAGTTGAAATTCGTTCCGCGTGACGCCCGGGGCGGGCCGCGTGTCGTAGAGATCCAGCGCGGTCAGGTTGAGGGACAGGTTTTTCACCAGCCCGAAGGCCAGGTTGGCCTCGAAACGGAACTGGTATTCGTCCAGCGCTTCCAGGTTGGACAGCAAGGTGGCCTTCTGGGTGAGCGTGATCCGGTCATAAACCTTCCAACTCAAGTCCTGCCCGAGGCGGCTTTGCCACGCCTCGAGGTCCGCGCTGACTTCGCGCTCCTGCACCTGGTAGTTGAGGCCGGCCTCCAGATTCATGGCCAGCTTGGGATGGCGCACCAGCCGGTAACCGGCGCCCGGCCCCACCTCGTATTGCAGGTCAATGCGCCGCACGTCGTCGTAGCCAAGGCCCATGAAATTGTAGAGGAAGAACCGCTCGTTCAGGTCGAAGTCGGTCTTGTTGCTGCCGAACATGCGGTCCGAAGTTTCCCCTCCGTCGGTGGTGCCGTAATCGGCGCGGTAATCCGTGCGGCTGCGGAAGAACAGCTTCGGATTGTCAGCATACGGCCGCGCATACGTCACCGCCACGGTGCCGAAATAAATGTCCCGATCCCGCGCCCCGCGGATCATGTCGCCGCCCAGCCGCAATTCGGTCTTCCAGCGCGGGGGCGTTGGGGATTGCGGCTTGGCCGCGGCCATGGCGGCGGGCGCGGCGGCCGGTGGCGCGGGCGCGGGCGCGGGCGGCGGGGCCGCTTCAGCCTTCGGCGCCGGAACTTCGGCCACGATGCCCGCGGGTGCGTTGGTGCCGCCGCCCTCCCGCCGCGCAATCAAATCGGCGGGCACGGTCAGCGCCGGATTCCAGCCGGTGGCCAGCACCACGCCGTTGGTGGATTCGGAAACCAGCGTGCCCGTCAAGCGGTCGCCGTTATGCAGATGCAGCGTGACCGGCTGGGCCATTGCGCCGGCAGTGAACAGCCAGCCGGCCGCCAGCAGCGCGCCGGCCGGGGCGCGGCGGGTTGCGTCATGGAGCAATGTTTTTCCCGGTGTCATCCTTCGCGACGGCGGCCGGACCGAGGTCCGTGGCGCGCGGCACCCGCGCGCCACCGGTGATTCCCAGCTCGCCCGTGTCGTCCAAACGCAGACGCGGGCGGGTCTCGGTGTATTCATGCGTTTGCCGCAGCTCCAGTTCCCCGTCGGGCCCCACCACCAGATACTCGAAGGTCTTGGGGCCGCTCTGATACAACACATGCAGGCGGCTGCGCCGGTCCACGCGCGGCTCGGGATGGCTGAAGGAAATCATCGGCCCGGCGCTGATGAGCTTGAGCACCGACCCGTCGGCGGCGGACACCCGGATGAACAGGCGGAGCTGCTGGCGGTTGTAGTTGGCCTGCTGCAGCGCGTAACGCCGCATCTCGGGCGGCGTGCCGGGCGCGGCCGCAGGCACCCCGAATTCCTGCTCCCACATCCGCGTGCCGTCCACCACCTCGAACTCGACCGGAGCCGTTGGAAACGCCCGGTTCCATTCCCGGATGAAGACGCTCGCGCTGATGCGGTAACGCCCCGGGCGGCGCAGGTCAAAATGCGGGGCCAAATCCACCCGCAGCGTGCCGCGCTTCGTCGAGTCCAGCGTGAACGGATTTTCCACGGGCGGTTCGCTGGTTGGCGTGACGCTCCGCCCGTCGAGGCTTTCGACATTGAACCGCACCCAGTCGGGCGCCGCGCCCAGTTGCAGCGTCTGGCCGGAGTTGTTGACGACGCGCACCGCCACCTCGAACTCCTCGCCCGGCAGGAACTTCTCCTGCCCGAGCTTGAGTTCCACGGCCACCTGCGCCGGGGCGGTCAGCACGGTCAACAGCACCAGGGACAGAAGCGGAGCGGCAAAGCGTCTCTTCATGACCCCACTCTAGGCGCGCTGCCGCCGGCGGCAAGCGGCAAACCGGGATCGCAACTCCGTTCGCCGCGACCGGATTGGGCGTCAGAAACTGACCAACTCACGCTGCTTGTCCAAGGCGTTCGGCGATGCCGCAGCATACGGCGACAACGTGGGCGCTTCACCGGCAATGCCGTTCGGATGAATGGCGGCGGTTGTCACAAGCTCTGCCACGAGGATCGCAACATCGAGATCGCTATCAATGCTGTTGCACGCGGATTGCTTTGAACGGAGCGCATCTCCCTTTCTTGCAAGTCCGTTTCATATGTGTGCGGTGGTAGCGTCGGCAATCCTTGGCTGACGTGGAGCCGGGCTTCCCAGCCCGGCGGAAAGCAACGCC
>Ga0101944_10003137_pt1 | contig 24088 bp, 21 predicted proteins | sample DewCreD2012metaG_FD_75245 | JGI IMG/M metagenome (GOLD analysis project Ga0101944, IMG submission 75245) | Hot spring sediment bacterial and archeal communities from British Columbia, Canada, to study Microbial Dark Matter (Phase II) - Dewar... ... | reverse complement strand
GGTCGAGGCGGCGGACTTGGTGGTATTGGCTTTCCCGCTGTATGTCGATTCGCTGCCCGCCCCAACGATTGAGGCCCTCGAACACATCGCCGCGTACCGCCAAGGGCAGACGACCCGGAAATTGTTTGCCGCCATCGCGAACTGCGGCTTCCCCGAGGCGCATCACAACGACACGGCGCTGGCGATTTGCGCGACCTTTGCGCGGCAGGCCGGGTTCGAGTGGGCCGGTTCACTCTCGCTGGGCGCGGGCGAGGGAATGGTGCATGGCACACCGCTGAACGAGATGGACGGGCGAGCGTTTCCGCTCAAAAAAGCGCTCGACCTGGCGGCGGAGGCGCTGGCACAGGGTCAGGTCATTCCGCAGGCAGCACAGGAGCTATGGAACAAGCCATTTATCCCGGCCTGGTTGTATCGGCTGGCTGGTGTCTATGGCTGGCGGCAACAGGCCAAAGCCTGGGGCGCGGAGAAACTGCTCAAGCGGCAGCCTTATTTGGCCCGGCAGGCAAAAGCATAATCCTCGAGCACATCCGTCACCCGTCCGAGCAATAGCTCACGCGGGTGATTTTTTAATTTCCCGGCGCGGATTTGTTCGTATTGCCTGGGTAAAAACTGGCTGATGAGGGTCAGCGGCAGGGGCTGGCGGCCCAGGTTGTGCAACAGAGTGTCGAAGGCTGCCTGGACAGCCGGCTGACTCCAATAATAGCGAATGCGGTCGCTGAAACTATAGGCGCGGGCAAATTTCTGACGTTCGGGCAAACCGCTGTAGTGTTTTTGCCAGTGTACCGGGTTAGCGAGCATGGCGGCTTCGAGCACCGCGCGAATTTGCGAGGTTGCGCCAGCCACCAGGGCGGTTTCCATCTCGGCCAGGGCAAATACCGCCTCGCGCAAGGCAAAGGTCAGGCCAGGGCCAACCTTAAGAATGCCAAAATGGTCCTCGACCAAGGCGCGCAAAGCGGCGCGGGTCTGGTAATCGGTGGAATGGGCTTCATATACCAGCCCGGGCACCGTTTCGATAAACCGCGCCAGGCCAGAAGACGCCTGCCGGTTATATTCATGGACGGTTTCATCGCCAAACTCGACGCCGGGCTGCACCACCAGGGCGCGCACCCGCTCCCAGGCCGAATCTAACCCTCGGCCCTGAAAGGCGCGGCGGGTGAGTTCCAGCGTTTCAGCAGCGGCTTCAGGCGCGGTGACGGCCAGATGGGTCTCTCCGGCTTTGGCGCCCCCAGCAGGTGGGACTTCGGAGCCGATGACGTAGCGTAAGTCGGGATTCGATATTCGAAATTCGGAATTAGGTATTCGAAATTCGGAATTAGGTATTCGAAATTCGGGATAAGAGTTGCGGGCTTCGCGCAAGGTGGTTTCTGCGATTTCGGCCAGGATGGCGGTGCGCTCGGCGATAACTTTCAGGGGTAGGTCGCGCTCACCGCCCAGGGGCATGGAACAATCCAGGTGAATTTTGTTAAAGCCAGCCTGAACACAAGCATGCACCAGGTCAGCGGCTTTTTGCATGGCGCTTTGGGCGGGTTCGCCGGCCCAGGGCAGCGGGCCGAGATGGTCGCCGCCCAGCATCAGCCGCTCGCCTGGAAAACCCAATCGGGCGGCTATCTGTTGAACAAAACAGGCAAAGTCAGCGGGGGTATGGCCAGTGTAGCCGCCAAACTGATTGACCTGGTTGCAGGTGGCTTCGATGAGTACCGGCTGAGGCTGAGTCAGCCCATGCCGCAGGGCCGCCTCGATGACCAGCGGGTGCGCTGAACAAACCGAAGCCAGGCCGAGCGGTGGGCCAAAATGGTGAGAGGCAACCAGGTAATCGAGGTAGTGCATGGGAGGGCGATATTCGATGTTCGATATTTGGGCTAGAGGAAGGCCAGGGCTTCGGCGAGGGACGGTTGAGCGGCAGTGCCGCCAGCTGCGCGGGTAGAAAGCGCGCCACAAACGACCGCCAGACGCAGAGATTTTTCTAGCGGCCAGCCGTTGAGGTAACCGCAGATGAAACCGGCATCGAAGGTGTCGCCCGCGCCGACGGTGTCGATGACTTGGACGGGGATCGAGGCAGTTCTGACTTTTTGACCGTTCCTAATCCCCAGCGCGCCCTGCGCCCCCAGTTTGATAGCCAACGTTTCGACCCGCGCCGATAAGGTTTGCGCCGCGCGTTCGACTTCGGTTTCCCCGGTCAGTGAGCAGGCTTCGGCCTGGTTGGGCAGGAAGATGTTCGTGAGCGGGAGCAGGTCTAATACGCCGCGCCACGTTTCAGACGGGTCGTAGTTGGTGTCGAGGGAGGTAGAGAGGCCGAGAGAACGGGCGCGCTCGAAGAGGCGGGGCAGGCCGGGGCGCAGAGCATCCTGCAAAAAATACGAGGCGATGTGCAGGTGGCGGGCCTGACGAAGCAAAGCATCGGGGATGTCTTCAGCGGATAGAGCGGGAATCAGGCCAGGGTGGGTGAGAATCGCGCGGTCAACGCCGCGATTGAGAATCACACTCAGGCCGGTTGCCCCGCCCGGCACTTGAATGACGTTCTCCACATTGACCCCGCGCTTCGCCATTTCCTCGAGCATAAAGCGGCCAAACACGTCATCGCCGCATTTGCCAATGAAGGAAACTTTAAGACCAAGACGGGCCGCGCCGCAGGCAAAGATGACTGAAGAAGAGCCGATGGTCAGAACGGCGGACTCGACCAGTTTTTCGACCTGTCCAAAGGTGGGTTCGACATCGCCAGAGAGTATCAGGTCGGGGTTGATTTCACCGGCAACGAGGAGGTCGTAGGGTTTCATAGGAAACATAAGGGATAAGCGGGTGAGCAAAGAGGTAGGCAAGTAGACAGGTAAACAAAAGTACATGTGTACTTGTTTCCGTGTCTACAACACGTCTCAATACGTCCGATACCAATCAAACGGCGCTTCGGCGGTGTAGTAGTCGGTAAAGGGCCTGGCGAGGGATTGGCACAGGGCATTCAGGCGGCTGAGACGCTCGCGGGCGGTGCTGCGCAAAAAGTCGAGGCGCGGCTGTCCGTCGATGTGAACGGCTTCCTGCCAGACGGCGCGTCCAACAGCAATGCCGCTTGCTCCGGCCTGGCAGGCGGCGATGACTTGCTTCAGATACAGGTCGAAGGAAACAGCGGCGGAGAGGACAATCCAGGGGGCGCGGCTCGCGGCGTTTAGTTCAGCGCAGGCAGCCGGCCAGTCACTTTCGGGGCTGTCGGCAGGGAGGGGGAATTCGGCTTTGAGCAGGTCCACGCCAGGGATGGCGGTGAGGCGACGGGCGGTTTCGGCCACTACGAAGCGTTTTTCCTCGCCGGAAAGTTTGGCTTCGCTGAGCGAATAGGAGAGCGGTTCAAGCATTAAGCCGAGGTCGTATTGGACGCATTGCGCGGCAATTTGGGCAGTGAAGTCTTCGGCCTCGGCGGCGGTGGGCGAATTGGGATGGTAGTAGACGAGCAGTTTGACCATGCTCGCGCCCATGCGTTTGGCCTTTTCCACGCTCCAGCCGGGGATGACCTGACCCTTGCGGGCTGTGGCGTCGCCGGTGTAGCCAGTCGATTCGACCGCAACGACAAAGGCCTTGTCGCCGGGTAGTTTTCCGGCGGCAATGGACTGCGCGGCGGAGACTTCCGGGTCGAGCAAGACCGAGGTGGCATAGGGGGCCAGTTCGGCGGTCACATCCAGTTTGAAGCGGCTGAGCTCGGCATCATCTACAAAGCGCGGGTTGGCTTTGCGCAGGTTCTGGCGGTGGTCGAGAGCCAGGCATGTGAAAGTCCCGCGCGGCGAGGCGCAGGTTTGCAATCCGCGTAGTTTGCCGATGGTAATTGGTTTCATATCAAAAACTCCGACGTAAAAATTGGTTGTATAATATTTTGGATGGCGAAGATCAAGAAAATTCTCGCTAAAGTGCTTTCTGGCTCAAAAAACATTGCTTTCAACGATTTTGTTTTGCTGGTTGAAGGTTTTGGGTTTCGGCTTTCAAGGATTTCGGGCAGTCATCACATATTTGTCCATCACCGCGTGAAAGAATTGGTCAACCTGCAGAACGTAGATGGCCAAGTTAAACCCTATCAAATACGCCAATTCATGGAATTAGTTGAACGGTACAACTTAAACCTGGAGGAAGCATGAAAGACTACCACATTAATATTTTTTATAGCGATGATGATGGCGGCTATATTGCCGATATTCCTGACTTGGCGCATTGTTCGGCATTTGGCAAAACGCCGGAGGAAGCCCTGATGCAAGCCCTAATTGCGAAAACTGCCTGGTTAGAAGCTGCAAAAGCGGAGGGCAAGCCAATTCCTCGTCCGAAATACCGTCCCGTGATTTACCAACTGGCGGCAGCGGCAGGATAAATTCGTTCCAAAACCATTTTGTTTTGTCGTTGAGGGACAAAGACCCTAACAAGGCTTTTGTCCCTCAACATTTTTCTTGCCAGGCGATTATTCGCAGGTTTCGAGCCAGGCGTTCAGGTCGCGTTTTTTCAGGATTGCACTGAAGCCCAGCGCTTTTGCCTGACGGCAAACGGCCTGAAAGTCGCCCGGCAGGTCGGTATATTCGGCGGCGAAAACGGGCTTATTGGCGGTGATGTAAGGCTGCATGTCCTCTGCCCAGCCGTAGTAAAAAGCGTCCTCGGTGATGGCAAAGTCATACACGTCCACCAGGTCAGCGACCATATCAGGGGCGTTTTTCTGCCCGATTGCCAGACCGCGCTGGTGGGCTTCTTGGGCCAGCCAGAGGGCATATTGCAACTGGTCATTGTAGGTCAGCGGAAAGCCGGTGTCGTTGGTGTAGATTTCCATGTTGTCGGGTTCGACGCCATCGAAGCCTTTGGCGGCGCAGCGGTCAAGACGGGCCAGCATGATGGGGGCGAGCAGGTCAAGGCGGCGGATATCGAGCCATTTTTCGCCGCTCCAGCCTTCGTAGTCTTTGCCCAGCACTTCTTGAGGAAATTGACCGGCATCTGAACGCCAGTTTTCATAAGAACCAACGCTGATGTAGCAGATGACTTTCGTCCCCCGGCTGTGGTAGTAATCCACCACCGAGCGGTCTACGTCCAGGTCAATGTCAATGACACCGGTTCGAAGGTCAAGGTTCAGTTTGCCGGTCAACTGCCATTGCCAGGTGAGGCCGGGGATGGGACGCCACCAGGATGTATCAGGCCAGGCAGAAGAGGGCATGAGAGTTGGCGTTTCCATCGAAACGGGAACAGGCGTCGGCGGGGACGAGGCGGGGGCGCATCCAGCGAAGAAATAAAACATCAGGAGCAAGACAGCCAGGCGCAAGACAGGACAAAGTCCTGTCCTACACTGCATGATGTTTGAATTGTGGCAAATACTCTTTGTGTTGGGCAAAGAGTTCATTGGTCATCTCCCGAATTTCGGCCAGTGATAAAACCGAAGCGGTCAGCGGGTCGTGGCAAATGGCGCGATAGACCAGGGTCGGGTCGCCGGAGAGCGAGGCCTGGATGGCGAGTTCCTCGATTCCGCTGGAGAGGGCGGTCATGAGGGCGCATTCGGGGGGCAGCGCGCCGACGTGGAACGGATGGAAACCCGAACGGTCCACCAGCACGGGTACTTCGACGCAAGCACCCTGCGGCAGGTTGGTGACCAGTCCCGTGTTTGGCACATTGCCGTTGAATTTGTACATCTCGCCGCCCTGCAAGGCATTGATGATGTAGGAGGCGTATTCCTCGCCGCGCTGTAAATCCTCGCGGGTCAGGGTTTTGTCGAGTTCGACGCGCACGCCTTCCTTCCAGGTGGCTTCGGTGCGTTGGTATTCTTTGAGGATGTAGGCATACTCGCCGGGATTCCAACCCGTGCCGTGCGTGCAATATTTCTCTATCAGGTCGGGGCGTTTGCGGAACCACCAGTTGTATTCGGAGTTGTGGCCGCTCGATTCGGTGACGTATTTGCCCAGCGCCAGGTACATTTCGTTGCGGACGATTTCCTCGTTATAGACTTCGGGGCGTTGGGTGATGGCTTGATGAATGAGCGGGTAAGCGTCCTGGCCGTTCCATTTGAAGTCGAGATACCAGGCCATGTGGTTGATACCGGCGCAGGTGTAAGTGATTTCGCTCATCGGCGCGCCAATCCAACCGGCCAGCATGGCTGCCGTGCCTTGCACCGAATGACACAGCCCGGTGGTCGGGATGAAGGTCTGACGCTGGATTGCGCCGCACAGCATGGCCATCGGGTTGGTGTAGTTCAGCAAAACCGCGTTTGGGCAGACCTTTTCCATATCGCGCACGATGTCCATCATGGGGTGGATGGTGCGCAGGAAGCGGAAAATGCCGCTCGGTCCGCGCGTATCGCCGACGTTAATATCTACGCCGTATTTCTTGGGGATTTCGATGTCGTGCCGCCAGACTTCGGTCGAGCCGGCCAGGATGGTGGTGAGTACCACATCGGCATCACGCAGGGCTTCAAGCCGGTCGAGGGTGGCCGTGACAGTGGCAGGGTAGCGGCCCTCGGTGATGATTTTCGTTACGGCGGTTTGGGCAAAGTCGAGCCGCTCGGCGTTGATGTCCATGAGGGCGATATGGGCATCTTGCAGGAGCGGAAAGGTCAAAATGTCGCGGACGAGTCCGGCGGTAAAGCCGAGGCTGCCGGCGCCAATGAAGGCGATTTTGGTCATACGATTTATCCTTTCAAACCACTGAGTGTAATACCTTCGACAATCCAACGTTGGACAAGCAGGAAGACGAAGAGAACCGGCAGAATAACCAGTACCGAAGCGGCCATCGTCAGGTGGTCGTTGCCGACCATGCGGTTGGAGAACCAGGTTAAGATAATGGGCAGGGTGCGCACATTTTTTTCAGTCAATACAATCAAGGGCCAGAGATAAGCGTTCCAGTTGAACATAAACGTCAACATGCCGAAGGTTGCCAGGGCGGGGCCCATCTGTGGCAGGGCAATGCGCCGGAAGATGTAAAATTCGTCCGCGCCATCCACGCGCGCTGCGTCAAGCAGTTCATTGGGGATTGCCAGCGCAAACTGTCGGAACAGGAAAATGCCGAAAGCATCAACGGCGGCAGGAAGTATCAAGCCTAACAGGTTGTTAATCAGGCCGAGTTTTGCCAGGATGAGATAGCCTGGAATCATGGTCATCTGGTGGGGAATCATCATCAAGGACATGATAAACCAGAAGAGTACCTTTTTGCCCCTGAACTCGAATTTGGCAAAGATGTAACCAAACAGCGAACTGGTAAACAAGACCTGCGCCACATTCGCCAGCGCGACAATGGCCGAGTTGCGGTAAAAAATCCCCAACGGTAAATCTTTGTCCGTGAGTACGCGCTGATAGTTGTCGAGCGTAAATTGCTGGGGAAAAAAGGTGGGCGGAATTTGTCGAATCTCGCGTCCGGTTTTGAACGAGCCGAGTATCATCCACAGGAATGGCAAGAGCGCAATCAGGCTGGCGGGGATAAGGATGAAATAAGCAAAATTCAGGCGAAATCTGCGGTGAGGCCGGGAAAGCATGGTCATCATCAATACTCCCATTCTGTGCGCAACAGGCGGGTTTGCACCAGGGATATGCTCAATATCATCAGGAACATCACAATCGAGACGGCTGCCGCCCACCCCATTTTCTGGTAGCGGAAGGCGTAGTTATAGATATTCAACAACAAGACCTGAGTTTGGCCCTTTGGGCCGCCATCGGTCATGACCTGCACGATATCGAAGACCTGGAAGGCTGAAATCATGGTGAGGACAGCAGTCAGCAGGATGGTGGGCATCAACAGGGGAATGATAATTCGGGTCAGCAACTGCCACGAGTTGGCGCCATCTATCCGGGCGGCATCTTTTATGCTTTGCGGAATGCCCTGCAGGGCGGCGATAAAAATAATCATGTTGTAGCCCAGGTCCTGCCAGAGATAGGCCACGATGACCGCGAACAACGCAACGGGAATCCCCGCCACAACCAGGCTGGGGTCGCCGGTCCAGTTAATGGCAACCAGTTTACCCGCCGCGCTGCCCAGGATCGCGTTCAATAGTCCGCGCTGGGGATGAAACACATAGCCCCACATAATGGCAACCCCCACCGAAGGCGCGAGCACCGGCAGGAAAAACAGCGTGCGAAAGATACCTTTGAACCGCCCGTTTACCGATTCAATCATAAATGCCAGCGGCAACGTCACCAACAAATTGAGCGGCACGACCAGCGCCACAAATAACAGGGTAATCTTGACGCCAATATGAAATTGCTGTACTTCCAGCGGCGCATCTGATGAAAAATCCAGCATTTTTTGGAAGTTTTGTAACCCAACGAAGGCATTCTCCCCGCCAAAGCCCAGAAAACCACCCATCCGCCGGGGACTGTAATCGAAAAAAGCCAGCGCGCTGCCCCAAAGCAAGGGGAAGACCGTCCAAAACGCCATAAAAAGTATCAGTGGGATGACTGCAAGCGCAACAAATCGTTTTTTCGCCGAGTCTCGCCCGGAGAACAATCGCTGCCAGCCAGGCCGAGTGGATAGGGTCATGGTTCAACATCTCCTTATTCCGCCCCACATAAAGCGCTGGGGAAGGAATCGACGTGAGAAATGACAAGGACAACGTCCCGAAAGCCGGGCCGAGGTTATTGCAACCTGTCCAAGCCTTCGGGACGCTTTCAACTTCTTACTTGAACGAACCTTGCACCGCTTTTTCGATGGTTTGCAGAGTATCTTCAGCGGTTGCATTCCCTTGCAGGTAATTTAACACTTCGGGGTAAACCACTTCGTACCACACGAAATCCCGGTCGGGAAACTGACCTTCGTACTGGCCGTATTCCAGGAATCCCAGGAACGGCTCGAAATACGGGAACTCGGCCACCAGTTTTTGGGCATTCTCGCCTTTGATGTCATCCTTGACTGCTGGGAGAGTGCCAGAAGCCAGGTTCCACTGCAAGGCATTGGCAGAATCCAACGTCACAAACTTTACAAAATCCCAGGCGGCTTGCTGCGCTTTGCTGTTGGCAGAGACGGTCAAGCCCCAACCCGAAGCAGCCGCAAAGACGGGCGTATCACCAACCGATGGGAGCGGCTGGTAAATGGTCACTTCCGCAACGTCGGCGAAATCGCCGCTATATTCCGGGATGGCCCAGGGGCCAATTAGACCCGCCGCGCTGGTTCCGGCAAAATAAGAGTCGCCCACCCAGTTTTCTTCATCGTTATAGAGCAAGGGGTCGACCAGGCCTGCATCTACCAGGCGCTTCATCAGTTCAAGAGTTTTGAGACCTTCGGGCGTGTTGACGGTATAAACGCCGTCTTTCAGGTATTGCCCCCCATTTTGCAGATACAGCGAGTGAAACATGGTGGCAATCCCGTCTGAACCGGTGAAGTGCAGCCCGGCGCGAGTCATCACGCCATCTTGGGAAACCGCCATTTTTTGTAAATCTTCGATGGCCTCGTCCCAGGTAGCCCAGCCATCCTTGTAATTGGTCGCGCCGACTTCGTCCGCAATGCGGGTATTGAACAGCACTGCGCCGTATTCGATGTTGAACTCCTGCGGAATGCCGTACAATTTCCCATTGCAAATGTATCCGCCCACCGGCGCATCCAGCAGTTTGCCTTTCACGTCATCCAGCGACGCAACGCTGGCGGGCAGCTCGGCCAGGTTGCCGCCTTCGGCATACGAGCAAACCCACGAGCCAAACATTTGCAGGATGTCGGCTTCGGTTTTGGCAGGCAGGGCGGTTTGCAAGGTTTGGATGTATGTATCGTAGTCGAAGGTCTCGAACACGATTTCCACGCCGGGATTAAGTTTCATATATTCAGCAGCCAGCGCTTCATAGCCCGCATTGAACGAACTGTTTTGGTGCGTCCAAACGCGCAGGGTGACTTTTTCACCAACCGGCTGGGCAGGCGCAGAATCGCCAGCAGGCTCTTGGGCCGGCTGGTCTGCTGCGGGCGTCGCGCCGCTGCCGCAGGCTGCCAATAGCAGGCCAAGCACCATCAGGAACACGAACAACTTGGTTTTCATCTTCCTTCTCCTTTTTATCGATTTGGATGACCGCGACACCACGCTCCTGCGCGTGCCAGACAGGGAACACGGTCATTGGATAAAGCGCGCCCCGCCGCCCGCATACCGCCAAACCTATTCCAGCATGACCACCGCCGACAAATTTTTGGGCTGGTCCGGATTCAATCCTTTCGCCATCGAACGATAAAAGGCCATCAACTGTAAAACCGGGAGATGGAGGACATTGCGCGCGCTTTCGGGAAGTCCGGATTCGAAAACAACGGGCGCTCCCGATTCGGCCAGCGAGAGAACCTGACCGCCTAAGGCCTGCATCTCGTTCAACACGGCTTGTTCATGGCTGGAATTTTTCTCCGATAAAAGACCAACGATAACGGCAGTTTCAGTGACCATTGACATTGGCCCGTGCCGGAATTCCAGGAAGTGGAACGGCTCGCTGTGCGTGAGAGTCATCTCTTTCATTTTTAGGTTGACCTCGCACGCCAGCCCGTAGCGCGCGCCGCTTCCGAGGAAGTAAAACCGGTCGAAATCCAGGTTCTCGCCAAATTCCCGCGCCAGCGGCTCGTACCTGGCAAGCAGCCTATCCCCGGCGGCTGGAAGCCCGTTCATCTCCCCGCGCAGATTCTCCGCCCCGGCGGCGAGCAGGGTCATGGCGGTTGCCGCCACATACATCGAGACGAAGGAGCGCGTTTGGGCCACGCTTTGCTCCTGGCCTTTTTCGATGACCAGTGGCAGGTCGGCCAGCCCGGCCAGCGGGCTATTGCCATAATTGGTGATGACAATCACCGGGCCGCGATTGTGCTGCCTGAACTGCTCTACCGCGCGGATGGTTTCGGTCGTCGAACCAGAGCGGCTGACCGCCACCAAAAGCGTCTTGTGGCGCGAAATACTATTTTGCGCTACGGCTGTTTCGGGGTTTAACAGCAACTCTCCGCCCGGCACAGCCCGCGCCAATTTGCCGATCATCTCCTGAAAGAGCGCCGCCGCGGCCAGCGAGAGATAGTAGGTCGAGCCGCAGCCGGTAAACAAAACCTGGTCATAATCATCCGAAAACATCGTTTGCAGGCCGGTTTTCTCCTGCTCAACAACACGAAGCGCATCGGCCCAGGCTTCGGGCTGGCACAAGATTTCGTTGTAGGTATGATGACCTCGTTCCATGCATTCCTTTCGCCGAAAAATAGCAACAAAAACAGAGACCCGCATGAAAATGGGGTTTTTGGATTGCGCATGAGGCTGGTATGGTTAGAATTTCAGGATGTTGCGCGCGTTTTCGAAGTACACTTTTTCTAAAACATCATCGGGCAGGTGCAGGCCGCAGATGTGCCAGCGGCCCTGCCCAGGGATTTCGCCAGGGCTGTAGTTGAAATATTCGTCATCGGTCTCCAGGAATCGGTAGGCCAGGCGATAAGCATCGAGGTCTGGCCCCATATCTAAGCCGAACAAGATTCGGTTCTGGTACTGGATGAAAAAGCGGCGGGCGGTGTAAGGCTGGCGGCCCAGTTCACCCAGGCGGGCCGAGATGTCAATGTAATAATTGGGGCAATCCTCGAGCATCTGTCCAACCCAAGTCAGGTTTTCGGCATAACAGCCAACGTGCGCGCCGATGAAAATGGTTGATGAGTGACGAGCAACCAGATTTTTGAAGGCTTCGAGAATGCTGATGAACGAAGGGAAGGGCGGGCTGGTGAAGGCCCAATCGGGGTGTTGGCCGAGTTCTTCCCAGCGCTCGTTGGTCTCGTCAATCGGGTCAAAAAAGGCCACCGGGTCGGCGACATGCGCCAGCACTGGCAAACCCAACTCGCCCGCCGTCTGCCAGATTGGGTCGAGGCGCGGGTCATCCACTTTGACGAGTTCGCCGTGATGGTCACGAACATGCAGCCCAAACGGCTTCCAAATTTTGACACCCTCCGCCCCCCAGGATTTTTGCGCTTCGAGCCGCCGGGCGGCGTATTCGGGGAAAGAGTCGCCAAATTCTGACCACTTGTTCCAGTCCACGCCGCCGAAGATGTGAAAACGTTCAGGGGCTTTGGCCTTGAAGTAGTCGAGGTGAGAGTGCAGGATGTCCTCGCCCCAGCCGCCATCCAGGTCCACATAGGCAATCACGCTGGCCTGGTCGAGCCGTTCCAGCAGTTCGGCGAGCGGTCGTTTATCCCAGCCGCCGCCAAACGGCTCACCGAGATGATTGTGCGCATCAATCACTGGGAAGCGTGGTTTTTCGACCAGGGTGGTTTTGGTCACAAGTTTGGAACGAGGGCGAAAGTTTTGCAGGAGCATGGGGATGTATCAGGTATCAGGTGTCAGATGTCAGGTGTCAGGTATCAGGTGTCAGGTGCGAGGTGGGAGGGGCAGGTAGGAGGGGGTATCAGGCCAGGTGAACGGCAATGCCGCGCTCGCGCAGAGCGGCCAGGAAGTCGGGCGGGGCTTGCGAGTCGGTCACCAGGGCATGAATGCTTTCTAACGGGGCCAGGAAAGCGGTTGCAACCGCGTTGATTTTGGTGTGGTCAGCTGCCACAATCACCTGTCGCCCGGCCTTGAGTATGGCGCGGTCGGTCATGGTTTCGGGCAGGTAATCGTTGGTCAGGCCGTGTTCGAGGCTGATGGCATGGACGCCGATGATGACCTTGTCGGCACGGACCTCGGCCAGGGCCTGCTCGGTGATATGACCGATAAAAGAAAGTTCACTGGGCCGCAGCATCCCACCCAGGGCAACGAGCGTGATGCCCGGCAGATTGGCAAGCGTATTCATCACCGGAAGAGAGTTGGTGATGACGGTTAGGTTTTGGCGCGAGCGCAGGTTGCGGGCGATTTCCAGAACTGTGGTGCCAGAGCCGAGAAATACTGTCTCCCCATCGCGTACCAACGCCGCCGCCGCCTGGCCGATGCTCTGTTTCTCGAAAAACTGCTCCTGTTCGCGCTGCAAAATTGGCAGCTCTGGCGGAGCCTGTTTGATAGGCAAAGCGCCGCCATGTACCCGCCGAATTTTTCCCTGCTCGGCCAGAGTCTCCAGGTCGCGTCGGGCGGTGGCCTCACTGACGCCAAATTGTTCGACAATCTCCGCGACGCTCAAACGTCCCTGGCGCAAGAGCAAGGTGACAATATCGGTCTGGCGGTCTTCAGAAGAAATATATTCGCTCATAATCGCTCAAAATCAATCATTTTCAATAGCTATTATAGTCATACTGTGAGCCTTGTCAAGCTGGATTACTGCTATAAAGACTGCCGATTTCTGACAAGGTCTCGATGTATACTTTCGAAATTCTTTCGGGGGTCTGCGACCTTTCTCTAAATTCAGGAAGTTCTGAAATTAAGCGTGACAGCACATCCTTTGCATCTGCCTGTTCTTTTGTGTTGCCACGCAATAGATTGGCGAGGTTTCTCAATGTATCACAGCCCATTTTTTCCAATAATTTAGACTTCAGGGTCTGGTCGTTTTTCACCAGTGCTTCTTTTTGAGCCTGTGTAAACCTGGGAATTGTGTCACCTGCAAATTCGGTCATGGTTCCCAAATCTAGAATATCGTTGATGATTGGTTCAAGTTCAAACTTATCGTCAATCGGGCTTTGTTCATAACAAATCAAAGCGACTATATCTTCTGGAAAGAGAGTGCTGGCTAATAATTCTCGAACGCGAGGAATCGCGTGTGGACGCAGGCCATCTGGGTTGAAATTTTCCAAACCTCGTCGGTCGCGACCTGAAAGCCCGAAGCGATGGATGATGACCTCGAAATTGGAAATCTCTGCCTTCGGCAGGTCAAGTATTGCTCGATTTTGATAAGCAACAGTTAGGTCATGTTCAAATTCTTTGATAAATTCATCGAAGCTCATGCCCATCGGGATGAGACCAATTCGGCATTGTTTGATGTAATCTTTGAATATATATTTTTCACGATCTCGAAAGGTAAACCGAACGCCTAATCGAGTTAAATCGGTTCGGTATTTGGCGCCTTTGAAAAAACTCAAACTGTCTACCAGATTCGCCATGCTGCCTTCCAATCCATCGAAGGTTAGCAGATACGCTGTAAATGTACGAGCCTCGAGGAATCTCTCAATCGTCTCTAATTTCAGGCTTCTGAATATGCGCCGTAATATATCTACAATCGGTGGATGATTGTTCATCACTTTAGCAAACTTCTCAAATTCTTCTTGTATCTGTTTGCCAATTTTCTTGAGAACTTCCTCAATAACCCAGGGTAGACGTGACCACCAGTTTCCTTCAGCCAGGTTTTCCCTGATAGCCTGAATCTCTTTTTCGAAACCGGGTCCTAGCTCACGCTTTCGTTTCTCAACGGTTTGCCTCCAATGTTCAGCAATATAGCGCACGCTGACAAAATTCATCCCATCCAGAGAAGTAGCCTCCCGTAAGTCTTCACGATATTCCAGATATGCCAGGTGTTGGTATAAAGCTATTTCAGCCCTCGCTGCTTCCTGGCAAATTGCGAACCGTAAATCCTGTAAGTCTTTGCGCTCTTCTGTGAAAAACATTCCCAAGGCAATTAAATTAAGGCTCTCTCGTTCTTCAATCGATAAATTCCCAAAACTAGTCTCCAATCCATGCCTGCCGGCGTGTTTCAGTGTAATCAAAGGGGTAAAAATCTTCTCATCTAGTCTTTCTGGCAATTTCATCTCATCAGGCAATCCTGCCGATTTGTCTTCGATAGAATTCAGCAAATCAGCGACGGAGTAGGCAAAGTCATCGGCCAGCGCCTTGTTTTTTACCAGGAACGCCAGATAATTCAAAGTGATCGCCCAAACTTTTTGCAATTTTCGCATATCGTTCACGAGATGGTCTAACTCGAATGTTCTGTAATGACGCAATAGGCGGGCAATATCTGTTTTGGAATATGGGAAAGCTGCCTCGGAGTTGGGCATTAGCCCTCGCTCGAGCAGGATTTCTCTTGATGGTTTTTCATCATCGTTTGGTAAGATTCCCCTGTCTGGGAGGAATCCACTATTATCTAGAATTTCAGCTAATTCCAGGCGAAGGGATTGGTTTTCATCCATCGTAAAATCATCGTAATCCATTACATTGGGAGTCTCATGTAAGTCGCGGTAGAAAAGAGTCAATATCTTTGGAGAGACTGGCTCAAGCATTTCTCCACTAACCCTGTTCGAGCAACACATAACTGTGTTTTTTTTATCTGGTTCATCAAGCAGGGCATTAATTAACGTTCGTTGGAATTTGGCTGAAAAAGCATTGTGGCCGGATGCCTCTTCACTTCGGGCCGATTCTTTCAGGCGCGTAAAAAGACGGTAATGGTTGAGAGTGTATTCCATCTTGTCCACGATGGAACGATTCTCGAAACGTCGTTGAGCTTCATCTTGCAATTTGCTGATTATTGGGAAGAAAATTTCCAATATGGGTAAGAGTTTGTTGCGTAATGAAGTTTGATTGATGATGAGAAATAAAAAAACGCCCAACAGAATAGCTGCGAGCGTCCAGGCCCAACTCCCACCCAGGATATTGACACCAACCATGACCGCGATGAAAAAGCCAATGACTAGAAGAATGAATGCCGCCACAACAAACAATTTGAGGCCGGCAAACGGCTTTTTTTTGTTCATCTCGCGCCTCCTCGGTTTGATTACGCTCCCCAAATAAGCCATTGATTTGTTAACATGGCTCTACCGTTTTTAACGGGAAGAAATAAAAATCTATCCACAGATTACACAGATTTCGCCGATTTTTAGAACCAAATCTGTGTAATCTGCGAAATCTGTGGACGAATCCGGCCAGAAACGGGAGAACCGTTAACATTTTACAACGCTGTGAGGCCGGTTTCAATCTATAAAATCTGATCCAACCCAGGCAACAACGGCGGGAAAGAAGTAAAAATCTATCCACAGATGACGCCGATTTTAAAAACCAAATCTGTGATTACTTCCAGGCAGCGGTGATTGTTCACGTACAAAAACCCGCTAAGCTGGATTAAAATCTACCTATGCCCGCCCTCGCCCCCGACCAGGTGAAAGCCCTCGCCCCTGATGCGTCCTCCTTCCAGGCCGGGCAGAGGCTGGCCGATGCCCGTCACTGGGCCAGCCTGGGAAAGAACCAGGCCGCGCTGTGGGGCGAATGCAAAGGCAGCGGCAAAGACCCTTACAAAACCCGCGTGGATTTATCTAACAACGGCGTGGCCTGCACCTGCCCCAGCCGCAAATTCCCCTGCAAACATGCGTTAGGATTGATGCTGCTGGCCGCAGCCTCGCCCGCCAAACTGACCGAATCCACGCCCCCGGCCTGGGTCGCCGATTGGCTGGAGAAGCGTTCCACCCGCCGCCAGGCCACCGCCAAAAAAGCCGAACCCCAAGCCGACCCCGACTCCCGTCAAAAAGATGCCGCCCGGCGCGCTGCCAAACGCGAAAAATTAGCCCAGACAGGCATCGAAACCCTCCAAACCTGGCTTAGAGACCTGCTGCGCCAGGGGTTGGCCTATGCTCAAAGCGCCCCGGCCTTCTTTTGGGCCGACCAATCGGCCCGGTTGGTAGATGCCCAATTGCCCGGCGCTGCCCGCCTGGTGCGTGAAATGTCCGAACTGCCCGGCTCCAGCCCGCGCTGGGCCGAAATCCTGCTGCTGAAAATGGCGCGGCTCAACCTGCTGGCGCAGGCCTACCGCAAACTGGATACCCTGCCCGCCGCTTCCCAGGCCGATGTGCGCGCTCTGCTCGGCTGGAGCATCACCCAAGACGAATTGCTGGCCTCCGCCCGGCCCGTCAGCGATGAATGACTGGTGGTCGCCTAGACCCTCGACGAGGACGAAAAAACTGGCCTAGGGACGCAAATCAACTGGCTGTGGGGCAAAGCGACCCAAAAACCTGCCCAAATTATCAACTTCGCCTTCAAAACCCAGCCGCTCGATACCAGCCTTGTTCCCGGTCTGACCCTGCGCGGTGAGTTGGTCTATTTCCCCGGCGTGTTTCCCCTGCGGGCGGTGTTCAAAAACAAACAAATCACTCCCCACTCGTTTCTTCCTGTGGGTTTTTCCGATTTTTCTGCGTTTCTCGATGCTTATGCCTCGGCCCTGGGCCTCAACCCCTGGCTGGAAGTTTTCCCGCTTGTCCTCAACGGAGTCCAAAACTTCCCGATTTTGGAGAACCAGCAAATTCAGGAGACTTTGCACTCCAAATGGCTGCTGCGTGACAGCCATAACCAGATTATTCCTTTATCCCCTCGTTTCTCCTCCCCCTGGGAGCTTTTCTCGCTCTCCGGCGGGCATCCGCTGACCGTTTTTGGCCTGTGGGATGGTTTTTCCCTGCTGCCAATGGCGGCCTGGGAAGGCGGGAGGTTTGTGCGGCTATGACTTCCCTCCACTCCCTCGCCCAATCTGCCATGCTCGGCAGCCCCGATGACTCGCTGCTTGTTTCTGCCGCCAGAACCGGTATTGCCGAGTTGGGCGGCTACGTCCCGGCGACTTTCGAGGACGAGAGTAACGCCTGCGGCGCAGAATCGCAACCGCAGATGCCGGAAAAAGCGGCGGGGTTGCTCAAGCGTCTCGTGGCGGGAGAATTTGACGGGTTGCTACCCGAATTCCTGCAACTAACCGCCGAGCGCGGATACATCGTCCCGCCAGAAACCCTGCCCGCGCTATTGGGACTTGGCAAAAACGAATTGCGCAAACTCGTCCTGCCAGTCATCGGCGAGCGCAGACGCTGGCTTGCGGCGCATAACCCGGCCTGGGCCTATGCCCTCGGGCGCGCCCCGCTGGAGGCCTGGGAGAATGGCGTCAGAGCAGAGCGCATCGCCGCGCTGGAGCAAATCCGCGCTACAGAGCCGGGCAAAGCCAGAGAGTGGCTGCAATCCAGTTGGGAACAAGACTCGCCCGAAGACCGCGCGGCCTTTCTCGCTACTTTTTCCGTTGGCCTGAGCATGGACGATGAACCCTTCCTCGAAACCTGCCTGGATGACAAGCGCAAAGAAGTGCGCGATGCGGCGCGCGGATTGCTGATGCGGTTGGAAAATTCGCGTTTCGTGGGGCGCATGTGGGCGCGGGTGAAGCCGCTCGTGCGGATGAAATCCAAATTCCTGGACGGCGATGCGCTGGATGTGTCCCTGCCCGAGGGGCTGGATGCTGCCGCCAGGCGGGATGGCCTGGGCGGGGCCTTGTTGCGCAAGAAGATGGGCGAGAAAGCCAATGTATTGGCGCAAATGCTGGCCTACACCCCTCCCACGCTGTGGAGTAAAGAATTCAACTGCCCGCCAGAGAAGCTGGCCGGGCTGGCAATGCGCTCCGAGTGGAAAGAGCCGCTGCTGCTGGGCTGGCAGCTGGCCGCCGTCGCGGCGGTGGATGTAGCCTGGGCCGAGGCCATTGCTCCTTTATGGGCGACACAGGCAGAGGCGCCGTCTGTTCTCGATGTAGATTCAATGTCAGCATTGGTGATGCTGATGCGCGCCGAAAAAGTCGAGGCGTTGACCCAATCCATTAAACCCATCCTGAATGAACTGGACAATAAAAACCTGCTGATCTCGCTACTTGAGAAATACCGCCGCCCGTGGACGGCGAAAATGGCGCGGGCGGTGGTGCAGAGCGCGCAGCGGCAGTCTGGCGACTTTCACGTCAATCTGCCGCAGGCCCTGCCCGGTTTTGCGTGCTGGATGCCGCCGGAATTGGCAGAGGAATTTTCGCATGGCTGGGCCGCAGAACCAAAAGGCTACTGGCGCGCGAAAATTGATGAGTTTTTGGTGATTTTGAAGATGAGAAAAGAGATGAGGAGCGATTTATGACCACCCTTTTACGCGAACACGCCGAAGGACAATTTGCCGAAGAACTGGCAGAATTAGCCAAAACCGACACGCGCCAGCGCCCGCCAAACTGGAAACTCTCGCCCTGGGCGGTGACGACTTACATTTTGGGCGGCAAATTGGAGAACGGCTTTACCGTCAGCCCAAAGTACATCGGCAGCCGCCGGATTATTGAAGTGGCGGTGGCGACGCTGGCTACCGACCGGGCGCTGCTGCTGCTGGGCGTACCAGGAACGGCCAAAAGCTGGGTATCAGAGCATCTCGCGGCAGCAATTTCGGGCGATTCGACCCTGCTCATTCAGGGCACGGCTGGAACGGCGGAAGAATCCATCCGCTACGGCTGGAATTATGCCCGCCTGCTGGCGGAAGGCCCCAGCGAAAAGGCGCTCGTCCCCAGCCCGGTGATGACCGCGATGCGCGCGGGAAAAATAGCGCGTATCGAAGAACTGACCCGCATCCCGGCGGATGTGCAGGATACGCTCATCACAATCCTTTCCGAGAAAACCCTGCCAATCCCCGAACTGGAGAGCGAAGTTCAGGCCGTCAAGGGCTTCAATGTGATTGCGACCGCCAACAACCGTGATAAAGGCGTGAACGAACTCTCCTCCGCGCTGCGGCGGCGCTTCAATACGGTGGTTCTGCCGCTCCCGGCCAGCCTGGAGGATGAAGTCGAAATCGTCCGCACCCGCGCGGCGGCGCTCGGACGCGCCCTGGAACTGCCCGCCGAGCCGCCCGCGCTGGAGGAAATCCGCCGCATTGTGACCATTTTCCGTGAACTGCGCAGCGGCATGACAACCGACGGTAAAACCAAACTCAAATCGCCGAGCGGCACGCTCTCGACCGCCGAAGCCATTTCGGTCGTCAACAACGGCCAGGCCCTGGCCGCGCACTTTGGCGATGGCAAACTCCGTGCCGGGGATGTGGCCGCCGGGCTGGTCGGCGCGGTCATCAAAGACCCGGTGCAAGATAAGATTGTCTGGCAGGAATATCTCGAAACGGTTGCCAAAGAAAGAAGAGATTGGAAAGACTTGTACCGGGCTTGCAAGGAGATGATGGAGTGAGAAAGTAGACCGGGAAACAGGTAGACATACCCCACCTTATCCCCTTGTTTCCCTGTTTACTTGTTTCCCTGGTTACCTGTTCCCCGGTTCCCCATTGACCATGATTACCATTCTCGGCATTCGACACCACGGCCCTGGCTCCGCGCGCAGCGTTCGCGCGGCGTTGGAAAAACTGCGCCCTGACTGCATCCTGGTTGAAGGCCCGCCAGATGCCAATGCCCTGATTCCGCTGGCCGCCGACCCGCAGATGATTCCTCCGGTCGCACTGCTGCTCTACCTGCCCGATGACCCGCAAAAAGCGGTTTACTACCCCTTCGCCGAATTCTCCCCCGAATGGCAGGCCATCCAGTATGCACTTAAGAACAAGATTCCGGTGCAATTCATGGATTTGGAACAGAAATACCAGTTATCAGTGATTAGTGACCAGTTATCAGTAGAACCCAACCTGGCACCTGATACCAAAACACCTGACCCCTTCCAAATGATTGCCGAAGCCGCCGGTTATTCGGATGGCGAGCGCTGGTGGGAGCATTTTGTCGAACAGCGCCGCGAATCTGGCGACGTTTTCATCGGCATCCTCGAACTGATGACCGCCCTGCGCGCCGAAGCCGAAAAACTGGGGCAAATCGAACAACATGACCTGCTCCGCGAAGCCGCCATGCGGACTATCATTCGCGCTGCGCAAGCCGAAGGCCGCCAGAATATCGCCATTGTCTGCGGCGCCTGGCACGCTCCCGCCCTCGTCGCCCTCGACAGCGCCAAAGCAGACCGTGAACTCATCCGATTATCCGCTTCACAATCCGTTCCCCAATCCGCTTCCAAATCCGCTCCCATATCCGCTACCTGGGTGCCCTGGACGTATGACCGCCTGGCCCGCCGCTCCGGCTACGGCGCAGGCATCGACTCACCTGGCTGGTACGAACATCTCTGGCAAACCGAGAGTCACCTCGTCGAAGCCTGGATGGTCAAAGTGGCCCAACTGATGCGCCAGGAAGACCTGGGCATCTCGCCTGCCCATGCCATCGAAGCCGCGCGCCTGGCCGAAACCCTCTCGGCCATGCGAGGGCGTCCGCTCCCTGGCCTGCCCGAACTGGACGAAGCCATCCAGGCCATCTTCTGCTTTGGCGACGATGCCCCCATGCGCCTCATCCGCGAAAAGCTGATTGTTGGCCAGCGCATGGGCAAAGTGCCAGCCACCGCGCCCACTGTTCCGCTCCAGCGCGACATCTCCGCCGCCCAAAAGCGTACCCGCCTGGAACCCTCCGCCTCCCCCGAAACACTCGACCTCGACTTGCGCAAACCGCTCCTGCTCGAACGCTCGCAACTCCTGCACCGGCTCAACCTGCTCGGCATCCCCTGGGGCAAACTGCAAACTGCGCGCGGCGCTAAAGGCACCTTTCATGAGCTCTGGCAAATCGAATGGAGGCCCGAATTTGCTGTCAGCATCATCGAAGCCAGCCTATGGGGCAATACCATCCTCGAAGCCGCCACCGCCAAAGTAGCTGCCGAAGCTGCCCGCGCCGTCGAACTACCGGCGCTCACCCGCCTGGTCGAGGCCGCGCTCCTGGCCGATTTGGCCGAAACCATCCCCGGCCTGATGAGCCGCGTTCAATCCCTGGCCGCCGTCAGCGCCGACATTCCGCACCTGATGGACGCTCTGCCCCCGCTCATCAACGTCACCCGCTACGGCAACGTCCGCCAGACCGACACCGCCCTCGTCCGCCAGGTTGTAGATGAACTCATCACCCGCATCTGCGTCGGTTTGCCCGCCGCCTGCTTCGCCCTCGATGATGCCGCCGCTGGGGAAATGTTCGAGCGAATAAAGTCAGTCAATGGGGGAATGTCTCTGCTGGAAGATTCCCCGCACACGGAGAATTGGCTGCGCACCCTGAGCATTCTCGCCGCGCCGGGCAGCGGACACGGACTCACCCGCGGCCTGGCCTCCCGTTTCCTCTACGATTTCCACGCTGACGAGCAAACCGCGGCGCGCATGAGCCTGGCCCTTTCTCCTGGCACGCCCGCTGCCGAATCGGCTGCCTGGGTGCAGGGATTCCTGCACAGCGGCGGACAGGCCCTGATTCATGACCCCGGCCTGTGGCGTTTGCTCGACGAGTGGGTCTTGTCGCTCCCCGAGACTCTGTTTACCAGCCTGCTGCCGCTCCTGCGCCGCACCTTCAGCACCTTCCCCGCTTCCGAACGCCGCCAGATTGGCGAACTCGCCAAAACCGGCGGCAGAATCGCCGCCACCGCTGGCAAAATGGAACTCGACCCCGTCCGCGCAGAAAAAGCGCTCCTATTGGTGAATCTCATTTTGGGAAAAGAGTAATATGGACGCTGCTCTTATTCGCATCAGCAAATTTCTCAGCCTCGTTTTGCGCCATAACCCCGGCAAAATCGGCCTGAGTCTTGACCCAAATGGCTGGGCAGACGTAGATGAACTCATCCAAAAAGCCAATCGCTTTGGCGTTCATTTCGACCGCCTCATGCTGGAAAAAGTTGTTGCTGAAAATGACAAAAAACGATACGCCTTCAGCCTCGATAGGAGCAAAATCCGCGCCAGCCAGGGACACTCGCTCAACATTGATTTGGGACTTGAACCAGTTTATCCGCCCGAAATTCTCTATCACGGCACAGCGCAACAATACCGGGTATCAATTCTCGAAAAAGGATTATTGCCCCGCAGCCGCCAGCATGTTCATTTATCAAAAGACATGGAGACGGCTCTGAATGTGGGCAGTCGCCACGGCAAACCAGTTGTTTTTCTCGTCAAAGCCAGACAAATGGAGCAGGATGGCCTGAAATTCTACCTTTCTGCTAACGGCGTCTGGCTCGCAACGCATGTACCCGCAAAATATTTGGACTTGATCCATGGATGAATTACCGGACACCCCCAACCGCCTGCGCCGCTGGCGTCTCATGCTCGGCGGCGAGGCCGATGGCACCGGCTGCACCCTGACCAGTGAAGCTGACCTCGGCATGGACAAGACCCTCGCCGCGCTCTATTCCGATTCTGAGAAAAAAGGCAAAGGCGGCTTGGGCGCATCCGCGCCGAATGTGGCCCGCTGGTTGGGAGATATTCGCGCCTATTTCCCTTCATCAGTTGTTCAGGTCATGCAAAAAGACGCTCTTGAGCGGCTCAACCTGCGCCAAATGCTGCTCCAGCCTGAAATGCTCGAATCTGTTGAGCCGGATATCCACCTTGTCTCGACCATCCTCTCACTCAACCGCGTTATCCCCGAAAAAACGCGAGAAACCGCCCGAATGGTAGTGCGCAAGGTGGTGGAGGAATTGGAGAAAAAACTCGAAGGCCCCCTGCGCCAGGCAATTATGGGCAGTCTCAACCGCGCCGTTCGCAACCGCCGCCCGCGCCACGCCGATATCGATTGGAACCGCACCATCCGCGCCAACCTGAAAAACTACCAGCCCGCCTACAAAACCATCATCCCCGAAACGCGCATTGGCTTCGGGCGCAAGAAAACCGCTTCCAGCCTGCGCGACATCATCCTGTGCGTTGACCAGAGTGGTTCGATGGCCGCCTCGGTGGTATATGCATCCATCTGCGCGGCGGTGATGGCCTCGCTTTCGGCGGTCAAGACTTCGCTGGTGGTGTTCGATACCTCCGTAGTGGATTTGACCCCTGAACTGCACGACCCGGTTGACGTGCTGTTTGGCACGCAACTCGGCGGCGGAACGGACATCGAGCGGGCGATGGCGTACTGCCAGAGACTCGTCCGCACCCCCAGCGATACCATCCTTGTTCTGATTAGCGACCTGTATGAAGGCAGCAATCACGAAAAATTACTGCGCCGCGCCACATCGCTGGTCAATTCTGGCGTGCAGGTCATCACCCTGCTGGCGCTCAGCGACCGAGGCGCGCCCGCTTTCGACCATGTTGTCGCCGCCCAATTTGCCGCGCTCGGCATCCCGTGCTTTGCCTGCACCCCCAACCAATTCCCCGACCTGATGGCGGCGGCTATTAAGCGCGAAGACATTCAGCAGTGGGCGGCGAGCGAGGGAATTGTCACCGCGCGGGCGGAGTAGGAAGTGCCTATCCTTGATCGGATTCTAAACTTGCCTCAGGCCGGTCTATAAGCCGCATTCTGTCCAGCAGCAGAGAGGTTCCTCCGCGCCTGGGCGGTCATCTTTCTTGGCGGCATGTCGCCACGCCGCTCTAGCAGCCTACCCGGGACTGACCTCCTGAACAGGAGGCACATAGGGAAACGAGCGCATTTCCCGCTGGTCCTCGGACCACTTCGTCCCTGCTTGACCTTGCTCCCGGCGGGGGTTACCAGGCCGCCCGTATTACTACGGACACCGGTGGTCTCTTACACCACCTTTTCACTATCACCCC
>Ga0101944_10003136_pt1 | contig 24089 bp, 11 predicted proteins | sample DewCreD2012metaG_FD_75245 | JGI IMG/M metagenome (GOLD analysis project Ga0101944, IMG submission 75245) | Hot spring sediment bacterial and archeal communities from British Columbia, Canada, to study Microbial Dark Matter (Phase II) - Dewar... ... | reverse complement strand
ATAGTGGTGGAGGAGGCGGTGAAGGAGGGGAAGGTGAGTGGAGAGGCAAAGGCGAGGTGCGAGGAGTTTCTCCAGACCCAACTCTTCAATATGTGGCGCGCACTGAGCAACCTGAAACTCTCCGGATGGGGGGCGACCGCGTGGAGATGGGGACCGGGCACTGCCGGACACCGGTGGTTTCTTGGTTCACGGTGGCAGGAACAGGCGGAAACCCTCTACACACTTGCCGGCGAGGTTGCGCGGATGTCGGCAAGGCAACGGTGAGTTCAGGGCTCCCCGGTCGTTCTGCTATACCCGTGTGGCGATGAGAACGTCAAAACGACGGACACGCAGGGGGTGGTGATGAAGCGTTCGCGAGTGAGATGGTACGCGGTGTGTCTCGGGGTCGTCTCCGCGGTCGGGGTCGGCTACTGCCAGCAGCCGGCTGCGGTGCTGGATACCTATTCGGCGTGGCGCATCTTCCACGAAATGAAGCCACCGCTTCTGATGGACGAGTCCGGACAGGTTGCGCCGGTCCTGACGAAGGTCTCGTGGCTTGATATGCCGACGCCGCCTCCTCCAGCCGACTGGATGAACCCCGAGATGGACGACTCGACCTGGCTGAGCGGCACCGCCCGCTGTTCTGCCCGCACTCCGTACCTTGCGCGCCTTTTCCTGCGCGGAAGGTTTGAGGTCACAAACCCTGGTGCGGTTGAAGGCCTTTCTCTTACCGTGACATTTCGCGGAGGCATCGTCGTCTATCTCAACGGGAAAGAGATTGGAAGGAGCCACCTTCCTGCCGGACCTGTGACGGGAGATATGCTGGCGACCCCCTACCCGAAAGAGGCGTTCGTTGACGCTCAGGGGAAACTGATAGAGAGGCAGGTTCCCCGGGAAGTCGCGGACCTGCGGACGAGGACGGTGACCCTTCAGATACCGGGGAGCCTTCTGCGCCGGGGAGTCAATCTCCTCGCGGTGGAACTGGTGCGCGCCGCCTATCCGGCAATCCTTCGTGACCTCCATCCGTACGGCGTTGGCGGGCAGAGCAGCGACCCGGGACTGAGGTGGCCAACCTGCGAGATTCGGAGCGTCTCTCTTTCCGCGGAGGACGGACGGGGAGTTGTCCCGAACGCGTCGCGTCCCGCAGGGCTGTGGGTGTGGAAGGCGGATACCCTGTCAGGAGACACGGATGCCGACCTGCCGGACAGGACTCAGCCGCAGACGGCGGTGAGGATTGTCTCCCCACGCAACGGCACGCTCTTCGGAAAGGTGCGGGTTGCGCACAACGGACCGCTGAAGAATCTCTCTGTCTCCGCATCAGACCTGAAAGGAGATAGGGGGCTCATTCCGTCGTCCAGCGTGTCGTTCCTCTACGGCGTGAAGGGCGGCGGCGAGATAGTGTACGGATACGAGGACAATGACAGGGGCTTGTCCCCGTACCCGTATGGCACCTCTTTCCTCCACACGCTCTTTGTGACCCCTCCTGCCGAGGTACCTGTGTCCGCATCCCTGCCCGAGCCGCTGCGCGGCGCGGTTGTTCCCGTCTGGATACGGGTGAAGGTTCCGCCGGAGACGCCGGCAGGAACATACAGAGGCACGCTCACCGTTGCCGCTACCGGCAGCGGCCCGGTTGCGGTTCCCCTTGAGGTGAATGTCCTGCCGTGGAAGATTCCTGACCCTGCGGAGTTCCGGACATGGATTGAACTCATCCAGTCGCCTGACACCCTCGCCGTTGAGTACGGCGTGCCGCTGTGGTCTGACAGGCACTTTGACCTCATCGGCCAGTCGTTCCGCCTCATTAGAGACACAGGAGCCGGGTCCCTGTACATCCCTGCGATAGCCCACACCAACCTCGGAAACGAGGAGTCAATGATACGGTGGATACGAAAGCCCGATGGCGGCTACGGCTGGGACTTCTCCGTGATGGACAGGTACCTCGACACCGCCGAAAGGAACCTCGGGAAGCCGAAACTCATCGTGTTGCAGGTCTGGGAAGTGTATATGAACACGAAGGAAGCCGCGGGCAGGAGGTTCGGCGAGATACTGGAGAAGAATCAGAAGAACACCGGAGGTGCGCCTCTGGTCACCTTCCTCAACCCGGACGGCACGACGGAAAACGGCGTCATCCCCAAACTGAGCGACCCGGCGAGCAAGGAGATATGGAAGGCATTTTTTTCCACGGTGAAGGAGCGCCTGCGGACAAGGGGGCTTGATGACCGGATTGTGCTCGGTATGTTCACCGACTCGATGGTCAACAAGGCAGACACCCAGTTTTTCTGCGAGGTTGCGCCGGGGCTTGAGTGGGTCCAGCAGGGGCACAATGTCATCAAGGGACTCCACGGACTTGTTGCCACCGGCTACACGGCGAACTGGTGGAGCGGGCAGTTTCCCGACGAACTTGTCAATCAGCGCAGCGACGCCATCAGTTGGAGAAGAGACGCGAAGGCGCCTCCGATGAAGAGTTTGATGGGGTGGAACAACAGGAGGCTTGACGCCTACTTTCCGAGGATGTCGCGGGAGAGTTTCCCGCTCACCTACTGGAGGTTCCTGTGCGAGACAGCGGTCACCAGCGATATCTACCGCGGCATCGGCAGGGTCGGCGCCGACTTCTGGCCTGCGCTGAAGAACAAGGAGGGCAGGCGGGTCGCGTGGGTGAACGATAGGTTCGAAGAGGTCAGCGGGTACCTCCACGAGCTGCGAAGCTACCTTCTCGTGCCGGGGCCTGACGGACCCGCGGCGACAAACCGGCTCATCGCCCTGATTGAAGGCATTGCCGAGAGCGAGGCGCGCATCCTTATTGAGGACGCGCTTGTGAAGAAGAACCTTTCGCAGATATCTCCTGAACTGGCAGAGAGGTGCCAGACGGTTCTTGACGGCAGGTTCCCGTATATGTGGCGTGCGCTTGACAGTATGACATTCGGCGGATGGGGAGTGACCGCCTGGCGGTTTGGCGACAATGTCGCCGGCCACGCGTGGTTCCTCAGTTCCAACTGGCAGGAACGCACCGAGCGACTCTTCTCCCTTGCCGGCGAGGTGGAGAAGGCTCTTGCAAGGTAGTAGCGGACAGTGGAGGATGGCGGCATGAAACGGCTGAGGGCTCAGGCGCGGGGTCTCGGGCTGGCGTGCGTGGTCTTTGCGGTGAGTCTCATTTCCAGCATCAGCGATGGCCAGACCGTCATCTACACGCGGGCAAACGCTCCTTCGGCGCCGGCAGTTGAACAGATGCCGTTGCGGGATGCCGTGACGAAGGATGACGTGACCTGGAGGTTCCAGAAGGCGGTTCCTGTCGGCAGATTCGTCAACGGCGACTTCTATGTGGTTGGGCCTGCGACGGTCGTGGAGATCCAGCCGGCGCCACTCTGGGGGGACGAGGTGAAGGATGTCACCGACTACGAGAAGGAGCGCCGCAAGACGGAAGAACTGATCCGCAACGGAACAGTCCTGAATCCTCCTGCTGCGAACGCCCTGACGAACTTTGACAGCAGGAGCAGGAACTTCACTGCGAACGGACGGGTCAGACCGCCGATAGAACTGAAACCGGGAGATGTCCTTGTCTCCTCGGTGAGCGAGGCAACTCCCCACGCGGTGAGCGGCGGCACCTCTCCCATCAAGAGCGTCTCTCTCCTCACCTGTCTGAGGGAACCTGTGCCTGCCGACGCGTTCCGCCCGAGTTATGGAGACAGGTCCCAGACTATCTACCTCGCCCGCAACTTGCACCGGGAGCGGCTGTTGAATCTGCCGGTGCCTGCTGGTGCCCCTGACTACCGGGCGCTCGCCCGCGACTACTCGACGCCGTGGCTTGAGATACACTACTACGGGGTTTCGGCGACCCGCTCCCAGCGTCCGTACGGCAGAGCAAACTGTCAGGCAGGAGTCGAGGCGTGTCTCTCCCTTCTTCTTGACTATCCGGCCGAGGAGAAGGAACCACTCCTCATCGGGTATGTCCAGTACGGCATAGACCTGTACGGGCTGGTGAAAAACGGCCATCCCGGCTGGATAGGAGACGGCGGCTGGGGCGCAGGCAGGAAGTGGCCGATGGTGTTCGCCGGTCTGATGCTTGACCGTCCCGAGATGACGAGGGTGAGCAGAGAGTTTCCGGCAACAGTCCTTGCGGAGGACCATCAGGTCTACTACGACGACTGCTGGACAGGAGCAGGGGTGTGTTTCGCCTTTGACAACAAGAACGGTTCAAAGAGGGCTGACGGATGGGGCGCCTATGAGCACTGGCATCCAAGCAGGTGGGACTCTGCCCACGGCCAGTACTACCGGTGCGATATGACAGGCAGCACCTGGGTCGGGCAGGCGTTGATTATCCATATGCTGCGGGCTGAGAAGGCGTGGGACGGAGCCGCCTTCCTTGACTATTGCGACAGGTGGATGTACGAACCGGATCCCGGATTCGGCACCTGGGGCAAGCAAGGAGAAGGCTACCGGGCATGGCCCTGGTTCAAGGAGATGTGGGAGAAGTACCGGACCAATCCTCCGACGCCGTCCCCTTCGGGCGAAGGACCGTGGCCGACCGACGGGTGGAAGCGGAAGAACCCCCCGAAGGACTCCGACTCTGTTGCGGTCGCCATAGGCCCCTGCAGGGAACTGAGGGTGAGGGGGGAACCGTTTTTCCCGCTGATGATGTGGGCGGAGACGCCGAAGCGGATACCTCTGGCGAAAGCCCTCGGCATGAACACCATCGCCGAAGGCAACTTCCTCAGCGCGGAGCTGGACAATGCAGTCAGTAACAAAGAGTTCCTTGACGAAGCGGCGAAAGCAGGACTGTACGGAATCTTCGGTGCGGACATGCGGGTTGCAGGCCATCCCAATCTTCTCGGCTGGATTCACGTGGACGAGCCGGACAGGGTGCTGGGCAGACCCGCGTCCGAGTGGCGGAGGTTGTTCCCCGGTTTTGAGATGATGCTGTTCACTCCTGACCAGAGGGTGCCGAAGGTCTGCCCGCCCCAGGAGATTGTGTCAACAGCGTGGGCGTGGATGAAGAAGGTGGGCCCGACAAGGCCGGTGTTCCTCACGCTGGGCGGGCAGATGCTCCCCGGAGAGGGTTCCCTCGACCAGGAGGTGAAGGACAAGGAGTTTCCCGCCTACCTGCCGTACTGCGACTTTGTCTCCTGCGCAGTCTACCCCCTTACGGCGGGCCATGCGGCAGGCCGGACGAGCGCCGTGGCGTCAGCTCTCGCGCATCTTCGGAAGATGGCGGGTCCGGACAAGCCGCTGTTCGCCTGGGTCGAGGCAGGCCCGAGAGTGACCGGAGTCGTCAGGCACGCTCAGGACATCCGGGCGGCCAGACAGCAGGGAGTGCGAAACTTCCTGGGAACCACAACCGGACCTGCGCCGACCGCCCTGCAGGTTCGGGCCGAGGCGTGGATGGCAGTCATTGCGGGCGCCAGCGCGCTGGGCTACCGCGGATTTGAGGGTTTTGCAGATATGTCACTGGACCCCGCGGTGGAGGCAGAACTGAAGCGGATCAACGGTCAGATTGCCCGGCTCGCGCGCGAGATTCTCGCGCCCGCCTCGTCGAGGACCGTGCGGATGGTGATGGATGGCGCGATTCCCTGCCACTGGAAGGCGACCGAGGAACATGGCGTTCTCACGCTCTTCTGCCAGTCGCTTGACGAAAGCGGCAGGGGCGCTGCCGAGATATTTGTGTCAGGACTGAGGCAGGGCGCCGTCGTCGAGGTTGTGGATGAGGGCCGCACACTCTCCGCGCAGGAGGAGAAATTCACAGACGCGTTCGCCCCGCTTGGTGAGCATATCTACCGGATCCGGTTTTGAAATGGAAAGGGAAGATAGGATGAAGAGCGTTGCGTCGGGAAGATACGTACCGCGTACAGCGTCCGCTCTGTGTATGGCGGCGCTTGTTGCCGCATCTGCCGGCTTCTGTCAGGAGCCGACGCGGACTCCCTCTGGCCGGATAACCCTCTGCGTCGCCGACATCCACGACAACACATACACCGTGCCGGCGGAAAACTCTGGCCGTCTCTCAATCTTCGGATGCAGGAACGGCTCGTTTTCCGGTAAGGTTCTTGCGGTCTGTGACGGGTCTGTCCGGGCGCTCTCCGCGTCGGTGACAGACCTTGTGCTGGAAGGTCCTGGCAGACAGACAGTTTTCATCAAGAAAGAGAACATCTCTGTGCGGTACGCGGTGGAGTGGGACGGCGGCATCCCCCAGAAGTGGGGTGGTATCAAAGGACCGGACATTCTCCTTGAGTCGCCCCTGCCGGAGTTTCCTGCGTCTGCCGACGGCAAAGCCGTCGTGCCTGTCTGGGTCACGGTGCGGGTGCCGAAAGACGCTCCCGCAGGTGTGTATGCCGGGCATCTCGCCGTGGCGGCGGAAGGCAGCCCGCCTGTCACGGTGCCCGTCGCCGTGTCCGTGAGCGACTGGACGCTTCCCGACCCTCAGGACTACCGCGTCTGGATAGAGGTCATCCAGCAACCGGACACCCTTGCCGCGGAGTACGGACTGCCGCTGTGGAGCGAACGACACTGGCAGATGATTGGAAAGAGTTTGCGGCTGATCTCTGCGACGGGAAGCCGGGTCGTCTACATCCCGCTCATCTGCAGGACCAACTACGGAAACGAGCAGTCAATGGTCAGGTGGGTGAAACGGTCCGACGGCACCTATGCCTATGACTACTCCGTGATGGAACGGTATCTTGACTGCGTCACCGCCAACCTTGGCACTCCAAAGATCGTCGCCTTCATCGTCTGGGAAAACCATCTGGCTCTGCCGAAGCAGCCCGCCGCGTCGCCCGTTGAAATCAAGGGCGCTCCGGGTTCGTGGGAGTGGAGGGAGACCACCTTTGCCCGGGCGCTGCAGGAGCGGGCGGGCAAAGGACCGTTTGTGACTGTGTACGACCCGGAGACAAAGACGGTTGACCCTGTCATCCTTCCGCGCTACGATGACCCTGCCGCGAAAGACCTCTGGAAGCCGCTGTGGGAAGGGGTGCGTAAGCGGATGAGTGCTGCAGGGCTTGAGAAAGCGATGATGCTGGCGCAGGTGTCTGACAAGAGGCCGGCGAAAGAAGAGGTGGCGTTCTGGAACGAGATTTCCGGAGGTCTGCCGTGGGTCTCCTGTTCCCACAACCCCATCTGGCCGCCCGGAAGCGCGCAGGCAACAGGACATCTCTACGGCATCGGCACCGTCGGCTACGCTGCGGTGGCGCTCTCGCACTTCTTCAACCTCAACCCGGAAAAGGGAAGGTACTACGGCTGGCAAGACCCGCTGTTGAGGGTTCAGTACTGGCGGTTCGGCTGGTTCAACAGCAATCCCCTGTCAACCATCCGGCACGAGGCAGAGGCGAATATCACGGGGATGCAGAGGGGAGTGGGGCACATCGGAGGCGACTTCTGGCCGTGCTTCAAAAACGCCGCGGGCAAGCGGACAGGCACGGTGACAGACAGGTTCCCGGAGAGTTACTGGCACAGCCTTGATGTCGGCAGCTGGCTCCTTGCGCCGGGACCGGATGGGCCGGTGGCAACTGCACGGCTTGAAGTATTCCGCGAAGGGGTTCAGGAGTGTGAGGCGCGGATTGCGGTTGAGCGCGTTCTGACCGACGCTGACCTGAGGGCAAAACTTGGCGGAGAACTTGCTGCGCGGGCGCAGTCCCTTCTTGACGAGCGGCTCAAGAGCATCTGGAAGAGCCGCGGGGCAGGCGACGCTGACTTTGAGAAGTACGGGCTTGTGGACTACCGCACCTACGGCTACGACATCGCCGAAGCGTGGAAAAAGACGCGGCAGGAAGGTCACTCGTGGTTTCTCGCCTCGGAATGGGACAGAAGAGCTGCCGCGCTCTTCTCCCTTGCCGGCGAGGTGGAGAAGGCAATCGGCAGGTGAAGGACCTTTATGGCAAGAGATGCTATACTTCCTCCTTGCCTGCCGGCCAACGGAGGGGACGATGAGGACAGGAGGTGAGTTTCTTCTCGGACTGGCAATGTTGTTCATTGTTGCGGTTTCTGCCGCTGGACAGCAGGAGCAGGACAGGTGGGCGGGAGATGCGGCAAAGACCCCTCTCACTCGTCCCGCGGCGGTCGTCTACACGAAAGCGAACGCTCCGTCTGCGCCGAAACTTGAGGAGCTTCCTTTGAAGGAAAGTATCTCCCAGTACGGCATCACCTGGACCTTTGAGAAGCCGGCGAGGGTGGGGCAGTTTGTCACCGGCGACTACTATGTCGTTGGGCCGGTCGTTGTGAAGGAGGTCTCGCCCAGGCCCCTTTTCGGCGGCGAGGTGACCGACCCGACAGGCGAGGAACAGCGCAGGTTCAAGGACAGGTACGCCCGCAACGGTTCTGTGCTGAACCTGACGGCAACAGGACTGCCCGGTTTTGACAGCCGCACGCAGGGAGGACGGTACAACCCGGACGCGTTCGTCCGTTTTCCTGTAGAACTGAAACCGGGAGACGCACTGATATCAACCATCAGTTTGCCTGATGCCACTGTGCGCAACAGGATGCTTGGTCCCAGCGACCACCGAAGCGTCACGGCGGTGTACACGGCATCCGTCCTCACCTGCGTCGAGAAACCGCTGCCTCCCGATGCGTTCCGTCCGGGCTACTGCGACAGGATGCATCGGAAGACATATCTTGCTCGCAACCTGAAGAGAGAGATGCTCCTTTCTCTGAAGCCGCCTGCGAGCGCGCCGAACCCTGAGATGTTTGCCCGTGTCTTTGAGCGTCCGTGGATTGACACGGTCTTCTTCGGCTTCTGCGCGCCTGCACAGAACATGCCTCAGTACGGCAGGGAAGTCGCCCGCGCGGCGGGGATGGGAAGTTTGCTCCTTCTGTGCGACTATCCGGCACAGCGCAAGGAAGCGCTCCTGCAGGGGATGGTTCAGGCAGGGATTGACCTCTGGAGCATCATCGAGGCGGGCGGACCCGGCTGGGAGGCGTTCGGAGGACACGGCAGCGGCAGGAAGTGGACGATTGTCTTTGCGGGGATGCTCCTTGGCGACGAGGATATGGTGAACCCGTACCGGAAATACCCGAATGTGAAGTTTGGCGAGGATATGCAGACGGTCTACGGCAACGGCTGGACAGGCGCCAAGGCCCTCTATGCTGGCCACAGGGGCATTGACGGAGAGAAGTACTCGCCCGGCTGGGGTCTCTTTGAGCACCTGCCGCCCGAACAGTGGAAGGCGCAACTGGGAGAGGGCTACCGGCACTGCTGCACCTCGATCTCGTGGGTGGGCGAGGCGCTCGCCATCCGTCTCCTGAAGGCGGAGAAGGTCTGGAACTACGATGCCTTCCTCGACTACTGCGACAGGTGGATGTACGAGGACAACACAGAGTTCCTGAAGAAGATTCAGGAGGCGAAGGGATGGACCTACGGGCCGCAGGGCTCTGTGTGGGACGCCTTTGTGAACGATATGTGGAAGATGTACCGGACATCTCCGGGGATGCCGCCAACCGACGGCTGGAAACGGATTCCCGCGGGCGTTGTCCCGGCGGAGAAGAGGATATGAACGGGAGACGCGATGTCTCCAGAGGAGGAAAGATGTCTCGCGCACAGAGCGTCGCAGGCGCAGTGATTACGCTGGTCTTTGCCGGCACCGCGGTGTGCCAGACGGTCGTCTACACGAAGACGAACGCGCCGTCTGCGCCGAAACTCGAGCAGTTGCCGCTCAAAGAGAGCGTCTCCCAGTACGGCATCACCTGGACCTTTGAGAAGCCGGCGAGGGTGGGGCAGTTTGTCACCGGCGACTACTATGTCGTTGGACCGGTCGTCGTGGCGAAGATAGACCCCGCGCCGAGGTTCGGCAGCGAGGTCAGCGATGACGAACTTGACGAGTATGAGAAGCGGAAACTGAGAGAGAATGCGTATCCGCGGGAGATGGTTGTCCGAAACGGCTCTGTGCTGAATCCGCCCGCAAGACAGGAGGTCGGCTACGACAGCGGCGTGAAGAGTTTCTTCAAGCCGGGACTCGCCGCGAAACTGCCTGTCCTGATGAAGCCTGGCGACTGTCTTGTCTCCACCATCAGTTTGAAAAACGGCGAGGGAAATAGTTTCCCCTACCACGGCGGAGCGAGGCGAGGGGCAGGGGATGCCAGTCCTGTGAAGGTTGCGGCAATCCTCACCTGCCTGAAGGAGCCGGTCCCTTCCGACGCGTTCCGTCCCGCCTACTGCGACAGGGAGCAGAAAATCTACCTTGCGCGGGACCTGAAGAGGGAACTTCTCAAGACCCTGCCGAAGCCGGCAAGCGCGCCGAAGATGGAGGTGTGGCACAGGGTCTACCAGCGCCCGTGGGTGAACACCGGCTTCTTCGGGTTCGACCAGCCGATGGACAATATGCCCCACTACGGCCAGTGGGTCGGACAGGCGGCGTCCATCGGAGGTCTGATGCTGATGTGCGAGTTCACGCCGGAAGAGAAAGAGCCGCTGCTCATCGGTATGACGCAGGCGGGCATTGACTACTGGGGCGCGGTGAAAAACGGACATCCCGGCTGGCAGGGATGGGGAGGGCACGGCAGCGGCAGGAAGTTTCTCATCGTGCTGGCAGGGCTTCTTCTCGGCGACGAGCAGATGGCGTCTCCGACGAAGGCGTTCCCGAAGGTCAACTTCCAGGAGGACAACCAGACCGCCTACGGCGACTGCTGGACAGGCGCGAAGGTTGTCTTCGCCGGACACTCGGGGATTCACGCCGACGGCTCTGTGCCACGGCGGCAGTGGGGACCGTACGAGCACCTGCGTCCGTCTGAATGGCAGGCGGACGGGCTCAACGGTTCCCAGTCAGAGGCGTACCGCAGGGCGAACAGCAGCACCTCGTGGATTGGACAGGCACTTGTCCTCAGATTGCTGAAGGCGGAGAAGGCGTGGAACCACGACGCCTTCTTTGACTACTGCGACAGATGGATGTACGAGGAAGACAAGCAGTTCAGGGATGAGATCACGAAGGTCTTCCCACGTCTCGCGTTGACCGACGACAAGACCTGGGCATGCCAGGGGCAGGCGTGGGAGCCGTTTGTCACCGAGATGTGGAAACTCCACCGGACATCTCCAGGGATGCCGCCAACCGACGGCTGGACGCAGAAACACGATGACAGCGTCTATCGCGCGGCGGTGGAGTCAATGAAGCGCCCCGCGCAGGCGGGACAGTAGGCGGATGGGAAGGGCGATGATGCGGGTCAGGACTCTTCGATGGTGCCTGGCAGCGTGCGCGCTGGGCGCCGCGGCCGCTTCCGGCGAGGCGCCGGTTCTCGACGCCGCAAGTTACTGGCGGCTGTTCCATACGATGGCGAGGCCTGTGATGCAGGTGGAGACAGGGCTTGTGCCTATCCCCTTCTACGGCGAGCGCAGCAGTTTGAACTACCAGGAGCGGTCGCTTCTCTTTTGGCACGAGACTATCCTCGGGAAGCGCACCGCGCTTCCTCCTGCCGGCTGGACAGAGAACGATTTTGACGACGGATACTGGGTGCGGGCGACCGCGTACCGGGCGTGCCGCACCCCGTACCTTGAACGGCTGTTTCTGCGGGGAAGATTTGAGGTGACCGAGCCGGCAAAGGTGAAGAATCTCCGGCTTGAACTGGGGTATCACGGCGGCGCGATTGTCTTCCTCAACGGCAGAGAGATAGGCAGGAAGAACCTTGTCCAGACAGCAGACGGAGAACTCCTCGGCGAACCGTATCCTCTCGATGCCTATGTGGACGCAGCGGGAACTCTCATCGCCCTGCGGGGGGACCCGGCGCTGTGGAGACAGCCGCCTTCCGCCGATGTGGCGGCACGGATTGCCGGCAGGGTGCGGACGCTCTCCGTCCTCATCCCCTCCGGAGCCCTGCGCCGCGGAGTCAATCTCGTCGCCGTTGAGATTGTCCGCGCGCCCTACCACAGGGTTGTGAGTGAGCAGATAGCGATGTCGAAGAACCACGGCGACCACAAGACATTCGAACTGTCGTGGAACACCTGCGAGATAAAGTCGGTGAAATTGACTGCTGACAGCGCGGATGGCCTTGTTCCGTCGGTCGTGCGTCCCGCCGGTGTTCAGGCGTGGAACAGCGACCTGCTTGCGACTGATGTGGATGTGGACTGGGCGAATCCCTGCGAGCCCCTGCGTCCAATTGTCATCTCCGGCGCGGCGGGCGGCGTCTATTCAGGCAAACTGGGAATCGGCTCCCCTTCTCCCATCAGAGGACTGACCGCCTCGCTCACGCCTCTGCGCGGCAGTGCGGGAACCATTCCTCTTTCCGCGGTCCGCATCAGGTACGCGATGCCGTGGAGCGATGTGGTGATGACAGGAGCCGATTGCAACGAACTCCTTCCCTATCCTGCGGAACCGAGCCCTCTGTACGCCCTGTACGAGTCGGCTCCTGCCGAGATTCCCGTCTCTGCCAAGCAGTCAAGCCAGCGATGCGTGAAACTTCCGAACCAGATTGAGCCGGTTCCGGGAGCGGTGACAGCCGTCTGGGTGACGGTGAGGATTCCACAGGATGCGCAACCGGGTCTTTACGCCGGCTCGCTGAGGGTCTCTGCAGAGCACTGGCAGGGAGTGGAGGTGCCGGTGCAGGTGAAGGTGCTCGATTGGAAAGTTCCAGACCCCTCCCTCAGGCGGACATGGGTGGAACTCATCCAGTCGCCTGACACGCTCGCGATTGAGTACGATGTGCCGCTGTGGTCAGAGAAGCACTGGCAGATGATAGAAAAAAGCATGGCGTTTCTCGCCGAGATGGGAAGCAGGGTGCTGTATGTGCCTCTCATCGCCCAGACCAACGCAGGCAATGCGCAGAGTATGGTGAGGTGGGTGAAGAAGGCGGACGGCACCTACGACTACGACTTCTCCGTGATGGAGAGATACCTTGACACCGCGGAGAGGTACATCGGAAAGCCGGATGTCGTCGTCTTCACCGTGTGGGAGCGGTACCTCACCCGGAAGGACTCCTCGGGCAGGGGATTCTGGATTGAGAGCAGTTTGAAGATAGCCGTCCCCGGACCGATGGTGACCGTGGTTGACGAAGCCGGAAAGACGGAGAATGTCGTCCTTCCCGACTACACCGAGCCGGCAAGCAGGGACCTCTGGAAACCGCTCTTTGACCGCCTGCGGGAACGGATGGCAAAAAGAGGCATTGAGAAGGCGATGCACCTCGGGATGGTCTCTGACTTCTGGGCGAGCAAGGAGCAGGTTGCCTTCCTGAAAGAGGTCAGCGGCAACCTTCCATGGGCGAGCGCAGGACACTACTTCAGGGATACCCTCTACGATGGGCTTGCCTCCTTCGGCTACTCGTCAAGTTACTTCGGACCGAAGTTCGGGTACACGGAGTCGCTGTCAGGGTGGAAAAACCCAAAGCCGTTTGCCCTGTTTGAGCGGGTTGGACTCGACGCCTATCCGGTGACGAAGTGGCGGCTCATTGGACTGCAGAGCATTACCGGAGATGTCAGGGGAGTGGGCAGGATTGCGCTGGACGCGTGGCCCGTGAAGGACAAAAGCGGCAGGAGAGTGGCCCGCGTATATGAGAGATTTCCCGCCGCAAACTGGGGGTATCTCAACCCCAACTGCGCGGTGCTTGCCCCATCCCCAGACGGTCCTGTCGCCACGCAGAAGTTCGAGGCGCTTCGCGAGGGCGTAGAGGAGTGCGAGGCGGTTGTCTCCATTGAGCAGGCGCTCGCAGACAAAGCAGCGGTTGAGAAGATGGGTCCCGAACTGGCAAAGAAATGCCAGCAGGCGATAGACGAGCATCTCAACGCGATGTGGCGGGCGTTTGCCATCTACCATTCGGGACCCAACTACAGCCACGAGGCGACAAGTTGGCGGGAGCGGGTGAGCGCCGCGGGGTATGTCTGGTTCCTCAACTCGAACTGGCAGGAGCGCGCGGAGAAACTGTACACCCTTGCGGGCGAGGCGCAGAGAGCCCTCAGCAGGTAGCGGGACGGACGAAAGCGAAAGGAAAAGGGATGAGAAAACGAGTTTTCCTCATAGTCGCAGGACTATGTTGCGGCGCAGTTTCTCTTGCGCAGGCGCAGAATACCTCCCAACCGTTGGTGCTTGACACCGCGGGTTTCTGGCGCATCTTCCACACGATGAAGCCGCCTGTGATTCAGACCGAGACAGGCGTCCGGCCTGTCGCGCTGACAGGAGCGGAAAGCCAGCAATGGGGAGCGATTCTCTCGAAAGATACCCCGGACCCTCCCGCCGGCTGGGCAGAGGTTGACTTCGACGACAGCAGATGGCTGAGGGGGACAGCCCTTCGCGCCTGCCACTCGCCGTTCGTCGCAAGGATGTGCCTGCGGGGATACTTCACCGTGCCTGACCCGTCTGCCGCGCCAGCGCTTGCCCTTTCAGTGGACTACCACGGCGGGGTGATTGTCTACCTCAACGGCAAAGAGGTGAAGCGGCAACACCTTGCCGCCGCATCCTCCGGGGGAGAACTGCTGGCTGAACCGTATGCCGAGGAGGCGTATCTCTCGGAGAAAGGGGAGTTGCTGAACCTGCGCGGCAACCTGCCGTTTCTCGTGAAAGGGCTTTCGGAAGAGACCCTGCGCAGGTATCAGGCGCGCACCCGTTCCCTGAAGGTGGTTCTGCCGTCTTCCCTGCTGAGACAGGGACTGAATGTTGTTGGTGTGGAGATTGTCCGCGCGCCCTACCATCCTGTCCTTGAAGCGCATCAGGCGGTCCACGAGTACAAGTCGACGGACAAAACGGTTGACCTCAGCTGGAACACCTGCGACATCAGGCGCATCCGTCTGACCGCCGATGCGCCGGGTCTGAAAAGTTACGCGGTGCGTCCGGCGGGGTATCAGGTGTGGAACAGCGATATGATGGCGTCTGACTATGACCTTGACTTCGGCGGAGCAGAGCCGATGCGGCCCATCCGCATCGTGGCGCCGGCTGGTGGCGTCGGGTCTGGCAAGGTGGTGGTCGGTTCAGACAGGCCCATCCGAGGACTGAAGGCGTCCTGCGGAGAGTTGCGCTCCACCGGCGGCAGCCGTATCCCTGCGTCGGCGGTCCGCATCAGGTACGCGCTTCCCTGGAACCAGCGGGCTGAGCCGTTGACGACAGAACAGAACTACGAGACAATCCCGTATCCTGCGCATCCAGACCTTCTTGCCGCGCTGAGCGACACGCCTCCCGAAGAGGTACCCGTCGCCGTCAAGCCGCTCGATGTGCCTCCTCCCGGCGAGGCAGAGATCGCCTCCGCAAAGCGCTATGGCACGCAACTCAACATCTTCCTGCGGGACGAGGGACAGCCGGCGCCCGTGTTCGGCGCTGTGGCGCCCGTGTGGGTGACCATCTCTGTGCCGGCGCAGACCGCTGCAGGGCGGTACGCGGGCACCCTGGCAATCGAGGCAGACAGAACCGTCATCGCGCAGGTTCCGGTTGAGTTGACTGTGTGCGGATTCAACCCGGGACCTCCCTCGGGCTTCCGCACCTGGGTTGAGATGGTCCAGTCGCCGGACACCCTTGCGGTCCACTACGGCGCGCCGATGTGGTCGGACAGGCACTTCCAGATGATAGAAGAGTCGTTCAGGTACATCGGCGCGGTGGGAAGCAGGGTTGTCACAATCCCTCTCATCGCCCGCACCAACTTCGGCAATGCGGAAACGATGGTCAGATGGGTGAAAAAGGGCGACTCCTTTGACTTTGATTTCTCGGTGCTGGACAGATACCTTGACATCTGCCAGAGGCATCTCGGGAGACCTGCCTTCGTGGTCTTCGTGGTCTGGGACCAGTGCATCGGCGCGGAAGGAAGCGGACCAAGGCCCGGCGGCTCGGAACGGGCGTCCGGCAAACAGCCAGAAGTCACGTGCGTGGACGAGACAGGCAAGGTTGAAAACATCCGCCTGACGCCATACGAAGACCCGGCAGGCAGAGAGCCATGGGCGCGTCTGTTTGCGCGGTTACGGGAGCGGATGAGGCAGCGGGGACTGGAAGATGCGATGGTGCTTGGGATGCTGTCGGATCTCTGGCCGAGCAAGGCGCAGACAGAAGCCCTCCAGGAGATTTCCGGAGACCTTCCCTGGGCGATCGCGGCGCACGGGAGTTACTATGACAAGGAAAAGCCGCTCCACCAGATTGCCCGCATCGCCTACCACACTCACGCGTTCGGGACATTCTTCGGCTACGGGCAGAGCGCAATGGGCTGGAAGCAGAAGGTGCTCCACACATCCTTTGAACGGTGGGGCAACATCCCGTTCACCCCGCCCTCGCGCTGGCGCAGTTTTACCGAGATAGCAATCACGGGCAATGTCCGCGGGGTCGCCCGCATCGGCGGCGACTTCTGGCCCTGCGCGTTCAAGAACAGAAGCGGCCAGACCGTCTGGATGCAGGTCTGGGGAAGGTATCCCGAGGCAGACCTCAAGCAACTCAGTTTGAAGACGGCTCTGCTTTCTCCCGGTCCGTCCGGACCGGTGGCAAGCCCGAGATACGAGGCGTTCCGGGAAGGGCTTCAGGAGAGTGAGGCGCGCATCGTGATTGAGGCGGCTCTTTCCGACCCTGAACTGAAGAAGAAACTTCCGTCCGAACTTGCGGACCTGTGCGAGAAGGCGCTCGCGGAGCGGCACAACGCGATGTGGCGCAGCCTCAGCCCGCTGCAGGTGGGGCCTGCGGTCAACCACTCGCTTGCGGCGTGGCGCGGAGTTGACGCGGGCGTCTGCGGGTACCTGTGGTTCCTCGGCTCGAACTGGCAGGCGCGCACGGAGAAACTGTACACGCTTGCCGGCGAGGTGCAGAAGGCGCTCTCTCCGTGAGGACGGAGAAAAAGGAGGGCACGATGTCACGGTGCGCAGCAGGCATTCCGGCAGCGCTGTCTCTTGGCGTCCTGATGGCGGCAACCTTCGCGGTTGCCGACGGTCCGAAAGCCCCGCGGGTTGACGAGTTGCCGTTGAAACAGGAGGTCTCCCAGTACGGTATCACCTGGACCTTTGAGAAGCCGGCGAGGGTGGGGCAGTTTGTCACCGGCGACTTCTATGTCGTCGGTCCGGTCACGGTGGTGAAGACAGACCCGGAATCGAAGGACGGCGTGAACGGCTCAATGCTGAATCCTGAGCCGTCCGAGTACCACGGGTACGCGGCGAGAAACGGAGTTGTTGACGGCAGCCCGGACCGGCTGTACAAGGCGGAGATGACGGCGGTTTTTCCCCTCAAGATGGCGCCGGGCGATTCGCTTGTCAGCACAATCACGATGGAAAACGGGAAGACGAACAGATGGGTGAAGTTGTACGGCAGGCACAGGGGAGGCGGTCCTGATTCCGTCTCAAGAGCGGCGGCGGTCCTCACCTGCGTTGAGGCGCCTGTTCCTCCCGACACCTTCAGGCCGTCCTACTGCGGGAAGTGGAAGAAACTGTACCGGTTCAGCGACCTCCGTCTTGACCTCCTCCCGTTGGTAGAGTTGACTGCGTCCGCGCCCGACATTGAGGGGTTTGCGAGGGTCTTCGAGCGGCCGTGGATAGACCATGTCTACGACTGGGGCTCCCGGCACATCCACCCTGCGGAGAATATGCCCGAGTACGGCCAGCAGGTCGGTCACGCGGTTGAGGAAGGCGCGCTCCTCCTCCTCGGCAACGCGCCGATGGAGAAGAAAAGGAAACTCCTCATCGGGTTTGTGCAGACGGGGATAGACCTTTGGGGTGTTGTCCAGAGGGGAGGCAAGGGCTGGCCGGGCGCGGGAGGGTTCGGCTCAGGCAGGAAGTGGCCGATACTCTTCGCAGGCATCCTCTTTCAGGACGCGGAGATGCAGAGCCCGCAGGCGGCGTTCGGCGAGGACGACCAGACGGAGTTCGGCCCCTGCTGGACAGGCGCGAAGGTTGTCTTCGCAGGACAGTATCCGAGGATAGCGAAGGCCAATCCCCAGAGGTACGGCGCGGAGAGGGGACCGTACGAACATCTGCCTCCGTCGGAGTGGAAGAGTTTTATGGGCGAGGCGTACCGCAGGGCGAACACAAGTTGCTGCTGGGTCGGACAGGCGCTTGCCTGCCGGATGATGCACGCGGAAAAGGTCTGGAACCACGACGCCTTCTTCGCGTATGTGGACAGGTGGATGACGGAAGACGACAAGGAGTTCCGGCAGGAAATCAACAAGTATCATCCCAACCCTGCCCTTGTGGACGAGAGCAAAAAATGGTTCCATCAGGGCTACTGCCTCGACTTTGTCAAGGAGATGTGGCAGAAGTACCGCGACAACCTGCCGCCCGCGAAGGACGGGCACAAGGACCCGAAGGCGGCGGAGACATGGAAGTGACCGTGCGGTCTCAACAGAAAGGATAGAGGATGAAGAACGCAGCCGGCATCGCGCTATGCGCAGTTTCTCTCTGTCTGACGTCTGTCTCTTTCGGCCAGCAGGCCGTCCCGACAGCTCCCATACGGGTCTGGAACTGCGACATTCACGACAGCGGGTACGGAACGCCGGACAGCGGTCCGCCCGCCATATTCATCGTCAGTTGCCGCAACGGCGCGAACTCAGGCAAAGTGGTGGTCGGTTCAGACGCTCTCATTCAGGGACTGAAGGCGACTGCGGGCGACCTGAGAGGGCCGTCCGGCAGTGTCATTCCATCTGCGTCCGTTCAGGTCAGGTACGGCGTCGAATGGGATGGCGGCATCGCCACCAGCTGGGGAGGGATAAAGGGTCCCGACATTCTCCTTGAATCTCCCCTGGAGACGTTTCCCGCGGCTTCGGGCGGCCGTTGTCTGGTGCCTGTCTGGGTGACCGTGCGCGTCCCGAACACAGCGAATGCCGGAACCTACGCAGGCACCCTCTCCATAGAGGCGAAGGGAAGTCCACCTGTCACGGTGCCCGTCACGGTTCAGGTGCAGGATTGGACGCTTCCCGACAGCCAGAACTTCCGTGTGTGGACAGAGGTGATTGAGCAGCCGGAGACCCTCTCTGCCGAGTACAACCTGACTCCGTGGAGCGAGAAGCACTGGCAGATGATAGAAAAGAGTTTCCGTCTGATTCGGCCGACAGGAAGCCGGGTGCTCTACATCCCGCTTATCTCCCGCACCAACTACGGCAGCGAGGAGACGATGGTGAAGTGGGTGAAGAAGCCCGACGGCTCCTACGACTACGACTTCTCCCTGATGGAGAGGTACCTCGACACCGCTGTCAGGACGCTCGGAAAGCCGAAGATTGTCGGCTTTATCGTCTGGGATGTCTATTTGACAGCACTCACGCAGTCATCGGCAACAGCGCCTGCGGTTGAGGTGAAAGGCAATCCCGGTTCCTACGAGTGGCGGGAGAGTATGTTCGCCAAACTCCTCGCGGAGAGGCAGGGTATGGGTCCTGTCGTGACCGCCTTTGACCCGCAGACGAAGCAGATGGAGCCGCTTATCCTCCCGAGGTACGACGACCCGAAGAGCACACAGTTGTGGCAGCCCCTGTGGGACGGTGTGAAGTCCCGGATGAAGAGCCGCGGGCTTGAAGATGCGATGATGCTCGCGCAGTTGTCCGATAGAAGACCGACGAAGGCAGAAATCGCCTTCTGGGACAGGGTGACCGGCGGAGTCGAGTGGATGAGTTGCTCCCACCACGCGTGGCAGTGGCTCTCTGACACGCAGGTAACCAAGAAGCAGATGGACGGCATAGGAACCATCGGCTACACCGCGTGTGCGCTTGACTTCCAGTATGTCCTCAACCCCGAAAAGGATGAGAAGGAGCGACGGTACGGGTGGAAGAAGCCGATGCTCCACGGTCTCTACTGGCGGTTTGGAACCCTCAACTCCTCGTCGTTGCCGTGGATACGGCACGAGTTGGAATGCAACATCACCGGCAACCAGAGGGGGCTTGCCCACATCGGAGGCGACTTCTGGCCCTGCTTCAAGAACGCCGCGGGCAAGCGGACAGGCACGGTGACAGACAGGTTTCCGGAGAGTTACTGGCACAGTTTGAATGTCGGTAGTTGGCTTCTCGCGCCGGGTCCCGATGGTCCTGTGGGAACTGTCCGTCTGGAGGTGCTGCGCGAGGGAATACAGGAGTGCGAGGCGCGCATCGCCATTGAGGATGTCCTGACAGACCCTGCCAGACGCGCAAAACTCGGAGAAGACCTTGCGAAGAGAGCGCAGCAGCTCCTTGACGAGCGCCAGCGGAACATCTGGCGCTCCCGCGGGGCGCAGGAGGACGACTTTCAGAAGTACGGGCTTGTCGCCCAGTACCGGACGATGATATACGACCTTGCCGGCAGGGAAGGGAAGTGGAAGAACACAGCCGGACCCGCTCTGCAGGACTACATCAAGACGGCGAAGTGGCGGGACTGGCAATCCGGGTTGTTCTCGGTGGCGGGAGAGGTCGCAAGGAAACTCGGCGACTGACCGGCATCGTGCCGGCAGACAGAAGGAGGCGGTATGGTCGCGAAGCGGGTGAACACCTATCTGGCAAAAGCGGGATGCGTCGCCTTCCTTTTCGCGCAGGCATCGTTCGCCGCTGTCTATGTCGTTGACAGGTCTGCGCCCAACGCACGCGATTCCAACCCCGGCACAGAGGCGCAGCCGTTTGCGACGGTCCAGAAGGCGGCAGACACCGCGAAGCCGGGGGACACCGTCTGCGTGATGTCGGGACAGTATCCTGAACGGGTCCTCGTGAAGACCAGCGGAGAGGCGGGCAGGCCCATCGTCTTTGAATCTAGACCCAGGCGCTCTGCGGCGGTGGAGGGGTTTCGTCTGGAGGCAAGCTACATCCGTGTCGCCGGCTTTGAAATCACTGCTCCCGCACCGAAAAACGGGGTGGAGATTGTCGGCCACCACAACGAGATTCTTGACAACTACATCCACCATATGTGGTATGCCCTCATCGGCGCACCCGGTCGTCCCGACGCGTCTGGCAAGCGCCGAGACTACTCCGAGACGACACACAACCGGGTCGCGTACAACAAGGTGTACCATTGCGAGTTCGGGTTCATCCTCTCCGGCAACGACTGGGTCGTGGAGAGCAACGAGGTGAGCCGTCTCTTTATGTATGCGGACCCGACAAGGCGGAACGTTGACTGCGACTACACCCGGTTCTTCGGCGTCAACTGCGTCCAGCGGTACAACTACTACCACGGAACCGACACGCAGGAGTCAAAGGTTGCCCACGTGGACGGCATCCAGAGCTTTGCCGTCAACGGCGAGATTGCGGAAAACTTGCTCTTCGAGCACAACGCCGTCTTCGACTGGGGGCAGGGCTGTATGGTCTCCTGCGAGCCGAATGTTGGCAACATAAGGAACTTTACTTTCCGCCGCAACATCTTCTCCAGTTTCCTGCCGGCGTACAAGGGCGCCTGGGGCGTCAACCTCATAGATGTGCCTAACGTGACCGTCGAGCACAACACCTTCTGCGGCATCGTCTGGTACGGCGCGGGACTGCGCGGTCCCAACGCCACCGGAGGCAGAATCGTCGGAAACATCTTTCAGGACATCTCGTCTCCCGTTGGCCTGCACAACACTCCGAACCCTGTCATCGAACACAACCTCGCCTTCCGGACGAAGGATCCGCTTTCCGGCGAGAAGAACATCAACGGCGTAGACCCGCTCCTCGTGGATGCCCACAACCGCAACTTCCGTCTGCGGCAGGGGAGCCCTGCGGTCGGCGCGGGTCCGGGTGGCACCACCCTCGGCGCGCTGGAATACCCGAATGTCTACTACGTCGACCCGCGCCATCCGGGAGCGCAGGACTTCCCGGGCTGGGGCTATCCAGGCGTGCCCCTTGCGACGGTTGCCAGAGCCCTTGACCTCGCGGAACCCGGCGAGACCATCATTCTTCGTGCGGGCGTCTACCGGGAGGCGGTTGTTCCTGCGAAGGACGGGGTCACCATCAAGGCGATGCCTGGCGAGAAGGTCATCATCAGCGGGGCTGACCTTGTGGACGACTGGCGCAGGGAGACAGAGGGCTGGTGGTCTGCGCCTGTTCCGTCGGAGCCGAAGAAACTTCTGCGGGACGGCGCGGTGTGGACGGACTACCGGTACGACGGGCAGGCACGGCGGGTGTTTGTCTCCGGGGGCGACCCTCGTCTGCGCGTGTGGGAGACGGTCGTGCGGGACAAGGGGATTGACCTCAGCAAGGCGCAGAATGTGACGGTGGAGGGGATAGAGGTCGTTGACCTCGCTCCTGCCCAGTGGACAGGAAGGTAGTCACGCTATGGCGTGGACAAAGGTACTGGCAGGGCTTGTCGGGATGCTGGTTCTGTGCGGCTCATTCTGCGCGGCGCAGCCGGTCTCCTTCACCTGCATTGACCATCCTGAGGTCTCCCTGCCCGCGTTCGGCAGATGCCCTGTCTGCGGGATAGACCTTCTTCCCGCAGGAAAGGCGGGAACTGCCCCCGCCGTCGGCGAGAAGTTCCGCGTTCCGGATGGGACTGCCGTCGTGAGGGAGGTTGACATCACCCGTGTCGTTGCCAACGACTACAGCAGGCGGTTCCGATTTGACTCGTGCGACAATCCGAAACTGAAGAGGTTGCGCGAGCAGGAGAAACTTGACGAGGCGGTTGCGGGAGGCGCAGACGAGTTTGACCGGCAGGTACGTCTCCTCGACTGGGTGTACCGAAGGGTCAAGAAGTTTGGCACGCCGACGGCCAATCCCCGCGGTGCCCTTGAAATCTTCAAGGCGGTTGACGAGGGTCATACCTTCTTCTGCGCCCACTACGCGAGCGCGCTGGTCAGTTGCGCGGCATCTCTCGGATGGATTGCGCGTCCTCTCGGCCTTCGCATCGGCGTCCGCCAGCACGGGACAGGCGCGGAGGAGCATTCAGCCGTGGAGATGTGGTCAAACCAGTTTGACAAATGGGTCTTCTTTGACCCGACCTATGCCTCGTATGTGGAGAAAAACGGTGTTCCCCTTTCCGCGTGGGAGGTGAGGCAGGAGTGGTTCTACGGCGACCCTGAAAAACTCGCCTTCGTCATCGGGAAGGAGCGGAAGAAGTACCGGCTGGCCGATATGCCCATCTTCCGGGCAACCCACGCCGGTTTCGGAGACCTTGCCCTCGGTCCGCGCACCATCGACAAACTTGCCTTCATTATGTTCATCCCGAACACGGACCTGATGGACTCGCCTCCTGATTACGAGAAGGCGTTCATCGTGAAAGACGATACCCTGTGCGAAGGCATCCGCTGGCACCGCCGGGACAACCCGAAAGACCCTGCGACAGAGCCGTACTTCCCCCTGAATCAAGCAGATATGACCGTGGTTTTCTGGCAGGGAGACGAGGTGAAGGTCTGGCTGCGCACGAACACGCCGAACTTCAAGACATTCAGGCTCCGCATTGACGGCAAAAAGTGGGCTGACTGCGGAAGGGCCTTTTCCTGGAATCTCCACAAGGGAGTCAACACCTGCGAGACGGTGTCAGTCAACGCGTTCGGCGTTGAAGGGCACCCGAGCAAGGTTATTATAGAGGTGCGCTAACCCGCCTCAACCGCAGCACCAGTGAAGCGGTCTAAAGAGGCATACTGAAACGAACAGGAGGAGTTGATGAGGAGATATCTTGCGCGTGTAGCAGGGTTTTTCTTCGCAGCGGGGCTCTTGCACGCTCAGACAGGGGCTCAGCAGGAGGTCGTCCTTGACAGAAACAGCGTCTGGCGGAGTTTCTCCGTGCTGAAGCCGCCGGTGGTTGCCCTTGACACGGGCATCGTACCGGTCGCCTCTCAGAAGAAGTGGCTTGACAAAGAGACTGCGGCGGCGCCTGCTGGATGGGTGTCTGCTGACTTCTCTGACGCCTCATGGATGCGAGGACCGGCGACCAGATTTCCCCGCACGCCGTACCTTTCCAATCTGTGCCTGAGGGGACGGTTTGAGGTGACAGACCCGTCTCAGGCGAAAGGCCTGACGCTGACGGTGTCGTACTACGGCGGAGCGGTGGTGTATGTGAACGGGAAAGAGGTGGGAAGGCAGAACCTGCCGCAGGGGGCTGTTGCTGCCTCGACCCTTGCCGACGGCTATCCTGCCGAGGCGTTCGTCGGCGATGACGGGACTCTTGCTCCGGATGTGTCAAGCGCGTCCGCCTACCAGAAGTCGATGGCTGCCCGTCTTCGGACGCTCGTGCTTCCCATTCCGGATGGAGTTCTGCGCAAGGGAGTCAATGTGGTGGCCGTGGAGATTGTCCGCGCCCCGTACCACAAGGTTCTTGGAGAGGAGAAGTACTTTCCGACCCACCGGGAAATCAGGCAGATAAACTGCCCCTACGACTTCCGCTGGTACACTTGCGACCTGAAAGACATCTC
>Ga0101944_10003135_pt1 | contig 24095 bp, 25 predicted proteins | sample DewCreD2012metaG_FD_75245 | JGI IMG/M metagenome (GOLD analysis project Ga0101944, IMG submission 75245) | Hot spring sediment bacterial and archeal communities from British Columbia, Canada, to study Microbial Dark Matter (Phase II) - Dewar... ... | reverse complement strand
CGCGGGCAGCCCCTCGCGCCGGGGGATCTCGACGTCGGTGCCGTGGTCCTCCACCGCGACCAGCGTCACGACCTTGTCGAACGGCCCCTCCATGAACAGCTGGGTCTGGCTGTGCTGGTCGGTCGCGCCAATCGCGGCGAGCGGAGTCGGGCCCGCGTGCACCTCCCGGCCCGCGCGGTCGAACCGCTTGCCCAGGCTCTCGGCCCACAGCTGGCGGAACCACTCCGCCAGCTCGCGCAGGCGGTCGCTGTAGGGCATGAGGACGTGGATGCGGGCCCCGAGGCGGGCGTCGGCGGCGTGCAGCAGCCCCGCCCAGAGCGCGGGCCCGTGCCGCAGCAGCGTCGCCTCGTCCGCGCGGTCGATCACGCGCCCCGCACCCCGGAGCAGCGCGCGCACGTCGATCCCCACCAGGGCGGCGGGGAGCAGGCCCACCGGGCTCAGCACGCTGAAGCGCCCGCCGACGGGGGGCGGCACGTCGAAGGTCAGGATCCCCTCCTCGCGCGCCAGCTCGCGCAGCGCCCCCCGCGCCGGGTCGGTGACGAACACCAGGTGCCGGTGCGCCGCCTCGCCCAGCGCGCGCTCGAGCCACGCCCGCACGACGAGGTACTGCGCCAGCGTCTCCGCCGTCCCCCCCGACTTGCTGATCACGAGCACCAGCACGCGGCGCGGGTCGATCCGGTCGATCGCCGCCGCGACGCTCGAGGGATCCACGTTCTCGAGGATCGTGAGCCGCGGGAAGTACTGCCGGCGCTCGTCGTCCCACTCGTTCCAGGCCGGCGGCCGCAGCGCGTTCACCAGGGCCCTGGTGCCGAGCGCCGACCCGCCGATGCCCAGCACCAGCACGTGGTCGTACGCCTGCCCCACGCCCTCCGCGAACGCGAGGATCCGCTCGAGCGGCTCGCCCCCCGACGCCAGGGCGTAGAAGCCGTACTCGCCGGCGGCACGGCGGCGCGCCACCTCGTCCTGCACCGCGGGGAACCGCGCGGCGAGGTCGTCGAGCACCGAGCGCGGCAGGCCGCGCACGCCGTCCAGCCGGTCGGCGAAGAGCCGAGCGTAGTGCAGGGTGATCATCCGGCTACCTCCACGGTGAGGCCGTCGAAGGCGGGTTCGATCCCGGCCGGGAGCCGCGCCTGCAGCTCGGCGTGGCCGGTCTCGTGCGAGAGATGCGTGAGGAAGGTGCGCTCGGCGCCGATCGCCTGCGCGACCTCGATCGCCTCCGGAATGCTGAGGTGCGTCGGGTGCGCGCGCCACCAGAGCGCGTTGAGGACGAGCACGCGGACCCCCCGGAGCTGCGCGCGCGCCACCTCGGGCACGTCCTTCACGTCGGTCAGGTAGCCGACGTCGCCGATCCGGTACCCGAAGACGCGCAGGTGCCCGTGCCGGAAGGGGATCGCCAGCACCGGGACCCCGGCCACTCTCGTCACCGTCCCCGGCTCCAGCGGCACGAGCCGCAGCGACGGCTTCGACGTCCCCTCGAAGGGCTGCACCGTCTCGTCGAAGATGTAGGCGTAGCCGCGGCGCAGGCGCTCCAGCGTCTCCCCCGGCCCGTAGATCGGCACCGCCTCGCGCTGCTTCACCGAGAAGATGCGCAGGTCGTCGATCCCCGCCGTGTGGTCGGCGTGCTCGTGCGTGTAGAGCACGGCGTCGAGCCGGCGCACCCCGGCGCGCACGAGCTGCAGCCGCAGCTCGGGCGGCGTGTCGATCAGGAGGGTGCGCCCGGCCGTCTCGACGATCGCCGCCGTGCGCGTCCGCTGGTCGCGCGGATCGGCCGACCGGCACACGGCGCAGTCGCAGCCGACCTGCGGCACGCCGAACGAGGTGCCGGTGCCGAGGAGCGCCAGCCGGACGGTCACACCGTCTCCACCCGCATCAGGTTCGTGGTCCCGGCCACGTCGAACGGCACCCCGGCGGTCACCACGATCCGCTCGCCCGACGCGGCCAGGCCGCGCCGCGTCAGCTCCGCCATGGCGATCGGGAGGAGCTGCTCGTAGGTGGGCACGTGCGGGCAGAGCACCGGGAGGACGCCCCAGACGAGCGCGAGCTGCCGGTGGGTGCGCGGCTCCGGGGTGAACGCCACGATCGGCACCGGCGGACGGTGGGCGGCCACCGCCCGCGCAGTGAACCCCGAGCTCGTGAAGCAGACGATCACCGGCGCCGCGATCGAGGCGGCCGCGGCCGAGACGGCGACCGCGATGGCGTCGGCGGTCGACTCCTGCTGGCCGTCCCCCTCCACGATCGGCGCCCGGAACCGGCCGATCCCCGTCCGGCGGACCCTCCCCTCCTCTCCGGTCCGGACGGCGGTCTGCGACCGCTCGACTTCGCGGATGATGCGGACCATCGCCTCCACCGCCTCCGCGGCATACTTGCCCACGGCCGTCTCGGCCGAGAGCATCACCGCGTCGGTGCCGTCGAGGATGGCGTTGGCCACGTCCGAGGCCTCCGCACGGGTTGGCCGGGGGTGCTGCACCATCGACTCGAGCATCTGGGTCGCCGTGATGACCGGCCGCGAGGCCAGCCCGGCCAGCCGGATGAGCCGCTTCTGGACGAGTGGCACCTCCTCGAACGGCAGCTCCACCCCAAGGTCGCCCCGGGCCACCATGATGGCGTCGGACACCGCGAGAATGGCGGGCAGCCGCTCGAGGGCCGTGTCCTTCTCGATCTTGGCGATGACCCGCACGTCCGCGGGCACGAGCGCCCGCAGCGCCTCCACGTCCTCCGGCCGGCGGACGAAGGAGATCGCCAGGTAGTCGGCGCCGGCCTTCACCGCCCGCGCCGCCTCCTCCCGGTCGCGGTCGGAGAGCGCTGGCACGCTCATCTCTATCCCCGGGAGGTTCATCCCCTTGCTGGAACGGAGCAGGCCACCATGGCGGACGGTGCCGATCACGCGGTCGCCCTCCACCGCGTCGACCAGCACCTCCAGCAGCCCGTCGTCCAGCAGGATGCGTGCGCCGGGCGTGCAGTCCCGGGCCAGCCCGGCATACGTCGTGGGGATCTCGTCGGGCCCCGCGAAGCCCTCCGGCGCGAAGGTGACCCGGCGACCGGAGGCCAGCTCGCGGGGCGCCTCCAGGGTGCCGACCCGGATGCGCGGACCCTGCAGGTCCACCAGGACCGCTGCCGATGCCCGGGATGCTCGCGCCTCGATCGCCTCGCGCACCCGCTCGATCCACGTCAGGCGGAGTTCGGCGGTGCCGTGCGACGCGTTGATGCGAACCACGTCCACGCCCGCCTCCAGCAGGCGCTCGATCTGCTCCCGCTGTTCCCACGCCGGCCCCAGCGTCGCCACGATCTTGGTGCGCCGGAGGTGATGGCTCCCGCTCACGAGGATCCCGGAATAGGATACCGCCGGTAATCGTGGACAGCCACTTCGGCAGCACCTGGCCGAACGTCAAATCCACGCATCGCACTGCACGTCAGCGCCACGCCATCGGCGACCGTGGGGTTCGCCCAAACGAGAACGCCGCCCGTCTTTTCCACACCGCTCCGCTTGCTCGCCAGCGGGGGCAATCCGGCGATGCTTGGATTTCGGGCACTTTTCACGTAACTGGTAAACATGTGGAAAAAACCGCGTGGATTCGGCTCTCAGCGAAGTTGGTGCGCGATGCTCCAGTCGCCGAACCTGAGATGTTGAATGAAATGAACGCCACAAGATGCTATCGAGAAAACACTTGCCAATATGGAGTCACGCGGAATAAAAAGTGGCGACACTGTCGACACTCGCCGGACGGTGCACTGCCAGCGGACTAATTCACAATATCAACATCACGAATCCGGGAATCTCCCTGGTGCTTCGTGCCCGTGATGAGCGGACCCGGAAGTCGCGGAATGCAAGCATTTTCTCGCACGCAGCGGCCGCACGGCATCGGCCCGCCGAGGGCGCTCCGTGCGCCCGGAACGAGCCGCTCCTCCGGCCTCGCTCGCCATCGTCCCGCTGGAGCCACGCCGAAACGACAGTCACCGTTCGGGGTGCCGATCCTTACTTCCTGGGCTTCAGGGCACGTGCGAGGTCGGCGTAGACCCGTGCGTCGTCGGCACGGAAACCGACCCGGCGGTAGCGGACGACCCCGGCCGAATCGATGGCGAAGAGCGCCAGGTCGCTGTAGCCGTCGGACCGGTTCGTCCCGTAGCGCCGGGCGACCACCTGTCCGGAGTCGTGCAGGATGGGGAAGGTCACCCCCAGTCGCTCCCCGAACCGGGCCATCGCCGCCGCCGAGTCGGCGCTGACGGCCACGATCGTGGACGGGGCGAGCGAGTCCCGCTGCGCCTGGATGGTCTGCAGCGTCGAGGTCGCCGACGGGGTGCGCGCCCGCGGCACGAACACCAGGACGACGGCCTGCCCGCGCGTCTTCCAGAGGCTGAACGGGACGGGGCGGCCCATCGAGTCGGGCACCACGGACGGGAGGGTGAAATCGGGTGCCCGCTGCCCGACCTCGGGGCCGCGCACCAGGCGGAGGGCCGGGTTCTCCGTGCCCTGCGCGGCCAGCGAGGGGGTGGTGGCCGTGAGCAGCACCGAGGCAAGCACGAAGGAGCGACCGCGCCCCATCACGAGCCCGCGACCTTCCGGAGCACCGCCACGAGATCCTGGTCGGGACCGAGGCCGGTGTAGGCGACCTTTCCGGTGCGATCGAGCACCACGACGTACGCGGTCGCCGGCACCTTGAACGCCCGGGCGCCGACTCCCTCGGAGTCGTACAGGGTCCGGAACGGCGGCTTGTGCTCCTCGAGGTAGCGCCGCACCCGGGCCGGGGTCTGGTTCACCGTGACGTTCACGCCCAGGAACTCGACCTCCTTGCCGAACTGGCGCTGCGCCTCGCGCACCGCCGGCATGAGTTCCTCGCAGTTGCCGCACCACGTGGCCCAGAACTCCAGCAGCACCGGCCGCTTCCCGATGACCGTGCCGAGATCCACCGGCCTGCCATCGAGGTCCTTGATCGTCATCGGCGCCACGACCGTGCCCACCGGGATCCCGGCGGACTGCGCCGCGGCCGGTCCCGCCAGCATCGTCGCGGCCGCCAGCATCGCCCCGAAGGTCCCTGCGCGCATCAGCTCACCTTCCCCATCTGGATGAAGTAGTACTCCGCCATCGCCAGCAGCAGGACGCCCGCGCCCCGCTTGACCCATTCCAGCCACTGCCCGCTCCGCGGCAGCGCCGCGAGACGGCCCGCGGCCAGCCCGACCACGACGAGCAGGGCCGTCATGCCGAGCGAGAACACGAAAAGATACACGAACCCGAGCAGCGCACTCCGCGTGGCGCCGACGAAGGTGAGCACCGCCCCGAAGACCGGCGCGCCGCAGGGCGCGGCCACGAGTCCCGAGGTGGCGCCCATCCCGAAGACGCCGGCGTACGAGGTCGGCGAGAAGCGGTTCGCCCACCCGAGCAGCCCGCTCGACGGGGTGAGGGTGAAGACCCTGAGCATGCCGAGCCCGAAGACGAGCAGAAGGTTGCCGATCAGGAAGTAGGCCCAGGGACTCGAGCTGATCGCCCCGAAGAGCGAGCCGGTGAGCCCCGCGACGAGCCCGAGCGTGGCGTACACGAGCGCCAGGCCGACCACGTAGGTCGCCGTGAGCCCGACCCGGCGGGGCCATGGGTAGCCCCCTGCCCCGATCCCGCCCAGGAGGCCGGCGGTGATCGGGATCATGGGATACACGCAGGGCGTGAGGCTCGTCAGCACCCCGGCCCCGAACACGAGGGGGATGGCGAGGAGCGGCCGCTCGACGAGCAGTGTCTCCACCGGCGGCAGGCCATTCAGCACGGGCGCGCGAGCCCCGATCGCGGACGCCGGCTCAGGAGCCGGCGCGGTGGTCGTCGCGCTGGAAGGCGAGGAACTCCCGGATCGCCGCGAGCGCGTCAGGGTCGGCGGTGGACAGGCGCACCTCCCCCCCACCAGGGCGCTCGGTCATCTGGTAGCGCACGCGGTCGCGGCGCGCGGCGAGCGTGCGGGTGCCGGGCACTTCGCGCGCGTGCACGCTGTCCGGCGCCGAGAAGTCCCCGGCCTGGAACCGCCGGGCGATGTCGCGCAGGTGGCGCCGGATCTGCGCGACGGCCGCGGTGTCGGCCGGGTCCGCCTCGAAGACGATGCGGCCGCCGTCGGGCAGGTCCTCGAACCGGTGGGTGGTGGCGTACTGGTCGACGCCCATGACGACGGCGCCACGCTCCTGCACGTGACGGAACGCGCTGTCGCCGGGGGCGCCATGCTGGTGCCCGGGCTGGTGCTGGTGGGGCTGCTGGGCCGCGGCCGTCGCGGCAACGAGGAGGAGGCCCAGGACGGTCACGATGGTCTCACGCATCGGCACCCACCTCCGTCGTCGCGCCCGCCTGGTAGCGGCTGGCGACGTAGCCGTCGAGGATCGCGAGGAACTCCTCGACGATCCGGTCCCCCTTGAGCGTCACGAGGAGGCGCCCGTCCACGTACACGGGGGCCTTCGGCTCCTCGAAGGTGCCCGGCAGCGAGATCCCGATGTTGGCGTGCTTCGACTCGCCGGGCCCGTTCACCACGCAACCCATGACGGCGACCTTGAGCTCCTCGACCCCCGGGTGCACCTCGCGCCAGACGGGCATCTGCTGGCGCAGGTACCTCTGGATCTGCTCCGCCATCTCCTGGAAGAAGGTGCTCGTGGTGCGGCCGCACCCCGGGCAGCTCGTGACCTGGGGCACGAACGACCGGATCTCGAGCGACTGCAGGATCTGCTGGGCGACGCGCACCTCCTCCGCGCGGTCGCCCCCCGGCGCGGGCGTGAGCGACACGCGGATCGTGTCGCCGATCCCCTCGTTCAGGAGGACCGACATCCCCGCGGCGCTCGCCACGATCCCCTTCATCCCCAGCCCCGCCTCGGTGAGGCCGAGGTGGAGGGGGTAGTCGCAGCGCCGGGCCAGCAGACGGTAGACGTCGATGAGGTCCTGCACGCCGCTCACCTTGGCGCTGATCACGATCCGGTCGTGCGGGAGCCCGTGCGACTCGGCGAGCGCCGCCGAGCGGAGGGCGCTCTGCAGCATCGCCTCGATCATCACGTCGCGGGCGTCCCGCGGCGCGGCCGATGCCGCGTTCGCGTCCATCAGCTCGGTGAGCAGGAGCTGGTCGAGCGAGCCCCAGTTCACCCCGATGCGGACCGGCTTCCCGTGCTCGAGCGCCACGTCGATGATCGAGCGGAAGTTCGTGTCGGCGTGCCTGCCCCCGACGTTGCCGGGGTTGATGCGGTACTTCGCCAGGGCGGCGGCGCAGGCGGGGTGCTTCCGCAGGAGGAGGTGCCCGTTGTAGTGGAAGTCGCCGACGATCGGCACGCGGACGCCGATCCGGTCGAGCCCCTCCGCGATCGCGGGGACCGCGGCCGCCGCCTCCTCGTTGTTCACCGTGACGCGCACCACCTCGCTGCCGGCACGCGCCAGCTCCGCTACCTGCCGGACGGTCGCGACGACGTCGGCGGTGTCGGTGTTGGTCATGGACTGCACGACGATCGGGTGCGGCGCGCCGACGCGCACGTCCCCGACCTGCACCACGGCGGTCTGGCGGCGGGAGATCGCGGTCATGCCGGGGAAGTTACCCGGGGCCGGGGGCCCCCGAAACCGCGCCCCGCGGGGGCGCGGAGCGCGGCGGTCAATGCCGGTCGAACCGGGCCGCGGAGATGGCGTCGAGGTCGGCGTGCGAGAGCGTGATCCGGCCGGCGCGCACGCTCGAGCGCAGGTGCTCCACGCGCCGGGCGCTGGGGATGGCGATCACCGTGGGCCCCTGCGCGAGCACCCACGCCAGGACGAGCTCGTGCGCGGTGAACCCGAGTTCCTGGGCGAGCCGGGCGAGGACCGGGTGCGACGGGAGCGTCTTCGTGAGCCGGCCACCCCCCGTCGGGCTGTACGCGAGGAAGCCGATCCCCCGCCGGGCGCAGTACGCCACCACGCCCCCGTCGAGCGCCTCGCGGAACCACGGGTTCAGCCGGTTCTGCACCGTCGTGACCGGGACGATGCGCTCGGCGCGCCGGATCTCGTCGACGCCGACGTTGGAGAGCCCGACCCACCGGACCTTGCCGGCCCGCTGGAGGTCGGCCAGCGCCCCGACGCTCTCCTCGAGGGGGACCTGCGGATCCACGGCATGCAGCTGGTAGAGGTCGAGACGTTCCACCTGGAGGGCGCGCAGCGAGCGCTCGCACGCCGCCCGGAGGTGCTCGGGCCGCCCGTTCCGCTCCCAGCGTCCGCCGGGGCGCCTGAGCCCGCCCTTCGTGGCGACGATCACCTGCTCGCGCGGACCGGGCCACGCGCGAAGCGCCGCGGCGATCAGGCGCTCGTTGTGGCCCAGGTCCCCGTCGTCGAGGCAGTAGACGTCGGCGGTGTCCAGGAGGGTGATCCCCGCGTCGAGCGCCGCCGCCAGCACGGCGAGGGCCTCGGGTTCGGGGGGCCGGTCGGCGATCGAGAGGTGCATCCCGCCGTAGCCGATGGACGGGACCATCGGCGCGGCGGGGCCGAGCGGTCGGCTAGACAATCCCCAGCTGCTTCAGGAGGCGCTCGACGGCTGCCTGCTCGATGGTGCCGTCCTTCATGTGCGGCGCGATGGCGGCGACGATCTCCTTGCGGCCACCCGAGATGCGGCGGTCACGCAGCTCGCTGACCATCCGGGCAAAGCGGTGCTCGTACTCGTCGGCATCGAGTTCGCCGTTGCGTTTCATCGCGGAGATGCGCTGCAGCTCCTCGGCAACGCGCTCGGGCGCGATGGGGGTGGGCTGGTCGGACATGCCGCCTCCTCGGGGCACGGGCAGAGAGGGACCGCGGTTGGACTGGCAGGAATCTACCGGAGACGCGCCGGGCGGCAACGGCCCCGTACGGCGGACGCTCAATCCGCGACGAGCACCGCGACGACGCCCTGGAACTCGTCCGCGGCGGTGCGCGCGCCCTCGGGCACCGTCCACGCGCGGCCGTCCCGCCGCACGTTGTAGTGGTGCACCCCGTCGGGGATCCGGAGGGTCACCTCCCAGACGTCCCCGCCGACGTGCACGAGCGGCACCGGCTCCCACTGCGTGAAGCTGCCGGCGAGTTCCACCACGTCGCGGGCGCGCGTCACGATGCGGACCGTGCGCCAGCCCGCGCGTGCGTCGAGCACCTCGACGCGAAGCCGGGCCTCGTCGGCGACCGCCTCCCGGTCGCGCACGCCCACCTGCGCGCCGCTCAGGCGGATGCCGACGGAGGTGGAGCGCTGGGCCGGGAGGTGGAGCGCCGGGTCGGGCGCGACGCGATCGTGCCGGAGCACGAGGTGCGTCCCCGCGCCGAGGCGGAGGGCGGCCGACGCGCCGCCGTAGAATCCGCGCTCCATGGCGTGGCCACCGAGCCGTCGCGCCAGCGCGCCCTCCACCTCGACCACGCGCGTCCGCAGCCGCACCTCGCCGCTGACGTCGGCGTAGGCGAGCGGCTGGGCCATCGCGGCGGCCGGCGCGGAACGATCCTGCAACTGCTGCTCGACCCGCACGCCGGCATAGCTCAGGCGCAGCAGCGCCGGGCCGCGCTGCCACCAGGCAGACCCCGAGCGCGTCTGCACCCGGCTCGCCACGCCGGAGTGCCAGGCGCCGGCCAGGTCGTATCCCACGGAGAGTCCCAGCGACTCGTCGCCGAGATCCACGGCGAGGCCGCCGTCCACGCGCGACCGACCCGGGTCGGAGCCGATCCGGTCGTCGGCGACGCGCAGCGACGCGCGGGGCTGCAGGATCCCCGCCATTCGCGGGCCGGCCATCACCGACGACCCCCTCAGGCGGCGCAGCTCTCCCCCGAGGGTCCCGAGCCGCGCGTCCGCGTCCAGCCGCAGCGGGCCGATGCCGACGCTCGTGCCACCGCCAAGGTCGGCGGCCGCCCACTGCCCTGCGCCCACCTGCGTGCTCCCCGTGGCAAACTCGACGCGCGCCGGCAACTGGGCATTCCCGCTCGCGGTCGCCGCCGCGAGCAGCCCGCACGCGAGCACACTGGTTCGGAGCACGGCCACGTCAGGGCCTGGGGGCGAGCACGCTGCGCGCCCGCGAGGTGGCGGCCGCCGTCGCCGGAGTGCCAGCGCGGATATCCTGTTCCACGCCGCGGCGCAACGCGGCGTACGCCGCGTCGGTGGCGTTCGCCAGCATCAGCGTCTCGAGCGCGGCGACGGCACTGTCCACGGGCACCCCCTGTCCGGTCAGGTCGGCCAGCACGATCAGCGGCACGGTCAGCGTTCCCTCGCGCCGGCGCTCCCGCAGGCGGCCGAGCGTCTTCGTGTCGGCACCAGCGCGCAGTGCCGCGGCCCCCGCCTCGATCTCCGTGGGCTCGGCGGCCGGCCCGAGCGCCGACCGCGCGTCACCGAGCCGGCCCCAGAGCGCACGCACGGCGGCCACGATCGCGGGGCCGGGGGCCCGCTTCATCGCGCCTTCCTGCGCCTTGGAGACGAGCGCACCGGACGGCAGACCCTGCGCGGCCGCCGAATCGACGATGGCGGCAACGGCCCGGTACGTTGCGTCGTCGAGTCGGCCCTTCAGCGGCTCGACCTGCGCCGCAAGGGGACCGCCAGCAACCGCCAATCCCAGCCAGACGGCCAGCGGACGCATCAGCTAGCCCCCCCGACGAAAACAACCGAATTGGTACCCCCGAAGTCGTCGCCGGGATCCCGCGGCGCCGCCGGATCGGGGATCCAGGAGGCGCCATCCACCACGAAGCCGTAGACGTGCCGGCCCCGGGGCAGCGGCAGGGCCACCATCCAGCGCCCGCCCACCCGCTGCAGGGGCGTGGCGGCCGGATCCCAGCCGTTGAAGTCGCCGACGAGCGCCACCGATCGGGCGTCGGGGGCGTCCACCGTGAAGCGCACGATCTCGGTCGGCCCCGAGAAGGCGGCGGGGATCGCCGCCGCCGGCGCCGCCGGCCGTCCTGGCGCCGCCTCCTGCCGCAGGGTGCCCAGCCCGAACCCGATCGCCCCGATCGCGGCGGCCGCCGCCAACCCGACCAGCGGCGAGAGCCGCCAGGTGCGCGGCTCGATCAACCATAGGCCCGGACCGCCGCGGCGCGGCCGCGGCGCCGCGCGCACCGCGGCGTCGAGCCGCGCACGCGCCTCGGGGCGCACCGTCACTTCGTGGCGGAGCTCGTCCACCACGCCCGTCAGCCAGTCCTCGTCCCTCATGCCCTGCCCTCCCCGTCCAGCAGCTCACGCAGCCGGTCGCACGCGCGCTTCACGCGCATCTTGAGCGCCGGCACGCTGGCGCCCGTCACCGCGGTCATCTCCTCGTACGTGAGGTCTTCCACGTGTTTCAGCAGGAAGGCCTCCCGCTGGTCGTCGTCGAGCCGGGCGACGGCACGGGCGATCTCCTCGCGCAGCTCCAGGCCCGGGTCGGCGTCGCGCGCCGGCAGCTCCGCCAGCCGCGCGTCCGCCGGGTCGATCGGGAGCGGCCGCCGCCGGCCGGCATAGGTGCGCACCCGGTTGACGAGGACCTGGAAGACCCAGCCCGCGAAGCGCTGCTCGTCGCGGTAGCGCCCGAGCGCACCGTACACCCGCAGGAAGGTGTCCTGTACCGCCTCCTCGGCCTCCTCCCGGTCACCCAGCATGCGCGCGGCGTAGCGGAGGCAGCGTGCGTAGTGGCGGTCCACCAGCAGCGAGAACGCCCCCTCGTCGCCCTGCAGCACCTTCGCCACGAGCATGGCATCGGTGAACTCCACGCTGGGAAACCCTCCGATCCCCCGCCGGCGTCACCGGCACGCGGGTCCGGGGGCCTCAGGGCAACTGCGGATGTGACGCGGGGCGACCTGGCCGGGTTACAGGCTGTGTCACCCGGGCCGCCGGCGACCGGCGGCTCAATGATACCAAATCCGAGCAAGGAGTCCGCATGTCGTCGTTCCGTCTGCCGCTCGTCCTCGCCGCCGCCGTCGCCCTCGCCGCCTGCGGCGACGACGAGGACGGTGCCGCCCGCCTCCGCGTCGGCCATTTCTCGCCCGACGCGCCGGCCGTGGACGTGCTGGTCAACAACACCCAGGTCCTGACCAACGTCTCGTACACGCAGGCCTCGGCCTACCTCGACGCGCTCGCCGGCTCGGCCAACATCCAGGTCCGCGCCACCGGCACGACCACCACGGTGATCAACGCCACCGTCACCCTCGAGGAGGACACGGACTACACGGTGCTGGCGGTGAACCGGCTCGCCCAGATCGAGCCGCTCGTCCTCGAGGACGACAACACGCCGCCGGCGGCCGGGCAGGCCAAGGTCCGCGTGGTGCACGGCGCCCCGGGCGCCCCGGCCGTGGACGTGTACGTGACGACGACGACCGCCGACATCAACACGGCGACCCCGACGCTCACGAACGTGCCGTTCAAGGGCGTGTCGTCGTACCTGCCGGTGCCCGCGGGCACCTACCGCGTGCGCGTGACGCCGACCGGGACGAAGACGGTCGTGATCGACGTGCCGAGCTTCGTTCTCACCGCGGGGCAGATCCGCACGGTGGTCGCGCGCGACAACGCGGGCGGCGGCGCGCCGTTCACGGTGACGGTGCTGTCGGACCTGAACTGAGCAGGCAGGACGTCGGGGCGGGCCGGCGGCCCGCCCCGCACGCTACGCGAAGGCCGGGGGCCGCCGCAGGTGGAACCCGGTCTCGCGCTGGTACCAGTGGGCGGCCGCGAGCGCGAGCTCCTCGCGGAAGTGGCCCGCGAGGAAGGTGAGCGACACCGGCGTGCCGTCGTCCCGGAAGCCGTTGGGCACGATGACGGCCGGATGCCCGGTGAGGTTGGTCGCGACGAGCTGCGACGTGCCGGCATACGTGGTGGGCGTCACGATCACGTCCACCTCCTCGAAGAGCCGGTTCCACGCCCGGATGGCGAGCGTGCGGAGGCGGTTGGCGTTCACGTAGTCCACCGCCGGGATGAAGCGCGACACGCGGAAGGTGTTCGCCCAGGCGAAGGGCCCCTGCTGCACCAGCTCCGCGTCGCGGCCGCCGCGCGTGAGCTCGTCGAAGGCGGCGGCTGCCTCGGCGCTCAGGATGATCCGCATCGCGTCGTAGGGGAATTCCGGCACCTCCACGGGCACGAGCCGCACCCCCATCCGCCGGAGCACGTCGAGCGCGGCCAGGTCGAAGACCCGCGTCGCGTGCAGCGTGCGCTTCGGGTCGGCCGGGTCGGTCTCGGGCAGCTCGAACGGCTTCTCGAAGAAACCCACGCGGAGCGTGCGCGGATGCCGGTCGGGGCGCCACGCGTAGGGCGCGTCCACCGCGGCCGGGTCGGCCCCGTCCGCGCCGCGGATGAGGTCGAGCACCAGGGCGCAGTCCTCGACGGTGCGGCAGAGCGGGCCCAGCTTGTCCATGCTCCACGAGAGCGCCATCGCGCCGGTGCGCGGCACCCGCCCGTAGGTGGGCCGCAGCCCCGTCACGCCGCACCGCGTGGCCGGCGACGAGATCGAGCCGAGGGTCTCGCTGCCGATGGCGAACGGCACGAGCCCCGCGGCCGTGGCGCTGGCACTCCCGGCCGACGAGCCGCTGGAGCCCTGGTCGAGCTTCCACGGGTTCTTCGTGGTGCCGCCGAACCAGACGTCGCCCTGCGCCAGCTCGCCCAGCGTGAGCTTGGCGACGAGCACGGCGCCCGCCGCGTCGAGCCGCCGCACGACGGTCGCGTCGGCGTCGATCACCTGGTCGCGGAAGGGACCGGCACCCCACGTGGTGCGATAGCCCCGCACGGCGAGCAGGTCCTTGGCACCCCACGGGATGCCGTGCAGCACGCTCCGCGGCGCGCCGCGGGCGAGCGCGGCGTCGGCCGCGCGGGCCTGGGTGAGCGCGCGGTCGCGGGTGAGCGAGATGACGCACTGCAGGCGGGGATCGTGCGCCTCGAGCCGGGCGAGCGCGAGTTCCGTCAGCTCGACCGACGAGACCCGGCGCGCCCGAAGCAATTGCGCGAGATGGGCGACCGGGGCGAAGGCGAGGTCCACGTCCGTCGCGGGCCGCGCTTTCACGCGGTCGGCGAAGGCGGGCGTCGCGGCGGCCCGCGACGCGGCGGTTGCGGGCGGGGGGACGAGGTGCAGCGCCACGGCGGGCGGCACCTCGTTGGCGAGCGGCGCGGCGTGCAGCGCCCGCAGCTGCCCCTCCTGCTGCCGGAGGCGCTCGACCATCGCCTCGGCCTTGGCGTCGTCGAAGTCGACGCCGGCGAGCTCGGCGGCCGCGCGCACCGTCTCCTTCGTGATCTCCGCGCCGTCGGCGAGCCGCGCCCAGAGCACGCCGGGCAGCAGCGTGCCCCCGAGCCCGAGCGCCGCGCAGCGCCCCAGGAACGCCCGGCGGTCGGCGACGGTGCGGGTCACGGCTTCGGCTTCGCAGGCACCGCGATCACGTCGCGGAACTGGCGGACCTTGCCGTTCTCGATGAGCACCTGGCGCCCGTCGGCGTAGTCCCAGCGCTCCGTCTTCACCAGCCCGGCGAAGCCGTCGAGCTTGCGCAGCGGCTCGCCCCACGCCGCGATGACCATCATCCGGTCCATCCCCTGGATGACCTTCTTCGCGAGCGCCGCGTCCCGGTACTTCTGCTCCCAGGGCGCCTCCATGATGAGCTGGATGCGCTCGGCCTCCTCGCGCGCGGCACGCTCCGCGGAGTCGGCGCGTGCCTGCGCGGCGAGGGGCGAGGCGACGGCGAGCGCCACGAGCGCCGCGGCCGCCGCGCGCATCAGCCCTCCACGAGGATCAGGAACTTCGAGTTCTCCCAGAAGCGCAGCGGCGACCGGATCTGCAGCCGGTCGAGGTAGCGGCCGTCCTTCTCCGCCGGCGAGGTGACCAGGTTCACGTTGTGCCGCGACACGATGCGCCACCCCTTCTCGCTCGCCGGCAGCGCGATGACCGTGTCCCGGGCGATGTTGAGCGGCGTGAACTGCGCGGGGCTCAAGTCGCGCGCGGGCATCGTCTTGCGCCCGCCGAAGAACAGGAACTTCGAGCCCTCCTTCACGAGCACGCCCTTCTCGATCAGCTCCTGCTCCGTGCCGATCGCCACGTAGGCGGTCTGGACTTCCTCGGTCAGCGCCGAGACCTCGTTCGACAGGTCCTCGGTGCGCTGGCTGAGCCGGGCGTTCTCCGCCGTCGCGGTGTCGAGGCGCTCGCCCAGCTGCGCGATCTCGGCCTGCTGCTGCTCGAGGATCGCCTGCTGCTGCTCGGCCGCCGTCTTCAGGTCGGCGATCGTCTTCTCGTACTGCTCGAGCTGCGCGAGCAGCTTCGCGTCCTTGCGCTGCAGGCCCGCGATGCGCGTGCGGCTCTGCTCGAGCTGCGCCTCGGTCGCGTTGAGCCGCGCGATCACCTCGCGGATCTTGCCGAGCACCGCCTGTCGCTCCTGCTCCGACGCCTTGGCCGGCCGCTCGCCCGCGACCACGGGCGCGACACCGAGGTCCCTGACCTTGGCGAGCTCGGAATTGATGTCCGTGACGAGCTGCGCCGTGGCGAGAACCTCGCCGAGCAGGCTGTCCTTTTCCGCGCTGGCGCGCTCGGCGTCGGCCAGCGCGGTCTTCAGCTTCTGCTGACTCGTGCAGCTGGTCGCGACGACGACGAGCAGCGACACTAAGGCGAAGCGGCGCATGGGCTTTGCCCCTCTCGGTCCCGGGTACGTGGTGTCAAAAGTCCGGACACAATAAAGGCCGCAGGTACCACGGCCGGCAAGGCCCCCTCCTGCCGGAAGCGTTGCGACTCCCCGGCCGCCACCGCCCGCTCCAGTCAGGTGCCGCCGGGCGACTCTTCACAGGCGCCTCAAGAGGCCTTCACGAATCAAGCCGTATATAACCATCCAGTCATAGCAGGCTGGCTCTCCCCTCCACTGGAGCCCGAACATGCAGCGCCTCGTCATTCTTGGTGCCGGCACCGCCGGCACGGTGATGGCCAACCGGCTCGCGCGGCGGTTCCGCAGCGAGTTGCGCCATGGCCGGATGTCGCTCACTGCCATCGACCAGGACGACCGGCACGTGTACCAGCCGGGGCTGCTCTTCCTCCCCTTCGGCGACTACACGCCGGAGGAGCTCGTGAAGCCGCGGGCGCCGCAGCTCCCCGCCGAGGCGACCTACATCCAGGCGCCGATCGCGCGCGTGGTGCCCGACCTTGACGTGGTCGAGCTCGAGGACGGCCGGAAGGTCCCCTACGACGTCCTGATCGTGGCGACCGGCACGCGGGTGCTTCCCGAGGAGACGGAGGGCCTCACCGGCCCCGGCTGGGGCAGCACCATGTTCGAGTTCTACACGCTCGAGGGCGCGACCGCGCTGCGCGACCGGCTCGCCACGTGGCCCGGTGGCCGGCTGGTCATCAACCCGGTCGAGATGCCCATCAAGTGCCCGGTGGCCCCCCTCGAGTTCGCCTTCCTCGCCGACGCATTCTTCACGCGGCGCGGGATGCGCGACCGCGTCTCCATCACCTACGTGACGCCGCTCGACGCCGCCTTCACGAAGCCGGTGGCGGCAGGCGCCCTCGGCCACCTGCTCGCCGCGAAGGGCATCGAGCTCGTCACCGAGTTCGCCACCGGCCGGGCCGACGGGGTCGCGGGCCAGCTGGTCAGCTGGGACGAGCGGGTGGTGCCGTTCGACCTGCTGGTCAGCGTGCCGCTGCACGGCGGCGCCGCCTTCGTGAGCGCCTCGGACGGGCTGGGCGACGACCTCGGCTTCGTCATCACCGACCCGCACACGCTGCAGGCGAAGCGCAAGGCGAACATCTTCGCCATCGGGGATGCCACGAACGTGCCGGCCTCCAAGGCGGGCAGCGTGGCCCACTTCGAGGCGGAGGTGCTCGACGAGAACATCGCGCGCTTCCTGGCCGGGCAGCCGCTCGAGCCCGGCTTCGACGGCCACTCGAACTGCTTCATCGAGACCGGCCACGACCGGGCGCTGCTGATCGACTTCAACTACGAGACCGAGCCGCTGCCGGGCCGGTTCCCGTTCGCCTTCGGCCCGCTGTCCCTGCTGAAGGAGTCGCGGGTGAACCACCTGGGCAAGCTCGGCTTCCGCTGGGCATACTGGCACCTGCTGCTGCCGGGCCACGACTTCCCCGGCATCACCGCGCGGATGTCGCTGCGCGGCAAGCGGCGGCCCGAGCCCGTCGCCACCACCTGACCCCCCACAGGAGCACGCCATGTCGACTGTCATCGCCGGCCGCGACCTCGTCCTCGACGCCGAGGGCTTCCTGCAGGACCCGACCCAGTGGAACGAGGCGGTGGCCGAGGAGTTCGCCCGCGCCGCCGGCATCCCGGTCCTGACCGACCGCCACTGGGCCGTCATCCGCTTCATGCGCGAGCGCTACCTCGCGACGGGCACGGCCCCGACGATCCGCACCCTCGGCAAGGAGTCGGGCGTCTCGGTGAAGGAGCTGTACGAGCTCTTCCCGAAGGGCCCGGCGAAGCTCGCCGCGAAGCTCGGCGGGATCCCGAAGCCCAAGGGCTGCATCTGACCCGGCACCGCCGTCACCGGCACCAGGAGGACCACATGTACCAGCCACAGGCCGCCGGCGCCGTCGAGGCGGAGCCCGCCCCGGAGCCGATCCGCAAGGTCTCGATCATCGTCTCGAAGGGCTCGCTCGACGGGATCTACCCCGGGCTCATCCTGGCCAACGGGGCACGCATGGAGGGCATCGAGGCGAACCTCTTCTTCACCTTCTTCGGGATGGACGCCATCCACCGGAAGCACCAGCAGCACGTGAAGGTCGCCACGGTGGGCAATCCCGGCCTGCACCTCGCCACCATGCTGGGCGGGCTGCCGGGGATGTCGGCGCTCGTCACGCACTTCATGGAGAAGGAGATGGCGAAGCTCGACATCCCGCCGATCCCCGAGTTCCTCGAGCTGGTCGCCGACAGCGGCTGCGACCTCTACGCCTGCAAGGCCTCGGTGGACATGTTCCACCTGACCAGGGACGACTTCATCCCGCAGGTCAAGGACATCATCACGGTAGGGGACTTCTACGGCCTCGCGGCCGGCGGGCAGATCATCTTCACCTGAGCGCGGTGCGGGCGGGCCGCGCGAGCGGCCCGGCAGGACGGGCGGGTGGGTGGCGCGTGGGGGGACGCGTCACCCACCCGTTCGCATGTGCGCGGGCCGGCTCACCGCACCTCGAGCGCCTCGACGTCGAAGACGAGGACCGCGTTGCCGGGGATCGGCCCGATCCCCTGCTCGCCGTACCCGAGCGACGGCGGGATCACGAGCTGGCGCCGGCCGCCGACCTTCATCCCCTCCACGCCCTCGTCCCAGCCCTGGATGACCATCCCGGCCCCGAGGCGGAAGACGAACGGGTCACCGCCGACGTTGGAGTCGAACTTCGTCCCGTCGGGAAGCCAGCCGGTGTACCGCATCGCCACCTCCTGCCCCTTGGCCACCGTGGCGCCGGTGCCCTCCACCACGTCGCGATAGTAGAGGCCGCTGGCCGTCTTCGTCATGGCGGCGAGGTCGATCCGGAGCGAGTCGGCGAACTTCACGTCGGCGATCGCCACGGCGGTGGTCCCGGGAGCGGGCTGCCCCTTGGCGCAGGCGGCGGCGAGGGGCACGATCAGGGCGAGGCGGGCGAGCAGGAGGCGCATCGTCGGTCCGGTCGGGGTGAACGGGTACGGCGGGCAAGATACATCGGCCGCGCGATCCCTCGCCCTCGGGGTCGCGCGCCGGCGCCGGCGGCCACGGGATGACGGTCAGCCTCCCGCGACGGCGACGCGGCGCGCGCTCGCCCAGGGCAGGCGAGGACCCTAGGGGACAGGCCGAGCGGCGACGTAGTCGGCGAACGCCGTCCAGCGCCCGTCCCGTCCCTTGGAACGCAGCTCCATGCCCCAGGCGCCGCCCTTCCCGCGCACGAACATCGTGTGGAAGGGGCCATCCGGATACTCGAAGACGATGCGGAGGCGGTCGCGCTCCCAGCGCCCGTGGCCGAGCGTCTCCGAGAAGCGGCCGCCGAACACGTCGAGCCAGTGGACGACGTATCGCTCGCTCAGCGGGTCGTCGCCGATGTAGACGTGCGCCTCGTACTGCGGCGTCGGCGACGCGTCCACCATGGTCAGCCGGAAGAACTGGTGCCCGAGCACCCAGTCGCCGCGCACCCGGTAGGCGACCGAGTCGCCCTGCACCACGCCGCGAAAGCGCCAGTCGCCCTGCAGGGAATCGAGGAACGGCTCGCGAAACGTCGTGCCCGCGCCGGGCTCCTGCGCCTGCACCACTGGGCCGGCACCCGCCACGAGCGCGACGAGGATCGCCAGCGCGAGGGGCGGGAGCGCACGCGCCACGCGGGGGCGCTCGAGCGGATGGCTGCGCATCGGGATGGCCTGGCCGGGACGGCGGATCGTGACGCCGGCCACCTGCATCGCGCGCCGTGCGGCGGTGACGAAGGCGCCCCCGACCCGGACGGCGGCGGCGAAGCGCTGATCGGTGCCGGCGCTCACGTCGCCTGGCGCTGCAGCCGGGCGGCGACCTTCTCGACCTGCTCCATCACCCGGAGCAGATTGCCGCCCCACAGCTTCGCGATGTCCCGCTCGCTGTAGCCGCGCCGCACGAGTTCGGCGGTGACGTTCGGCGTCTCGGCGGCGTTGCGCCATCCCACGACGCCCCCGCCCCCGTCGAAGTCCGAGCTGATCCCCACGTGGTCGATGCCGATGAGCCTGACGGCGTAGTCGATGTGGTTCACGAAGTCGGCCACCGTCGCCGGGGGGTCGCCGGGGTAGCGGCGGTTCGTGATGTCCTCCTGCTCGGCGAGGTAGGCGTTGCGTCGCTCCTCCGGCAGCGCCTCGATCCGCTCGCGCACCTCCGCCGGCGTCGCCCCCGCCACGCCGTAGCGCTCGCGCAGCTCCGCGATCGCCTCCGCCCGGAGGCGCGCGCGCACGGTGTCGCGCTCGGGGTCGCACTTCACGTAGGCGCTGAACGCCACGACCTGCACCACGCCGCCGTTCCGCGCGAGCGCGCGCAGCTGCTCGTCGTCGAGGTTGCGGCTGTGGTTGCACAGCGCGCGCACCGCCGAGTGCGAGGCGATGATCGGCGCCTTCGTGAGGCCGAGGATCTGCATCATCGCCTGCTTCGACGGGTGGGAGACGTCGATCATCATCCCGACCCGGTTCATCTCGGCGACGACCTCGCGCCCGAGCGGGCTCAGCCCGTTCCAGAGCCAGACGCCGTCGCGCTCGCCGGTGTTGGAGTCGGAGAGCTGGCTGTGGCCGTTGTGCGCGAGCGAGAGGTAGCGGCCGCCGAGGGCGTGGAAGCGGCGCACGTTGCCGACGTCGCTGCCGAGCGGGAAGCCGTTCTCGACGCCGATCAGGATCACCTTGCGGCCGCTGGCGTGGATGCGGCGCGCGTCGGCGGCGGTCAGGGCGAGCCCGACGCGCGCGGGCGCGATGGAGTCGGCGAGGCGGCGGATCGCCGCGAACTTCTCCATCGCCTGCGCGTACGCCTTCGCGAACCCCGCGTCGTCGAGCTCCTTCGTCTGCCCGACGTACACGATGAGGAACGCGGCGTCGAGGCCGCCCTCCTCCATCTTCGTCACGTCCACCTGCGTGCGCGGCAGGCGATCGGCGTAGTTCGGCGACTCGAGGCGGAAGTGGGCCGGGTTGATGTCCACGTGGGTGTCGAGGGCCAGCACGCGCTCGTGGATCGCGCGCGCCTTCTCGAGCAGGGCCGGGTCGTCGGGCGCCGGCGCCTGCGCGGCGAGCGGCGGGGCGAGGAGCGCGAGGGCGAGGGCGAGGGCGAGGCGCGGGACGATCATCGGGTGGGGTCCGGGGTCGCGGGTGAGGCGTGAGCATAGCGGCGCGACGGCGCGGCGGGCCAGCCCCGATGCGCGCGCGCCCCGTCGCAGGGCGGAACATCCCCCGCCTCCGCACTCGACCGGATATTGCCGCCGCCGTGCCGCCGCGCGATGTTCGCAGCCAGGTGGCCTTCACTTCGACGGAGGATCCCAGCCCATGCACCTGCGCCTCGTCCTCGCCACGGCCGCGCTCGTCGCCGCCTGCTCCGACTCGCCCGGGGTGGCCCCCGACCTCCCGGAGGACACCGCCTACCCGCTCGACGTCGTGGCCCGCGCCACGACGGTCGATGACGGGGCGACGCTCCCCGTGTCGCTCGTGAACCGGGGCACCGACCGCCTCTCGTACAACCTCTGCACCGACCAGCTCGAGGTGCTCGACGACGGCACCTGGCGGGCCGGCCCCGCCTCGCTGCGGCTCTGTGCCGCCATCGCGTACGCGCTGCCCGCCGGGGAGACGCGCGAGGAGAGCTACAGCGTCGACCTCGGCGTGCCGCCCGGCACATACCGCCTGCGGGTGGCGATGGGCCGCGAGGCCGGGGCGCTGGTGGTGCGTCGGAGCGAGGCCTTCACGGTGCGCTGACGCGCGACCGCGCCGGACGCGCAGACCCCCGCCGCGGATGTCGAGTCCGCGACGGGGGTCGGTCGGTCGGGGCATCTCCGGGATACCCCTCGCGACAGGCTCAGGGGGCGCTCAGCTGCACTCGCTGAAGCCGCAGACGTGGCACTTCTTGCAGCCCTCGGCGTACTCGAGCTGGCTGCCGCAGTCGGGGCAGGCGCCGCTCAGCGTGGCGCGGCGCACGCCCGTCCGCTCGGTGTTGCCCGCCTGGGTGGTGAAGGTCACGGGCGCGGCCTCGTCGGCCTCCAGGTCGGGCGCCACGAGCAGGTCCTGCTGCACCCCCTGCTTCTCGGTCATCCACCTCTCGATCGCGATGCCGACGGCGTCCGGCACCGAGAGCACCTTGCTGGGCCCGAGGCCGATCACCTGGTCGGAGCTGATCCCGCGCAGCTGGCGGTAGATCTCGCGGATCGGGATGCCGGAGCGGAGGGCGAGCGACGCGAGCCGGCCGATCGCCTCGACATCGGCCATGAGCGCACCGCCGGCCTTGCCGAGCGACATGAAGATCTCGAACGGCTGGCCCTTGTCGTCCTCGGTGACGGTGACGTAGAGGGTGCCGAGCGGCGTCTCGAGGCGCCGCGTGGTGCCCTTGAGGAGCTCGGGACGGGAGCGCTTCTGCCGGCGCTGCAGGTTCTCGGTCTCGAGCTCGTGCACGAGCCGGCGGAGCCGCTCGTTCTCGGCGCGCAGCTCGGCGATCTCGCCCATCACGTCGGCCGACTCGGCGCGGGCCTCGCGGGCGAGCGCCTCGCCGGCCTCGGCCGGCTCGCCCTCGGCCGCCTCGGCGCCGAGGCCGCCGAGCGTGGCGAGGTCGTGCCGCGCCTCGGCGCGCCCCGCCTTCTGGGCCTCCTCGGCGACCTTCCTGGCGGTCGAGCCGGTGGAGAGCACCTGGAAGTCGCGGCTGCCGTCGCGGTATACGGTGACGCCCTTGCAGCCGAGCCGGTAGGCGAGGCGGTAGATCTCCTCGACGTACTCCTCGGTGGCGTCGTTGGCGAAGTTCACCGTCTTCGAGATCGCCGAGTCGTTGTAGTCCTGGAAGGCCGCCTGCATGCGGACGTGCCATTCCGGCTTGATGTGGTTGGCGGTCACGAAGACGCGCTGCCACTTCGCGGGGATCTCGGGGAAGCCGATGTGCCCCTCCTCGGCGACCTTCCGCATGAGCTCCTCGCTGTACCAGCCCTCGCGCCGCGCGATGGCGACGAAGTCCTCGTTCACGTCGGGCATGAGGACGCCGGCCTGGTTGCGCATGAAGGCGACGGCGAAGAGCGGCTCGATGCCGGACGAGCAGCCGGCGATGATCGAGATCGTGCCCGTCGGGGCGACGGTGGTCACGTTGCAGTTGCGCAGCTTCCGCATCGGGCGGATGCGCTCGCCGTTCGGCCCGCGGGCGCAGGTCTCGTCGGGCCCCCAGATCGAGCGCTCCCACTCGGGGAAGACGCCGCGCACGCTCGCGAGCCGCTCCGACTCGACCTTCGCCTCGTTGTCCACGAAGCGCATGATGCGGCGGCCGAGCTCGACGGCCTCCTCGCTGTCGTACGGGAGGCCCAGGCGGACGAACATGTCGGCGAGCCCCATGACGCCGAGGCCGATGCGGCGGATCTTCCGCGACAGCTCGGCGATCTCCGGGAGCGGGTAGTGGTTCGCGTCGATGACGTTGTCGAGGAAGTGCGTGCTGAGGTGCACCACCTGCCGCAGCCGCTCCCAGTCCACCTCGCCGTCCTCGACGAAGGCGCCGAGGTTGATCGAGCCGAGGTTGCAGACGTCGTACGGGAGCAGGGGCTGCTCGCCGCAGGGGTTCGTGGCCTCGTAGCTGCCGAGGTGCGGGACCGGGTTGTAGTAGTTCGCGCGGTCGATGAAGAAGACCCCGGGCTCGCCGGTCTTCCAGGCGCCGTGGATGATGCGGGCCCACACCTCGCGCGCGCGCAGCGTGCCCATCGGCTTGCGGGTGCGCGGGTGGAAGAGCTCGTACTCGCCGTCGTGCTCGAGCGCCGTCATGAAGGCGTCGGTGACCGCGACGGAGATGTTGAAGTTCGTGATCTTGGTGATGTCGTCCTTGCACGCGATGAAGTCCAGCACGTCCGGGTGGTCCACGCGCAGGATGCCCATGTTGGCGCCGCGGCGCGTGCCGCCCTGCTTGACGACGTCGGTCGAGGAGTCGTAGAGCGACATGAACGACACGGGGCCCGACGCGACGCCCATCGTGGAGCGCACGATGTCGTTCCTGGGGCGCAGGCGCGAGAAGCTGAACCCGGTGCCGCCGCCCGACTGGTGAACGAGCGCCATCGCGCGCAGGGTGTCGTAGATCCCGCTCTTGCCGTTCGAGAGGGTGTCCTCGATGGGGAGCACGAAGCAGGCGGAGAGCTGCCCGAGCGGCCGGCCGGCGTTCATGAGCGTCGGCGAGTTGGGCATGAAGAGCCCGTCGGCCATCAGGTTGAAGAACGCCTCGGCGACCGCCTCCACGGCCCCGTCCGACGCCCCGTAGGTCCGGTCCGGCTCGGCGATCGTGCGCGCGACACGCCAGAAGAGGTCGGCCGGCCCCTCGACCGGCTGGCCCTGCTCGTCCTTGATGAGGTACCGCTTCTCGAGGACCGTGATCGCGTTCGGCGACAGCCGGACATCGTCCCGGGGCGTGGACGGATTCATTGGCGCCTGCTCCCTCGGTTGTCGTGGTCGTTGCTGCTGGCGGCGTCTCGACGAATCGGCGCCCGAAGGAGGCCCCGGGCGCCACGTCGGCCGTCCACCCGTCCCGCGAGGGGTCGGACGGCGACAGGGGGGACAAGCTACCCCCCGGAACCGCCAGGCACAAGAACGA
>Ga0101944_10003134_pt1 | contig 24099 bp, 21 predicted proteins | sample DewCreD2012metaG_FD_75245 | JGI IMG/M metagenome (GOLD analysis project Ga0101944, IMG submission 75245) | Hot spring sediment bacterial and archeal communities from British Columbia, Canada, to study Microbial Dark Matter (Phase II) - Dewar... ... | reverse complement strand
CCGCAAGTAGATTATCTCCCGGTGAGTCTATCACCCGACCCCGATGCTGCCTGATGAGGGCAAACATGACCTGCTTGTAGGCTTCAAGGGTCTTGACGGTGGCCGCTTCATCCTCGCCCATCAAACGGCTATACCCAGCAACATCCGCGCTAAAGACAGCGGTCAACTTACGCTTGAAATCCTGAGTGTTCATCGGATCACCTCCCAAATGAAAAAGCCTCTGGAGGGGATCTGAAGTCCCTCAGAGGCTTCACTTCCAAAACCCTTGGGGTGGCATGTCCTCATGGCCATCTCAAGAAGGTTGCGGTTGTGCTGAGAGTCAACCAGGTGACTGACTTGTGTGAGAATTGAAGCAAGGATAATTGTTTTCAAACCGGATGTCTAGATCTTTTGACTTTCCGATCCCATAAGCGATTGCCGATTGTAGTCGGCGCAATGCTGTGATGGGCTACAGGACAGGAAAGGAGCCGAATTTTCAAGGGACACCCTCGGTGCAGCGACCTCCCAGCCGATGACGCGATGAGCTACTATCACGAATCGTAACTTCAACACCCATAGCAGTCGGAAAAAACGTGCATCTCGCATGTCATTCCGGCAAACCCGCCCTGCGCATCAATTCCAGGGCTTGCGCCGTCAGCGCCGGGTCCTTGTAAGGCATCGACTTTGCGTATCGTTGGGCCGAAAACTTGGGGTCAATGCGCAAGACGTCCTGAACCGAGCAGCGGGCTTCTTCCTTACGGTCCAATGCTGCGTAGAGCATGGCCAGTCGTGCATGCAGAAGGGTGTTATCGGGATAGCGAGACAGACCTTCTTTGGATACCTTGACCCCGTCCTCATACCGAGCAGTGAGCGTGTGCGTGTGGGCGGCATGCGCGTAGTAGAAGCTCGGACGGCCCATGGGATTGAGGCGGAACGCCCGTTCATTGTTTGTAATGGCCTCCTCCGGTCTCCCGGAATAGTTCAAGACTTGGGCCAGCAAGGAATAACCCGTTGCAAAATTGGGGGCTATCGTAACGGCCCTCTCGGCTTCGGCGACGCCTTTTTCATGCTCCCCGATCTGCACGTAGAGAAAACCTAAGAAGGCATGGGAAACAGCAAAGGAATCGTCAAGAGATAAAGCCTTCTGGTGCAACTCAATTGCTTTCAATAAAGACTCTCTAGATGCCTTGCTGATCTGGAGCCACATATCCATCATGTTTATCGATGCCAACACGCTGTAGGCGGCTGGAAAATGCGGGTCTAGGCGAATCGCCTCCTCGGCAGGTTCGCGGGCGCGGATATTGCTTTCCCTGTTCATCTGGTTTAGGAAGTCACTGGCCTGCAAGTACCTGAGATAGGCGTCAAGGTTCTTGGTCCCCCTCGCCATCATCCGGATTCCCTCCCCTTCGGTGAGGGTAACCTGAAGCGAGGTGAGGATTTTCATGGTTATCTCATCTTGTATCGCGAAGACATCTTTCATCACCCGGTCATATCGCTCTGCCCAAAGGTGGTTCCCCGCAGTAGCATCAATCAGTTGTGCCGTGATACGAAGTTGATCTCCACTTCTGCGGACACTGCCTTCGAGCACATACTTCACTCCTAACTCCCTGCTCACCTGTTGAACATTCACGGGTTTCCCCTTGTAGACAAAGGTAGAGTTCCTCGCAATGACAAACAACTTGGGAGTCTTTGATAGGGCGGTAATGATTTCCTCGGTCAACCCATCACTGAAGTATTCCTGGCTCTTGTTGTCGCTCATGTTGACAAAGGGCAGCACGGCGATGGAGGGCTTGTCAGGCAAGGGAAGTGGTGGTTTGTCCGGGAGACCGGCCTTGCGAAGAGCTGCCAGAAAACGTTCAGCTTCTGCGGGATCCTTTCGACGGATGGTTTTTGCGTAGCTCTCCATGGAAAACTTGGGATTGGTTTTCAGGTATTGCTCGGCGAGAGATTGGGCTTCTTCTCGGCGGCCCATTAAAGCGTAAGTTGCGATTAGGCCAAGGTTCCCCGCGAAATGACGAGGATGGTCTCGAAGTAACCTCTTGTAGTAGTCAACTGCCTCCTCATACTGACCAAGCATCCCATGGCTGGCGGCCAGGTTAGACAGGACCATGCTGGGTGGGTTCACCGGGCTGAGGCGAAGCGCCTTCGTGAGTACGGGAATGGCTTCAGCAGGCTGGCAAGCGTGAAAAAGGGTGCTGCCGTAAAACAGGAGGACATGCGCGGAGTTTGGTTCCATAGTGGCAGCCCGCTCCCCGGCCTCTACGGCCCTGTCATACTCCCCTTGGTTGATATAGAGCATCCCCAGTAATCCGTGAGGATAAGGGTTGCGCTTGTCTAGTGCGATGGCCTTCCTGGCCATCTCGATGCCCATTGCGGTGGACTCCTCGCGGGACTTGGGAGGACCCAGCCAGTAGTCCCAGAAATGCGTCGTTGCCAGGACTTGGTATGCCCTCGATGATCCGGGTTCCAATGCCAGGGCCTCCTCGGCCAACCGGCGAGCCTGGGCATTATCCTCCTTGTTCACCTTCTGCGTGAGCTCACTCGCCTCCAGGAGCTTGAAGTACGCATCGACGTTTGTAACGCCCCTGGCGTGAAAAGCGGCCCATTGTTCATCTTTTAGCGTAGCCCGCAAGGCCGTGAGAATCTTGATGGCAATCTCATCCTGTGTCGTAAAGATCTCTTTGATGCCCCGATCATACCGCTCCGAGAACACATGCCGTCCCGTGATGGCATCGATGAGTTGTGCCGTGATTCGGAGTCGTTTCTCCTCCCTTCGAACGCTCCCCTCCAGCACATACTGGACACCTAGCTCTTCGGCTACTTGCTGAACCTTTACAGGTTTACCCTTGTAGGTGAAGGACGAATTCCTGGCGATCACGAAGACCTGAGGAACCCTGGCCAGCGCATTGATGATCTCTTCGGCCAGCCCATCGGCAAAGAACTCCTGTTTTGGATCGTCACTCATGTTGGTAAAAGGTAGGACTGCTATGGAAGGCTTGTCAGGTAGCGGATGCGCCATTTTCTCCTTGGATGCAGGCTCAATCTTCGGCGGGCGCAAATAGAAGTTCCACAGCGCAAATGCTCCACACACCAGTATTATCACTGCCGCAACAGCCCAACGCAGTTGACCCCGCTTCGGTGCCTTCTCGCCAATCACCTTTCCGGCCTGTTCCGGCTCCATCAGAACCCGGTACACCCGAACAGGCTTCTCAATATTCTTGACCTCCTGCTCTCCCATGTACTCATAGCCCAGCGGAAGCCTCTTCCCTATCTGGTCAAAAGCCGTTCCGGAAATACAGATCCCCCCACCCTCCGCAAGCCCCTCAATTCGTGCCGCAATGTTCACCCCATCCCCATAAATCCGCTCCCCTTCCTCCACCACATCCCCCAGGTTGATCCCTATCCGAAACTCCATCCTCCGGCTCTCAGAGCGGTCCGCATTTCTGACCTTCAGCTCCCTCTGGATCTCAACCGCTGCCTCCAGGGCATCCACCACGCTGGCAAACTCCGCAAGCACATTGTCCCCAGGGGAATCCACCACCCGCCCCCCCTTCTTCTGGATCAGATCGCTTATCACCCCGCGGTAGGTTTGCAGAATGCGGATGGTTCCCACCTCATCCGCACCCATCAGGCGGCTGTACCCCTTCACATCTGCACTGAGGATTGCGGTGAGTTTTCTTTTGACCTTCTCTGTCGTCATGGGATCACCCCCAAAATGAAAAAGCCTCTTGAGGGGGACCGAAGTCCCTCAGAGGCTTCACTTTCAAACCCTTGGGGTGGCATGTCCTCATAGCCATCTCAAGAAGGTTAAGGTTATGCTGAAAGTTTACCGGGTGACTGAATATGTAGGAATGGAAAAAGAATAGAGGATTCAGGGAGAGATGTCTAGCCCCTTTTTTGCCTGATATGATGAGCGATTACAAACTCAAGCTGATAACGGGAAAAACCAGTCTCAGCTTTCGCTTACGATACGCGATCTTGCATTCAGGCGGGTGATCTGAGGACCGTGATTTCAACGGGCATGCTCGAATTCCTGGCCCGTTTTGAAATCGAAACCGTTCTCCTTCACATGCGCTTGATATGGAATTGGGAAGTCACTACCTCATGATTTCCGGCTGCGCGATGGACTTGTAATGTGAACCCTCCTTCATTCCCCGAGAGGGTGGATGATTTGCTGGTTTTCCAACTATCTGGTAAGATTCCGAGCTAGATTCGAGACAGCTTCTCCAGATCAATTCCGGCGTACCTCCTCGACGGTGCTGCGAATTATGCGGAAATCATGTAAGGTGAGCGAACATGAGGACAATTGCACATGGAGAACCAGGCCAAACAATAGTGTGAACTCGGAGGCCCAACAACGCTGTGCTCCGTTGGGCGCCGGTTACGCTGGCCCTTCGGCGGTTAAAAAATACACATTTATATGAAGGCCTTGAAATTGTGATATAATTAGAAATGAATTAAAAACGCTGGATCGCGGAGATTAAAATATGAAGCAATTCAAGATAGTTGTCGAAAAGCATCCTGATACATATGTTGCCTACCCGCTGGGCCTGAAAGGGGTGGTAGTCGGGCAAGGAGACTCCTATGAGGCAGCTCTTGAGGATGTGAAATCGGCCATCAAGTTTCATATCGAGACATTCGGTCTTGATGAAATCGATTCCGACCCCCCTGTTCTTGAGGCTTTTATTGCCGAAGCCGGGGTGGCTGTTTAATGCCGAAATTTCCTTCAGATGCCCCTATCCGGAGGGTCATTAACGCTCTGGAGCAGTTGGGTTTTCGTTTAATTCGTGAAGAGAATCACATCGCGATGGTTAGGGAAAATTCCGATGGGACACGCACTCCTCTCACAATCCCAAATCACTCAACCATAAAACGGTCTACTTTGCGCACGATTCTTACTCAGTCGAAAATTTCAAGAAATGACTTTCTAAAGGTTTATTATTCCTGAGAAGTTTTGTACACACGCCATTCGCCGAACATATCGCTCCACCGGGATCGCCGATAAGACCGGCTCCCGGTGACCTTTCCCAGACAGCTTGTGATGGTAAGAGAAACTGGAACAGGCCGATCGAGATTCAACCATACGATACGTTACCTATCGCCTAGAAAGACGGCCGATCGATGCGAAGGATCGCCTCCATACCTTCGCGATGCTGACTCAGGGTTCTTTTCATCAGAGAACTTAGGGCACCGAGAGGGCTGATTGGATCCCTGTGGCCATTGTCAAAGTCCTTGGAAGGGAAGTTCGTCTTTCAGCAGTCTCAGCACGCCTTCTACTTCAGCAGCACGCAGCCGATTCTTACTCGTTCGATACGCGTCTGAATTGAGAACTTTCAGATGCTCAGTTCGGGCCATCACGAAGGCCGCCGTATCTTCGTCATCTTTGATCAAACCGGAGGATATGGCCTTTTCCATCGCCTCTTTCGGACTGAAAACTCTCGCGTGAAGGAGCGCTTCAACAAAAACCTGCGCCGACAGGGTGACGCGTCCTATCAAGAGCATCCAGCTGGGTAAAGGAATTCCCATCATCATTTCATTCATTTGAATACGGTAGGGGCCGTCAACCACAAAGCGGAGGTCACATGCGAAGAAAAGCATGGCACCTCCTGCGATCGCATGTCCACTGCAAAGCGCAATCGTAGGCACGGGGAGCGAAAAAACACGCAACAGGGTTTTCGCGAAGGTTTCCGCCAGGGCATTGATTTCAGCGGGAGGGAGGGAAGACATGAGTTTGATATCGAGACCTGCAGAGAAGTAGCCTTGGCGGCCTGTTAGGACAAGTGTTTTGGCTCTATCGTTTTCCAGACGATCAAGGCATTGGTTCATTTCCTCAAAAAAAACGAAGTTCATGGCGTTGGCTTTCCCGTCATCCATCCGTATCGTGGCGACTTCGTTTTCCAATTGGTATTGAATTCTGGTCATCGTAGCCTCCTTGCAGCTTTTATCCGTCACCTCCAAAATGAAAAAGCCTCCAGAAGGGAACAGCGGTTCCTTAGAGGCTTCACTTTCAAACCCTTGGGGTCGCGCTCTTTCATGGCCATCTCAAGAAGGTTGCGGTTGTGCTGAAAGTTGACCGGTAGACTGAATTGTAGGGAATTATGTAAACAATAGAACTTTTCAGAGGGGATGTCTAGATCTTTTATGTGCCTCATTTGACAAGCGATTGGGGCTTGCAATGGCTCGGTTATCCCAAGGGACTCATCCAAAGAAAATGTTCTTGACTTAAGGCAAGTTGTCGTGCAGTATTGCCGTCAAGTTATCCTACCGAATCAGGTTCCCTCCACCTTTTTCCGAGTCTTTTATGAAGTGGGCATATCTCCACGACCTTGACCTTTGCCTCCCTGAGGCTGCGGCCTGAGGGAGGCGTATAAAAGTATTCCTAATTTTCTACAAAGCCAAACCCATTGAGAGATGGGGACGGAAAGCCACGGATCTCATTATATCTGTTTGACTCCTCATTCTCGATTTTTCCTGCGCTTCCTTAGATTGTGATTCTAAAAGACAGCCGAGCTGCCGAGTGTGACATCGTCAACGTCACCTAAGGTAATGCTCGGCTTTTCTTTTTCTGGGCAAAGCTCACATGGGAATGGGAAGCCACGGGTCTCAACATGCTTCTTTCGCCCTTCTTGTCGATTTACCTTTTCCAAGCATCGAGCTAAGGAGGTGACTACGTATGCGAACGAAAATGGTCATGATATTTATTGCGCTGATTGTCTTGGCTTACTTCCCTTGTACCCCCTACGGTCAAGGCACACAAAAAGGAGGGGACAAAACCATCACACTTAAAACCGGAGGATCTGTTTGTGATCTCAATGGCGAATGGACCGCGCTCTATGAGCATTACGGAAACTTGGCTTGGGTTGGAAACATTAAGGGTATGATAATGATGGAGCATCAAGGCAGTACCTTCGTTGGAAAAACAACAACAGATAGTGCATGGTCCCCGAAAGGAACCGAGAAGATGAGAGGCGAATTGGATAAAGATGGGATTAAGAAGGTCCAATATTCTGTGCCTCATATGGGATGGACAGACGCTAAAGGGGAAATGAGCGGGGATTGCAAAAAGATAATACTTGATACTGGTATAGGCGTAAAAGCAATACTTGAAAGGCAATAGCGAATTCTTCATGGCAATTTCGAGTAAACTCTCAACCTTTATCTTCGACTGGTAGTCAAACCATCCTCAACCCTTTCAACCCTTTAAACTTAGGAGGTGGCCACCATGAAGAGGACTGTTGTAGCCTTCGCCTTAGCAATGGCTTTGTCTGTAGCCAGTCTCGCCTTTGCACAAGACAAATGCACAGTTTCAGGGGAGGTCATGTATTCAGGAGATTCAAACATCTACGTATGTTTGCTCAACTCGACAACTTGGGCGCCGTTCGTAGGTCGTCAAAAAGAGCTACCTCCTTCCGGATTCGTGCAGATTGTTAAAGCCAACGCGGCTGGCAAAGCATCCTTCGCCTTTAAGGACGTCCCAAAGGGGGATTACATTGTGGGTGCTTTCGCCGATCAAAACAACAACGGAAAATTTGACTGTGATACCTGGGGATTTCCGCTTGAGCCAAACAGCTCGTACAAGCCATCGAAAGACGGCCACGCCAATTGGTCTGAACAGAAGTTTGACGCCGATAAGGACGTAACTGGAATAGTGGTGAAGTTAGGCAACTGAGTAAAAGCCTTCGCAATAGAAGAAGGCGGGGTCACTGTCGGCTCCGCCTTTTCTGTTTGAAGCGACGTTATGACTCGTGCTGCTAATCACGATTCGCTATGCATGGTCCGAAATTCAACCATACGATACGGAACTTATCGCCCGGCAGGCAAATCTGAAAAACTGCGCCAAGTGGGCACCTTCAGCCTTTCCTTGCAGTTGGAAGTCTCTACCGCCTCTTCGGCCGCCGCAGCTACCATTGGATGATCTTTGATTCGGTTAAGCCCCAAAAGGGAATGATTGTCAAGCGGAACTTGGCCGACATGAAGGAAGATCAGCCAATGACCTTCCCTTCCCAAAGGGCGCTTAGGAAATGTCTCCAGGGCATGATTGTGATCCGGCCTTGAACTCTGGGCTCTTTCTCGTTAGGGATATTCCGGGTAAGTCCTTCCGCAAAAACCTCCTCTTTCAGATAATCCTGTGTATAGGCCAAGAGCGATTTCTCGTAATTCACATCAAAGTAGTGAGCGGGGATCATGCCCCTGTTGAGGATCGTGAGAAGGTCAGGCTTTGCCAACTCGGATGAAACCAGGGGAAACATCTCATGGCGCCAGGCGCGTCCCCCAAGCAGATTGGCCTTTCCTCTCTTGAGCTTCCTGGCGCTGGAGCCACAAAGGATAAACCTGAGCCCTTTGTTTTCAATAAGCCAGTGCACCTCGTCCAGGATCTGGGGAACCTTCTGAACCTCATCCAGGACCACCGCATCTTTCAGCTCCCGATCCTCCCGCGCCAGTAAGCGCTCCCGCAACAGGGACGGGTTCTTTGTGAAGTCAAGAAAGAGGTCGCTCCGGAGGAAGTCGTAGGAGATGCTTTCAGGGAACCTTTTTCTTAGATAGGTAGATTTCCCGGTCTTCCTCGGCCCCCACAAGAAGGCCGATTGACGGTGCGGCAGGTCTATTTCCAATTTTCTCTGAATGTATTCCATCTATTCAATGCCGGAGTCTTCCATTTTCTCATGGTCGTTTGAAAAACTGCGCCGGTTCTTGAGTCAGCCAAACATGACCGAATCCTCATTTGAACCTTTGCAGAAAAGAGCGGGACCAGTTGCATTTTTGGATGACTATTCCGAACCGGCTATACTGATTTGGAATTAATTCCGAACTGGTATGATCGTCAAACGAAAAATGATTCGAACTTTGCCGGCATTCCTCCTCACTTCAGCACACCCGCTTTGCGAAAAGACTCGGCCGCCAGCTTGGGGTAGGTGTCGTCCTTGTAGGGCATGGCTTTCAGAAATCTTTCAGCGGAGAACGTCGGGTCTAACTTAAGAAGTTCAGCTGCCGTGGCGCGGGCCTCATCCTCTCATTCAATGGCCCCATACGTCACAATGAGGGCGCTCCAGGCTGAAACGGAGGGTTCCCAGGGAGACTCGGCGTAGTCATCCGCCTCGCAGAAACCCGAGGGCTCACAACCCTGAAGGGGTTACAACGCTTCGGCAGGGTTCCACATTTCGCGAAGGCCGATCCATGCCGGCCCCCCCGAAGTTAAGGCGATTCTGTGAATGAGGCAGACACGATGTCCATTGCGGAGATTATCACTCATGAAAGCTCTAGGTCCGGAGCCGCCTTTCTCAAGACTTCCATCAGCCTCTTAGCGACTTCGAACTTCTTGTGCGGGATGGTATGCCCTATGGAAGTACGACAGCCGCTCTCGCAATGGTTTTATGCTAAACCCTCACCTCGCGCAACGGATAGAAGGCGCGCATCAAAGGCCAGCACGGTTATTTCCTGGAGTTGTTCCTTGAGAGTTTTTGCTGTGCAAAGGTGCCACAGATCGGCACCGCGCAGGGGCCATTTGCGTGCCAGGGAACTGACGATCTTCCAATCCGGCCATGCCGTGACCCGACTCCAAGGCCCCTCATCGAGAGCCTTCATCGCAGCATCGACAAGCGCATGATCAAGGATTCGTTCTTTATGCATGCGAAAAATCACTGAACAAGTCTCGGAGTACGCAAGCGTTGACATGAGGTGAAGGCCCTTCTTTCTTACCCACTTCCTTGCTTCTTCCGTGTGATTGTCCTTCAGCAGGACGGAAAGTATGGCCGAGGCATCCCAATAGAGCACAAGATAGGTGTCCTCAGCCATTGTCTCTATCCTCCTCGAGGAACCTCTGAGCAAGCCCCTCTGGAACCGGGATGGGTTGGGGAATTCCCACGCGCCCTTCTTCGTGCCGGCGTTCTATAACACCGGCCTCTTCCAGCATCTTGATCCTTTCGTGCAGAGGAATAGAATCTGTCCTTACAGGGACGATCTTTCCCACCGGTCTTCCTCGGTCCGTCAAAACAATTTCTTTTCCTTTTTGGACCAATTTGAGCAGCTTGCTCAGATTGATCTTCGCTTCCCTGACCCCTACGCTCATAGGTCTCATGATTTTCGCCTTTTGATATGAACACTCATTGCAGCTTCGTATGTAGTCATTGTAACCACATCAGGAATCGCTGTCAAGGGACTCGTCCTAGCATGTGTTTCGGCGAAAGTCCGGCGTCGCAAGGCTTCTGAAAAGAATATAGCCTTCCCTCCCTTCCACCCAGTCCACGAAAACCTTGAGCCGCCCCAGTGGCCTCCTCGTCCTGGCTCATAAGGCGGCTGTAGCCTTCCACATCAGCACTGAAGACAGCGGCCAGCTTACGCTTGAACTCCTGCGTACCCATGGACTCACCTCCGATCCTAACCGTTCTCTGTTTGAAGGCTTGGAAGCTGGAAGGCTATGAGGCTGAAAGCAACGATCCAAACCATCTCAAGGATCATAACCCTTCTCGGCATCGCTGAGCTCCTCCCTCCAAGAGGCAATCAAACGCAAAACCCAAACCCTGTCTCGCGCAGAGGCAAAGGGCCTAAAGACAAAAAGCCTTGTCAGGTACCTTAGGTCCCCAAGGAGGCTCTTAATACCCTTTGACATCGCTGCTGGAGGCGGATAGACCCCGCGCGGCAGCGGAGAGACATGGTGAAAGGCGCTTGAAACTCACTTCACTTTCGAAAACGCAAGCGCATAAAGGTCACTGAAGCCGAGATATTCGTCATTCCCCTGGGGCGTGCCCCTTGGATTCCTAAAGGTCGTGCGAAAAAACGGCAGGCCGGCGTTCAACTTTTGGAACTGCGTACAGATCTTGTCACCCTCCAACCAGCTCCGCCCTTTATCGGCCCCTTCCGGGAGCCCCGCACCACGAAAAGTCACGGTCCCATCCTTTGCGTGCTCCAGTGACCAGTCCGATCCGCCTACCGAGCCTCTAAGCGTGGAGGGATAATAGAACGCCTTGAGATCATGGCCGGTGATCTGGTCCTGGCTCGACACGTGAAGGCTCGCCATGCCCCCGCCGGACCAGCCGGCCTTCATAAGACCTTCAACGAAAGCCTCCTCTACTTGGCGGTCTTTGAATGGCCAAAAATAGAGCCAAAGGTGGATTCCCCCCTGCTGCTCACGGTAAGCTTGATATGCGGCCTTCGCTTCCTCGTTTCGCCCCAGGTGACCGTAGGCCGACGCAACCACGACCCACCAAACCCCGTCCTCTGGGTTGAGCTTCAGTGCTTGCTCACTTGCCGTTACGGCCGATTGCCATTCTCCCTTGCAGAAGTGGGCGATTCCAATTTGAGCCAAATAACGCGCCGGGTTTAGGGGATCCAGCCGCATACCGCTCTTTGCCTGTTCCATCCCCTCTGCTGGTCTTCCAGACATGTTGAGCCCCCAGCTCATTCCAAAGCGGATCAGTGCATCGTTGGGGTCGAGCGCCAGGGCCTTCTCATAATGGGATATGGCCTCATCCCACTGACGCAAGGTGAGATTCATATGGCCAGAGAGCAGGTATGTTATGGAAGTTGGCTCCCCCATCTCGTTTATGAGGTATTGGCGCGCACGTAACCGGGCCTCGACGTAATTGAGGTTGAGGGCATTGCACATGCCCGCACCACGCGAGGCAATGCTATTGTACAATAGCGCCAACATCGCCTTAGCCCGACGATAGTTCGGGTCCAACTCGATGGCCTTTTTGAAGCACCCCATCGCCTTTGCCAAGTCCTCGATTGTAAATTTGTGATAATGCTCGCGCCCTTTCAAAAACTCCTCATAGGCTGCCAGGTTGGTAGTCTCCTTCTTGTAAACCAGAGACTTCTCGTCTGCTGTCAATTTAACGGCAAGGGCCGCGACGATCTTGCCGTTGATTTTGTCCTGTAAGGAAAAGACATCTTTCATGCTCCCATCGTAGCGCTCGGCCCAGAGGTGCTGCCCTGTTGTGGCATCGACGAGCTGGGCGTTGATTCGCAGTTGATCCCCGGCCCGGCGCACGCTTCCTTCAAGAACGTATTTGACGCCCAACTCACGGCCGATTTGCTGAACGTTTACAGCTTTTCCCTTGTACACAAAGGTGGAGTTCCGGGCGATAACGAAGAGTCCCGAGATCTTGGAGAGATCCGTAATCAGGTCTTCGGTCATCCCGTCGCTAAAATATTCCTGATTCTTGTCATCGCTCATATTTGTGAAAGGCAGCACTGCAATGGACGGTTTGTCGGGGAGAGGGAGTGGAGGCTTTTCGGGCAGCCCAGCCTTGCGCAACCCTTCGATAACCCGGTCTTTATCTTTGAAGAGGCTTGTCTTCGCATAGTATTCGATAGACCACTTGGGGTTAAGGCGAAGGATCTCGGCTGCCGCAGCCTTTGCCTCTTCTTCCTTGCCCATGAGCCCACATGTGCCGGCCAAGTTCGCATAAGCGATGATGTTATTCGGGCTCAACGCTATGGTCTTCTTGTACATGGCGACGGCTTCTTCAAACCGCCCAAGCAGGCGATACGAATTGCCTAGGTTCATGTAATAAAAGGAGGGTGGGAAGGGATTGAGGCGTATGGCCTTTTCGAAAAGCGGGATGGCTTCTTGGACTCTTCCGGCGTAGTTCAGGCTCATGGCGAGCCAGGCGTGTGCCTCGGCCCCGCTGGGCACAAGGGCGATGGCCTTCTCTCCCAGCTCGATGGCCTTGTCGTAGTCCTTCTTCATCGAGTACAGATAGCCCAGAGTAGGATATACTCTCCCCTTGGCCCTATCCGAGAGGGCAACCGCTTTTTCCAGGTATTGGATGGCTGTCAGCAATGACTTCACGGGGTCCCTGGTTGAACCCAGGAAGTAGTCCATCGTGTGCACACTGCCGACAAGGGCGTGACTCCCCCAGAAGTCAGGCTCAAGGGCCATGCACTCTTCTGAAATGATCCGTGCCCGATTGTTATCGTCGATGTTGAAAACCCTCAAATGCTCTTGGGCCTTAAGCATTTTCAGAAACACATCGAGACTCTTTGGATAACCCCCTACAAAGGCGTCCTCCCCGCTCATAATTTTCAGCCCTACCCCCCTAAGGATCCTCATGGCCAAGTCGTCCTGGAGGCCGAAGATATCCTTCATCTCTCGGTCGTATCGCTCAGCCCACAGGTGGTGTCCCTTGAGGGCGTCTATCAGTTGGGCCGTCACCCGGATTCGATCCCCTGACCTCGTGATACTCCCTTCAAGCACGTAGCGGACGCCCAGATCTTCAGCCACTTGCTGGACCTTCACAGGCTTTCCCTTGTAAGTGAAGGTGGAATTGCGGGCGATCACAAAAAGCTTCGATACCCCGGAGAGTGCTGTGATGATGTTCTCCGTGATACCGTCCACCAGGAACTCCTGCCCGGGATCGCCGCTCATATTGACGAAGGGGAGGACGGCAATGGAAGGTTTGTCCGGAAGCGGAAAAGCCATCTTCTCCTTTGAGGCAGGCTCGATTTTTGGTGCACGCCAATAGAACTGCCATAAGGCCAATGCGGCTCCAGCCAGCACAACGAGCGCTGCGCCGACCATGGCATTGCGCCAGGTCCTCCCCGCTGCCCTCTTGGCCTTGACCACCCTGTGGGCCGCAGCCCCGGGGAAGGAAAGCACCCGATAGGCCCTTACGGGCTTATCAATGTTTTTGACCTGGTGTTCCCCCAGGTACTCATACTCAAGCCCTATCTTGTTCTGTATGGCGTCATAGACCGTCCCCGAGATGGAGATCCCTCCACCCTCGGCAAGGCCTTCCATCCGGGCCGCAATGTTCACCCCGTCTCCGTAGATCCGTTTCCCCTCCTCAAGCACATCCCCCAGATTCACTCCTATCCGAAACTTCATCTTGCGGTTGTCAGGGAGCTCGGCGTTTCTCTCCGCCAGCTCCCTCTGGATCTCTACCGCGCAGTTGACCGCATCCACCACGCTGGTGAACTCCGCCAGGATATTGTCCCCGGGGGAGTCCACCACCCGGCCACGGTATTGTTCTATGAGGTGGGTCATGGCAGTGCGGTAGGCGGTGATGGTTCGGACGGTTGCTTCCTCGTCCTCCTGCATGAGGCGGCTGTAGCCTTCCACATCCGCGCTCAGGATGGCGGTCAGCCGGCGCTTGTATTCTTGCGTTGTCATCGGATCACCTCCAAAATGAAAAAGCCTCTGGAGCGGAACAGAAGTCCCTCAGAGGCTTCACTTCCAAAACCCTTGGGGTGGCGCTCTTTCATGGCCATCTCAAGAAGGTTGCGGTTGTGCTGAAAGTTGACCGGGTGACTGAATTGTTTGAGAATTAAAGAGAAAATAGCCCTTTTAGGAGGAGTTGTCCAGACCCTTTTTTTGACATCGTATGGTCGGGGGAGTCAAATGGCCGAGCTTACAAGGCTGCAGCAAAATCAAAAACAGGGACCTCGACTTTCCTAACGGGTCTGAACTGTCTTCTTGCGAACTTCAATAATTCGTCCGTAACCTCTGGAGAATAGGTCTTCTCCCCGCATCGTTCACAAACTTCAGCAGGGACATTTTCAACAAGGAAATACTTACCTTCTTCTTCATAGCTGAAGGTCACGCTCATTTGCTTTGTTTCACCCCCGCAAAAAACGCATCTCATGCCTTGGTCCTCCTGACCCTGTAATCTATCCATTCGGAAGCATCCGGCTCGTACGCGGTGATGACAATAACTGCCGGTGGAAGCGAAAGCTGCACATGAAGGTGCCTCCCGGCTTTCGACACTCCATAAATAAGACAGCTTGGGGAGTATTTGTCATCAGAATATTCTTCGATGATTTCCCCTGTTAGAACTGCTTCTTCAACCTCAATTCGGTCGATAGAGCGTCTAATCATTCTTTTCACAGCGTGATCAGAAAACCGGTAGTTTCCTGTAGTTATCTCCGCCTTAACCTCGTCTAGTTCCATTCGCATCTCTTGATGTTGACCCACATCCTAGTCAAAACTATCGAAAAAATCAAACGCACGGGTCTTCAAAGCAACAGGGAAGCCAAAGACCGATTCATCGCAGACACCTTGCAGCGCCAGGAATCATGCAAAGAGTACCGCAAGAACTGGGTGAGGCTCAACCTCTGAATAATGCCGATTCGATAGATTAGAACATCAAAGCGTCTTTGGGGGAGGCCGGGCCACAAATTGAACTTTTTACGCTTAAATGCGGCGTGTCTGCATGGGATTGCAGGAAAGGCCTATGATCTGAATCTGCCTCTGAATGGCTGCACTGAAGGTGTTTTCGGCACATCGGGAGAATCGGTTCAGCCTGGGATCAAGGCAGATTCGTCGTCTTTGCCGAACGCTGAAAATTCATCTCTGCTGGCTTGAGTCTCAGTTCAGCGGCCCCGCCGCCCTTTCCACCTCATCGAGGAGAACGCCCGTCTTGATCAGTTGAACGACCCTTTCGATGTCCGGGGAGAGCATGCGGTCTTTGTCCAGGTGGGGAACCACGTTCCTTATCACATGGTAGGCTGCGAGGGTCCCTTGTCCCGGCTTCATGTTCGTGAAAAGATCAAGGCCCTGGGCCGCACAGAGCAGCTCGATGGCGAGGACGTTTTCCGAATTCCTCACGACCTCCTTGGCCTTCCGTGCAGAAATGGTGCCCATGGAGACGTGGTCTTCCTCCCTTGAAATGACCCGGTCGCTCAGGGCCCCAAACCCGGTTGTCACGCCGTAAACGACCCTTCCCTCCCGGACCCACTTCTCGACGAGTTCCCTGGCTTCGAGGATCTTTTTCCTCGCCTCTTCCGCGATCCTCACGTTAGCGCCTTTTCTTGCGATGAGCACCAGATCTTCCAGGGTCATGCCGTCTTCACTCAGCAGGATTTCGCTCATACAAGATATACTCTTTTACCCCTCACCATTCCCTCCCCCTCCGTCATGCCCCAGGGGGAGAGGGAGGGATGGAGAAGGGAGCTATGAGGCGGTAGGGCAGGTTCCGGCTGCGATGATCGACTGGGGGTCTCAGAATGCACGCGGACTTGCCTCTACTTTTTCGTATAGATGTGTCGCAACGGTGTTGAACCCACTTTTACGACCTTGCCCTTTTGCACCTGGTCGATCCGTATCTCATCCACTCCTTCGATATCTCCAGGACCGTAAGTCAGAGGGGTGCTGCTGATGCCGCCCGTATCAAGATTCTTGATCCTGTAAAAGCCATTCTCCAGCACGGCACGAGGTGTGAGCTTTTCAAAAGGCACCTTCTCCATGGCCAGCCGCAAGGCCTCAACCTGAATCATGCCTTCAAGAAAACCACCCTGGTACATGATATGCTTCACAAATTTGCCGGGATGAGACATGTTCTGCGCTTCGATCATGAACTTCACACCAGGGGCTGGATCGTCCCAGGACGGGAAGCTGCCGGCGCAGACATACCCGTCACCCAACTCCCCCATCGCTTCAGCGAACACCACTGCGTGACCGGGCGAAGCCACACCAAAGGTCATCTTGTACGGCTGGAAGGGTCCCATGCCCAACCTGACCATCTCCTTAACCGTCGGTTGGGAACCTGGATTGATCATGACTCCCAGGGCAAGGTCAACCCCCTTTTCTTTGAGCCATGTCAGCTGAGTGGTGGGAGGCGAGGTCGGCACAAGAGGCACATACTGGGTGCCCACAAACTCATAGCCGATCTTCTCCAGATAGGCCTTCATCTCGGGGATCTCAATGGACTTGCCCATGGCGTTGTCGGCGGTCAAGTAAGCCACCTTCGGCTTTCTCGCCTCCTTCCAGTTGCCTTTGAACCAATCCGCGATCGCGCCCATGCAATCGGTATAAATCGGATAGTAGGTGAAACAGCTCTGCGGAGGGGACAAGTAGTAGGGTCCTGTGGCCATGCTCGTAGCCCCCATACCGTCCTCCCAAAGCCTGTCCTTGAGTGCCAGCGCAATAGGAGATCCCGATATCCTCGCCACCAGCATTCCCTTGGCTTTCAGCTCCTCATAGATGGGCAGGGCCTTGGCCGGCTTGAGCTCATCATCCCGCCACAGCACCTCCAGGGTGATGTCGGCGGGCCACTTTTCGGTTCTCCAGGGAGCCAGCTTTTTCGTGGTGTTCACGTATTTGACGTAGTCCTCAAAGGCAGAGAGCACGGCCGCTGAATCCTCAGCAAAAGGCCCGGTCAGCGACTGGGTACCGCCGACATATAGAGTTTTCGCATGGGTGGCGGGAACGACCAACACCACCACCATAAACGCCAATGACGCGATTGCAGCCATTTTGATTCTTGCCATCTTTTTCCTCCTTTTCCGTTGATGGTTTCGTTCGAATCCTGCCTCGGACCTTATATGAAATCGCATCACCCCCCTTCCGCTCGATCTTGCTAGGGTCGCGTCTTACAGAAAGACTTTGAATAAAATGTCATTTCGAACGAAGTGAGAAATCTTGGCGTTGAGCACGCTTAAAAGATCTCTCCCTCCGGTCGAGATGACAACTTATTCGCGAAACGCATCACTCCCTGTTGCCCGCGCAAACGCAGGAGGAGCTTCACTCTGAAACTTCATGGGAAAAAGGCCAAAGCCTGAAAAAGGCCTTGATCATTTCCCAGCGGTGATGAAGCCCACGGGGTTCAAAAATAAGAAAGATGATGATGACCAGTCCATGCGATATGAGGGCCAGGGACGCCGCGGCCTGAGGCGCCACTGCAGCGGACAAGATCGGTCCGGCGACGGTGACGAGTTCATCGAGCAGCTTTAGGGCCACAGCTCCCAAGACAGCGCCTGTGGTGCTGCCCATCCCTCCGACGATCAACATTCCCAGATACCAGACGGAATCCATAAAGGGAAACTGATCCGTGCTGGCGAAGCTGTAATAGTGAATGAGCAATGCCCCCGCCACTCCCGCATACACACAGCCGATGAAGAAAGCCTGCAGTTTGTAACTCCAAAGACTGACTCCCATGACTTCCGCGGCCAGATCGTTGTCCCGGATGGCGATAAAGGCTCTTCCTGCCTTCGTGCGCACAATATTCTTAGCCACCAGCGTCGCCAGGCACGCCAACCCCGTCACCATGTAAAAATAGTTGGTCTTGGAGCTCAGGGAAATGCTTCCAATCTTCGCCCTGGGCACACTGAGGCCGTCCGCTCCACCGGTAATGCTGTGCAATTGGATGATCGTCCAAATGATAATAAAATGAGCGGCGATGGTCGCCATGATCAGGTAGAAGCCTTTGATCTTCAGGGAGGGAAGACCGAAGATCAAACCGGCTAATCCAGCCGCCAAGGCCCCACAGGGAACAGCCGCCCAGAAGGGAACACCCAGTTTCGCGCAGAGAATAGCCGATGTGTAACCGCCCACGGCCATAAAGCCTGCATGGCCGATGGAGATCTGACCGCAGTAGCCGGTGAGGATGTTGAGCCCGTGGACGCTGATCACCGAAATCCCTATCATGGTCATGATGGTGAGGATCCTGTCGCTGAAAAAAAGAGGACACGTGACCAGAAAAAGCACCAGGACGAGCACGCTCCCCCATTGCAGCCTGGAGTGAAAGATGGACATATCCTGGCCGTAATTTTCTTGAAAGGTTCCGATGCCTAAAGCCATGGCTTTTATACCCTCTCAATCCTGACCAGGCCGAAGAGGCCATAGGGTCTGAAGATGAGCACGAGGATCATGACAAAAAAGGGAAAAACCTGCGCCAGCGCACCGCCCGGCAGCAAAGGGTCCAGGTACCCGGCAGCGATATTTTCGAGCATCCCCAGAATGATTCCGGCTACAATGGCGCCGCCGATGGAGTTGACTCCCCCCAGCAGAACCACGGCGAATGCCTTGAGGCCGATGGTGGCAAGCTCCATGTTCGCACCGGAGACGCCCCCCAAAAGGATGCCGCCGATGACCCCCACGACACTGGCGATGACCCAGGACACCGAATAGACGGTCGTCGCCCGAATGCCGACACTCTGCACCACCTGCAAATCCTCGGCCGTGGCCCTCATGGCCAGCCCGATCTTGGTGTAGCGGAACAGAAGCATGAGGATCCCCACGCAGATCACCGAGACGATCAGGCCGATCAAGGACTCCGAAGGAATGGAGATCTCTCCCACTTTTAAAATGATCGTGGGCAGCAATCCATGGTAGGCCTTGTATTCAGCCCCCCACAACAACGTGGCCAAGCCTCCCAAAATGGTGGAAAGGGCGATGGTGGCCATAATGACGGCCAGCACCGGCTCCCCGAGCAGAGGGCGCAGGATCAGGCGCTCGATCAAGAGACCCATGAGGATCGCCGTCACGATCGCCAATCCGAGGGCAGCCCATATCGGCAAGCCGAAGGTCACCAGGAAGGTGTAGCCCAGGTATCCGCCGATCAGGACAAAGTGCCCCTGAGCGATGTTGAACACCTCCGAGCATTTGAGAATGATCACAAAGCCTATCGCGATAAGCGCGTAGACCATGCCCTGAGCCAATCCGGTCACCACCAATTGCAAAAAAAAGGTCATCCGCCGGCTCCTTCCACAGACTGGATTTTAAGAATGATTTTGGTCGTCCCGCTTCCCGTTTCACCGGGTCCGACGCGGGTCTCGATCTCGACCTCGGTCCTCTCCCCGTAAATCGCTTCAATGAGTTCCCTGTAACGTTTTTCCAGGAAGGCTCTTCTGAGTCTCCTGTTTCTCGTGACCTCTCCCTCGTCAGGATTAAACTCTCTGTGGAGAATAACGTATTTCTTCACCCTGCAGCCGGGAGACAGAGTAGGGTTGACCCTGTCCATGTCCTGTTTGACCAGTTCGTACACCTCCGGCCTCTGTGCCAGTTCCGCGAACGTGCTGTAGGGGACCCTTCTCTCCCCGGCCCACTTTCCTACGCTGTTGTAGTCGATGACGATCACAGCGGACGTGAATCTCCCTTCAGGACCGGCAAAGATCCACGCATCCTTAATATAAGGGCTGAAGCGCAGTTTACTTTCAATGGCTTGCGGCGCAAGGGTGTCCCCATCGGCCAAACGGACAATATCCTTTATCCTGCCCACCAGCACGAGGTGCCCATCCTCCCTGAGAAACCCTGTGTCCCCGGTGTGAAACCATCCCTCCTTCAGCGATTGCGCGGTTTTTTCAGGATCGTTGTAATATCCCCCAAAGGTGCCTGCTTGTTTGTAGAGAATCTCTCCCTTTTCGGATATCTTCACTTCCGCCTCTCGGTGAGGAGGACCCACTGTGTCCGGGCGGATATCCTCATTTTTTGCGCCGCTAAGGGCTCCCCCCTCTGTGGTTCCATAGAGACTCTTGAGGGGGAGATTCAGGGCATGGTAGAACCTGAAGGCCTCTTCGCTGAGCATGGTGCCGCTCGTATAGCAGATCCTTGCATTCTGAAGCCCCAGGCTCCTTTTTATGGGCTTGAAGACCAGGGTGTCGGCCACCGCGTAGGACAGCGTGGTGAGCCAATCCGGTTTCTTTTTCTTGTATCTCGCTTCGGCCATTCGGTTGCCCGCAGGCATGAACATTCGACAGGCGAGCCGGTTGATGCGTCCGGCGCTCGAAATCCTCGCGCGGATCTTGGCGGCCTGACTCTCCCAAAGCCGAGCCCCGCGAAAAACAATCGTGGGGCCGATTTCCCTCGCATCCCGTTCCTGAGTTTCAGGCCCTTCAGCGAAGTTCAGCGTGCACGCGGAAAGAAGATGACAGCCCAGGGCCAGCCACTGCTCCGTGATCCAGACGGGCGGAAGGTAGGGCACGATGTTGTCATCTTGGTTCCAGGGGTCGAGCTGCAGGTGAAACTCAGCGCCCGCCCTCAGTGTTCCATGGGTGTGCAGGGCTCCTTTGGGCTGCTCACCTGTGGTTCCGGAGGTGTAAATAATCGCACAGAGATCCTCCGCCCTGGTACTTGCCACATTGTTCTCGAAGAGCCCCGGATGCTCCTTTTCATAGGCTTCGCCCGCCGCCACCACCTCCCTGAACCCCATCAGGATAGGATCGGTGTAGTGCGCCAATCCCTTGTAGTTCCAAAAAATGACTCTCTTCAGAAGAGGCAGGGCCTCCTTGACCTCAAGCAGCTTGTCCACCTGCTCCTGGTCTTGCACGACCGCAACTGCGGCTTCCGAGTTTGCCGCCAGGTAACGGATCTCTGCCGGTGTCAGATCCGGATAGGCTCCTACAGCAATGCCGTGGTCGGCTTGGACTGCGAGATCAGCATAATACCATTGCGGCGCATTATCGCCGACCATGAGGACCTTGTCTCCCGCTTTCAGACCCAGGGACGCCAAGCCCAGGGCCAGGGACTTCACCTGGCGATAGTAATCCTTCCAGGTGTAAGGCTCCCAGATGCCGTAATGCTTCATCCGCAAGGCCTTGCGGGTGTCCCCGTATTTTTCGTAGTTATATTTGAGGACCTTGGGCCAGGTGTCACCTTTTTCCGAGAACCCGTGCTCCATCTCGAACCTTTCGATCTCCATGCAGATTGAAAATTCTAATAATGACGAATCGCTGACGAATTCCACGGTGTTCAGGGTTCGGTGTTCAGTAAGGGGTCACAAAAAAATCTTCCCTGAACGCTGGACACCCAACACTGAACACTTCTTTCCACTTACCCCAGCCACCTCTTCTTTCGCCTGTAGTGCTTCACCTCACGATAGCTTTTTCGTGAACCGAGCGCGGACAGGCCCAGATAAAACTCCCTGATGTCCTCATTGTCCCTCAACGTGTCGGCAGGCCCCCCCATCACGATTCTGCCGTTTTCCATGACATAACCCTCGTCTGCAATCCCCAAGCCTGCCCTCGCATTTTGCTCCACCAGGAGGATGGCCATCTTCTGGTCCGTCCGGATTCTGTCGATAATGCGAAATATGTCTTCCACCACCAAAGGGGCAAGGCCGAGGGACGGTTCGTCCAGAAGCATCAGCCGGGGACGCGCCATGAGCGCGCGGCCGATCACCAGCATCTGCTGTTCTCCGCCCGAGAGATACCCACTGGTCCGCTGGCGGAGAAGTCGAATCTTCGGGAAATAATCAAAAACGAGTTCCATATCCTTCTTGACGCCCACCCGGTCCTTTCGACAATAGGCGCCGACCAAAAGGTTCTCCTCAACACTCAGGTGTTCCAGAACCCTGCGCCCCTCCATGGCCTGACTGATCCCCATGGCTGCAATGGTCTCAGGACCATGGCCGTCGATTCTTTTCCCTTCAAATTCAATGCTCCCGTCCGTCACCTCGCCCTCTTCGGTCTTAAGCATTCCGGAGATAGCCTTCAGCGTAGTGGTCTTTCCCGCCCCATTGGCCCCGAGCAGGGCCACGAGTTTACCTGGATGGACTTCCAGGGATACTCCCCTCAGGACCTGGATGACCTTCATGTAAGACACTTCGATGTTTTTCACTTGAAGCATGTCGTCTTACCTGCTTTGAGTCTTCCGTGGCCGATCACCACAGAGACACGGAGGGCACAGAGAAGAATTTCTGTTTGTCGGGAGATACCGACAAACAGAAAGGTTCTGCTCCATCGAACGAAAAGCCTGCTCTGGCCTTGCCGGAGGCAATTTTCGTCTATCGGCATGTCCCGATAGACGAAAAAATACATCCACCTCTGTGTCCTCTGTGCCTCCGTGGTGAAAATGCTTCTGGCTTTCCATTTAGCTATTTTCCTTTGCCCAGATAGGCGCTGATGACCTCTGGATGGGCGCTGATTTCTGATGGGGTGCCCTCGGCGATCTTGCGTCCGAAATCAAGGACCGCCACACGATTCGCAAGGTCCATGACCACACCCATGTCGTGCTCCACCAGGATAATGGAGCGGATGCCGTCCCTCAGAACAGGGGTGTTCGGATAGGTGGCCCCCTGCCCCTCAAACACGTCGATGATGAACCGGGCAATATCTTCCTTTTCCTCCAGGTTCATCCCGGCCATGGGCTCATCAAGGAGCAGCACCTTGGGCTCCAGGGCCAAGGCCCTTGCCAGCTCCACCCTTTTACGAAGACCATAAGGCAAAAGACCTACAATCTTTTTTCGAATGGAGGCGATTTCGAGGAAGTCGATGATCTCCTCCACGATCTCCCGGTGCCGGATTTCTTCTCTCTGGGCCCAGCCCAAATAGAGTGCGCCGGTGAGGAAATTCTGCTTCATCAGGACGTGGCGGGACGCCATGATGTTGTCTTGGGTACTCAGGCCGGTATAGAGCTCGATATTCTGGAAGGTCCTCGCGATCCCCAGCTTCGCCAGCTTGTCGGGTCGCTGTCGAGTGATGCTTTTCCCCTCGAAAAGGATCTCCCCCTTCTGGGGCTTGTAGAACCCGTTGATGCAGTTGAGCAGAGCCGTCTTTCCCGCTCCATTGGGCCCAATGACCGCAAGGATTTCGTTCTCACGAATGTCGAGGCTCACGCCCGAGAGCGCATTCACGCCGCCGAAGCTGAGGGAGAGGTCTTCAATCCGGAGTTTGATTGGGCCGCCGGTCTTCATCGGTTTTCATCTCGTGCCGAAGGTTTTCCTGCTGATGATGATCTTTTGCATGTCTTTGCTCTCTTCAGAAAGCTCAGATATGGATGTTTCGACAGACTCGCTTTATCTCTTTTCTTGAAACTATACTTCTGTTCCGGTCAAAAACGTCCTGAACGCTGCTTCTTGCTTTTCTTCTCTGAGGGTTTGATCCCTAAGTCCGTAAGAAGGCGGCCGACAAATTCCATTCCGTCCGGTTGATAGGCAGGCAACACCCACTCCATCTCCTGCAGGGTCTTCAGCATGGAAGGCAGGAGGTCAAAGGGGATGGCCACAAGCTGTTTCCCCTCCGGGAAGAGCTTCCTGCGCTTCATCCCGTGGCCAAGGCCGGTGATGGAATAATTCAGTTTGCCTGTGGTAAAGGGGTAAGCAAAAAGCCATGCACACCCGATGGCCGCGGAGAATTGGCTGGTCCACATTTGCCCTGTCTTGTAGCTCATGGCCCTCAGGAGAATCTCTGTTTGACCGGTCTCGGAAAGAATGATCAGGACGTCCGGGTCAAAGGAAAGATTTTGAAGCGGGGAAAAGGCAACAAAGTTGGCTACCCCCTTCCCTATCCTCGGCAGATACCCATACAGCCGACTGGCTGCGCGAGGCCCTTCAAAGATCCTCAATCCGGCACCGAACTTACCGCTCACAAAAGGCCCTGAAGCCTCTGTCTGTCCGAGCACATGAAGCCCCGCCTCGCACGTGTGACGCTCCTCATCGGCAAAAAAAGCCTTCCCCTCCTGGGCTTTTT
>Ga0101944_10003132_pt1 | contig 24103 bp, 17 predicted proteins | sample DewCreD2012metaG_FD_75245 | JGI IMG/M metagenome (GOLD analysis project Ga0101944, IMG submission 75245) | Hot spring sediment bacterial and archeal communities from British Columbia, Canada, to study Microbial Dark Matter (Phase II) - Dewar... ... | reverse complement strand
AGGTATACGATGCGGAGCGGCATCGATTGCAGTCGCGCGCAATAGGCCAGCAGGAAGGTCAGGCCCTCCTGGTCGGGAACGGACAGCGCGCGAGACTCGCACATCCACAGACAGTGCGGCCCCTTCTCGCCCAGCTTCTCCATGGCCTTCCAAGCGCGGTCCAGACAGTCGCGCCCGCGCGTACCGCCCGCGTGCGCTTGAAGGCTGGACAGCGCCCAGGAAAAACGGCCGGCTTCGATAGCCAGGTTGCGCGGCCCGCCCCACCCAAAACGCGCGGAGGCTTCCTGGATGTAAGGCAGCACGTCTTCGACCTGCTTGTCGAAGTCGTTATTGGCCTCTTCCTCCGCGCCGCAGCCGGACAACTCGACGCGGTCCACGCAGACGCGCCCGGCCGGGATCGCTTCCCGCGCCAGATCCAGCAACGAACGTTGTGCCTTGCTCCACGCCATGACGTCCCCCTTGCCGCTCATCGGCTCGCTCGGGTCCCTTGCTTAGTGAGGATCATTTCGCCGTGCGCCATCACGACCTTTTCGATCTCCGCGCGCCACGCGCGATACGCGGCCGGGAGCAACTTGATCTTTCCATCAACTGTGAGGAACGGTGAAAGCGCCTTCTTAGCCGCGCGAACAGCGAGCACCCGCGGATCGACGTGTTCGTCGCTCGACTTCTCTTCTTCCTTCGGGTGCAGAACGTCTTCCAGCCACGCCTCAAGGGTAGGGGGGGGTTTAGGGACATCTTGGGTATGTAACCCCCCCCACAGCGCCTCGACGGTCTTGTCAGATACGTAGACAGATTCGGTTTCGTCTCTCTGTAACTTAAGCGCTTCTGCGACCTTAAGCCACATCTTGAGCCAACGCTGGCATGTTTTAGCGCTTAAGCCTGTTTCCCGCTGAAGTGCCTCAAACGCCAGCCCGTGCACGGTGTACGGGCGCCCGCCCACATATCCCGGAGAAAGCCTGCGCTTCGCTTCTCGCTCCCGTGCCTCCGCCTTTGCTTGGGGATCGAGCGCCAACGCGCACACGCGCCTGGCAATCTCGATCCGAGCCAGGTCCCCTTTGGCCCCGTAACTGAACGCCGCCAGAGCGTCCTTCGCCATCCGCGCGCACGCCGCGCCGATCCGCGAATCCGCCTCCGCCTTCGCCACGATGGGTGTCGGTACTACGTCCTGCATGCTTCCCCCTTTTCGCTTTCAGACCACAATCGACTCGCCGCTGACGCTGATCGGCGCGTCGTAGGTCCCCGTCTTCAACTGTTTCTGGTAAGCCTCGGCGGCCGCATCGCGCGCGGCCCCGGCATGGTCCTTCGCCGTCCACGGCGCGCCCTTGATCTCGGTGCCGAAGACTGGCTTTAGGACCTGATTTCCGAAGAAGTTCAGCGACGCATGACCGACGGCCGTGTGGAACTTCGGTTGGCCTGGTCGCGGCTCGATGATGACCGCGCGGAAGGTCTCCGGATCGGAGCCCTCGATAAGCCCAGATGGGATGCACACCACGGCCCAGCCATCGGGCTTCGCGTCCAACGGCGAATCGGCCGTCAACTCCGCAGTCAGTTTCTTCCCGTCCAGCCGCCCCGTGATCACCCGGTTGCGGATCTCGCACACTCGCGCTCGCTTGATCACTTGTCGCCATCGCGGCATCCGGTACCCGCCGTCCTCGACGGTCTCCATCCAGTACTCGGGATTCACCGTACGGCTAGCGCGCCAGGCCACGCTCGGTGCATGTCCGGTCCAGAGCAGCTCGCGCGGGCGCCCCGCGCGCGAGAGCACCCGCGCGTTGACTTCTTTCTCCCACTGCGGAATGAACTCCAGGAACTCCTGTTCGGACTCGAACCATGCCACGCCCTTCGCGTCTTCTGGTAGGCCTGCCAGGTCCCTGTGCCGCTTAATCGTGCGCAGACCATCCAGCATCCGGAAGGTGGAGCGCACCACCTTCACACACGCCTCGACGTACGATCCACCGGTCGGGCGCTTCGGCTGGTGCGCGTAGCCGTTCACGCCCAGTCCAAGATGGAGTAGCGTGCCTTCGTTGTAGCAGAGCTCGCCGCCCGGCTTTAGGTTGCGGCCCGCGCTGAAAAGCCCGCTGATCTCGTCGGACAGTTCAAACTGCGGAATCCAGTTGTGGCGGAAGGCAAAGTCCACCATCGCGTCTGACCAATGCGTGATTTCCGACCGGCCCGCGCGGCTGAAGATGTTGACGTAGCCGCTCTCGACATCGACGCAGATATAAACCCATCGTTGCTTCCAGCCCTTCGGATGGCCGCCTGTGGGCCGGCCGGCCGCGCCCCATTCGTTCTGGATGCATACGTTCAGCGCGCACGCGTCGTACGCCAGGATCTGGCCGGCGTACTCGCCGCGGAAGTTCAGCGTCTCGAAGATGTGTTCGCGCTCGGAGTCCTCGCGCCGGTCCGCTGCACCGAACGCCTGGCTGTAGAGCCGCGATAGCATGGATGCCGACGGCATGCTTCCGCCGTTGGCCTGGATCAGCCGCTTCGATAGTTCCTCATCGCGCCGGATGACTTCCAGCATGCACGCGCGGTCGGACAACTTCGCGTACTCTCCGCCGCGCTGGCCCCATTGCTTGATAAGCCACGGGACCGGCTGCATAACTTCGATCAGCAGGGCATTTCGCGCTTGGACGCCGGGGTCCTTCCGGCGTGTCCGGCGCTTCTTGCCGCCGGCCCGGTCAATCTTCTTCTGGATAGCCTGGTCGGAATCTGACTTACCCAACCAGCCCGGCGCTTGCGCGCGGATCGCGTCGTAGAACTCGCGCGGTACGTTCCCCTCGATCAGGTTGTAGGCTCGGACGGCTTCTTCGATTCGGCTGAAGTCGTAGGTGTCGAACTCGCCGAGGACGTCTCCGCCTTGGGCGTGTTCGTAACGGAATTTGAGGGCTTTGATGTGTCCAATCTTGACCGTAGTTCCTTCAACTCTATCCGGTCCTGCAACAGGAGTATCCCCTGCCGTTGCTTTTCCAGATGCGTCTCCATTCCCTTCTCGATCAGAAGAAGCCACATTGCTTCGCTCAGGATTGTGTCCTGGAATGGGTGCAACTCCAAACCCTCCAGTTCCCTCGCCTTCTCCAGCAGAATGCCCCGCATCATTGCCGACACCATGCCCACTACCGCGCACGGGAGCTTTATCTACATCGCTATCACCTTCGCGTGCTTGGCCACTTCCTGAAGACTTGCCTGAACATCCTCTGGAAGGTCCTGCATGGTTGCGTCGATCACGTCTTCCGGCTTCGGTTGTTTCTTGCTCATCTCCGTCCCCCTTCTGTTTAGGTAATTCTCCGTCTTCAGGCGGATCGTCGTCTGAACCATCCTCGTCTTCGTTCTCGGACGGTCTCCCTGGAATGCCTTCAATGGGTGCCAGTTCGAGCCCCCATGGCTTCGATAAAAACCGCCTCACGTACTCATCTTCAAGGCGGTCTCCATTCAGCCTTCGGCGCACCTTCTTTCCATCTGAGCTTTTCGCTGTTGTGAGAAACTCGTAGCGGGCACGAAGGAACTTGATCAGTGATTTAATGGTGTCCAGAGACGGGGCATTTTTCCCCGCCTCCAATTTCCAGATCGCTTGCCGGCTCAACCCGACCTGCGACTCCAGATCCGCCGTCTTCAGCCCAAGTAGATCTTTGACCATCCGAAGGTTTTTGCTCATGGTATTCAGAATGATAACCGTAGTCTCAATTCAGCGCAAGGAAATTCCGTAAACTTTGGTTGACAAAGTGACACACGAGGTAGTAAATGGTGCTCATGGGGGATATTGGCACACGCATCCGCGAAGCCCGCCGGACGATGAATCTGTCTCAGGCAGATCTTGCGGCGGCTGTCGGTGTTTCGAGGCCCCAGGTCTACAAGTGGGAATCGGGAAGAGACAAACCAAGTTCAGATAAGGTCCATCCGCTCTGCCAGGCGCTGGCGATTCCGACGTCCTACCTGCTTACAGGAGAAGATCGAGCCCAGGCCATTTTTATGCAGGAACAACGCCTGAGAGAGATAGAGGCAGGAAAGAAGAAGCCTCCAAAGGAGAAAGAAGAATCGGATCGGCTCAGGCGCGAGGCGGATGAAATGACGCGGGATTTGGCCAACAAACCGGGCGAGGCCTGGTTACAGATAATGGAAAAGCTCTCCGAAATCATCCGCCGCCTTGACGAAATCGAAGGCCGCTTACCGAAGAAAAAACAATAGCTTACGCCTTGCCCTCGACGGCCCGTTGTAGTTCATGCCTGCGTTCCATCAGCTTCCTGCATTCATCCTCCAGCCGTTCCCGCGCGGCCTTCAGTTCGTTGATGTCCTGTATCTCTGCTCGCCTGGTGTGTTCCTCTTGGTACCGCTTCTTATCGCGCTCCAGCAATTCCATGTCCATCATTTTGCCCTGTTTCTGTTCCGCTTCGGCTACCAGCGCTTGAAAAGCTGGCAGCATCATGTATCTCGTCAACGTGGTCGAGCTGAGCCGTCGAAACGACTCATATTCTCCCCGGAGTGCCTTGGTTGCCTTGTCTATAATCCGGCCCGCCCTGGCCACTTCCCACGCCATGATCTTCTGTTGGTTGTGCCCGTAGGCCATAGCGCACCTCCCAGGTTTAGATACGAAAACCACAAAAATCCACACCCGGACACGCCGCAATCCGCTTTCGATAGAGCGAAAAACGCCCCCATTTTTGAATTACGACGTTTTCATTGAAGTTACGACGGATTTAAACACCGCATCCTCTGGATCCAGGCCGCCGCGGCAGCGCACCCCGAGATCGACGCGACGCGCGTCGGCATCTACGGCGGTTCGGCCGGCGGGCAGAGCGCACTCCGGGCGTTGTTGGCCCACGGCGATTTCTACCACGCCGCCGCCGCCGACTGCGGGTGTCACGACAACCGCATGGACAAAATCTGGTGGAACGAGGCGTGGATGGGCTGGCCCATCGGTCCCCACTACGCCGAGCAGTCCAACGTGACGCAGGCGCACCGGCTACAGGGCAAACTTCTGCTGACCGTCGGCGAATTGGACCGCAATGTCGACCCGGCCAGCACCCTGCAGGTGGTGAACGCGCTGATCAAGGCCGACAAGGACTTCGAACTGATCGTGATCCCCGGCGCCGATCATGGCTGCGGCGAATCCCCTTACGCCAAACGCCGCCGGGCGGACTTTTTCGTGCGCAACCTGCTGGGCGTGGAACCGCGGAGCGGCGACGATCGGCGATAAAGCGGAATCGAACTGGCAGGGCCCGCCATCGGACGCGCCGCCTCTACTCGCCGGGAAAGAGCATGGCCTCCATGAACACGTCCTGGAAGTCCCGCCGGCCGGACAACTCGATGTACTCGGTCTGTGCCGCCAGACGCTCGACGCGCTCGCGCTCCCGGACGTCCGCCAGGCAGAGTTTCGCGCCGGCGGCGGCCGTGTTGCCGACGAACTCGAGTTGTTCCAGCCGCACATCGTCCGGGAAGAGTCCCACCGCCAGCGCCGACTCGGGACGGATGTAGTTCCCGAAACCGCCGGCGATGAGCACCTTGTCCAGCTGACGCCCCGGGATGCCCCAGAAGCGGAGCGCCATTTCGACGCCGGCGCGTATGGCGCCCTTGGCCAGTTGCAGCTCGCGAAAATCCCGTTGCGTGAGCACCAGGTCGCGCCGGCCATCCTGCGTCCGGTCGCGCGGCACCAGCAGGAATTCGCCGCCTCTCTCCCCCTCCCTGACCCGCGCCGCCAGCGCCGGCGGCGCCTTGGCGGCGGCAGCGTCCGGATCGAGCAGCAGGCCGTTGGGTTCCAGCAGGCCGTGCTGCAGCAGCACCGCCACGGCGTCGATCAACCCGGTTCCGCAAATGCCGGCGGCCGGCTTGTCGCCCAGGGTGTGGATGTGCAGATCCTGTGCTGCGGGATCGAAGCGAATCCGGTCGATCGCGCCGCCCACGGCCCGCAGGCCGCACGAGATGCGCGCGCCCTCGAAGGCCGGTCCGGCCGGCGAAGCGCAACCGATGCGCCGCGTGCGGTCGCCCAGCACCATCTCGCCGTTGGTCCCGATGTCCACGAAAAGCGTGGGCTTCTCGCGCTGTTCCAAGTCGACCGCGACGATGCCGGCCGTGATATCCGCGCCGACATAGCCGGCCACGCACGGCAGCAGGTAGACCCGCGCCGCGGGATGCAGCGCGAATCCCAGTTCGGCCGCCGCCAGATCCCGCGCCCCGCTCCACACGGGCGTAAACGGCACGCGCGCGATGTTGCTCGGATCGACGCCCAACGCCAGGTGCAGCATGATGGTGTTGCCGGCCAGCGCCACCTCGTAACAGCGGTCCAGCGACACGCCGGCGCGCCTCGCGCACTCCTCGGCGATCTCCTGCATGCAGCCGACGATCAGGCGCTGCAGTTCGCTTCGCTGCGCCGGCCCCTTCGCCGCGTAATCGCTCCGGGACAGGACATCGTCGCCAAAGGCGCGCTGCGGATTCGAGCGACTGGCCACCGCCAGATCGCCGCCCACGGCCAGATCCATCAGGTAACCGACCACGGTCGTCGTGCCGATGTCGAACGCCAGGCCCAGGACCCGCCCACCTGCACCGGCCTCGGTGCGCAGGAGCCGCTGACCGCAGAGCGTCGCCGTGACATCGAACTGCCCTTCGCGCAGAGCGACCGCCAGTTCCCTGAGCTGCGCCGTCTCGGCCTGCAACGCCCGCCCGTCCATCCCGAGCCCCCGGGCCAGGCGCAGAATGTCGCTGGCCTGGTCCTCCATCGAAGGCCTCGGCAGTTCCACCCGAAGGGCGCGCACCTGCGGCTGACGGCCGTTGCGCTCGCCGCGCGCGACCGTCGCCGTCAGGATCTGCTCGTCCGCGGCGCGCGAGCTGGCCGGCACCTCGATCGTCAGGTCGCCCATCGGAAGGACCCGACACGCCAGACGGTAACCCGCACTGGCCTCGTCAACGGTCAGCCCGCGCACGTTCGCCGCGTCGGCCGGCACGTCGCCGCGCAAGACCCGCACCGCACATTTGCCGCAGGTTCCTTCGCCACCGCAGGAGGCCTGCAGGGATATTCCGCCGCGGCGGCAAGCCTCCAGTATCGTCTCGCCGGGTAGCGTCTGCAGGGTGCATCGATCCGGTAGAACCGTGAGTGCAGGCATGGATTGGGCCTTGACGTGTCCAGGGACAAAAGAAGCGGCTCACTCGGGAAGAACGGTTTCCTCGATGTCCTTGGGCCGCCCATGCTCCATCTTGAGCGTCCGCTGCCGGTACACGCGCTGCGTGAAGGTGCCGCGCACAAAACGCTTGTCGATGCGATCGCGTTCCGGATGAATCTTCAAGGGAACGCGATACTCCTTCCACCAGACCAAGCCGCTGCCGTTGTCGTCCAGAATGCCCACCAGCCGCATCCACCAGTCCGGGGCCGCGTCCCCTTCCGTCCGGGGGCTGGCCTGGAACGTGAATTCGGACTGATCCGGATGCTCCGGACTGCGTCCGTACTCCCCGCGGACGCTCAGGTCCAGCGCGCCATAATCCGTCGACTTGCCGTCGTAGGTCACATCGCCGGAAGCCAGACGCCAATCCACCAATCGCGTGCGCAGCCATTCGCCCCGTTCGTTGTACTCCGCCTCCGCCTGCCCCCGCAGCGAAACGTTTTGCAGCCGCCACGCCGGACCGCCACCCCAAAGCGGCTTGAGCGCTTCCATGACCGGACCGTACGCGCGGCGTACGAAGGGGAACGGATCGGCCGGATCCGGTCCTCCGAAGATCAGCGTGCCATCCGTCCACGAGATATCCGAAAGGATCAGGCGTCGATCCGCCGCCAGGCGCCCGGTCGCATGCCAGCGTCCGGAAAGATCCCGGAAACCGGGCGGCAAGAGCTTGAAGCTGTCCACGAAATTCATCGCGCTCAATTCCAGGCTGAACCGCAACAGGTCGTCGTCCGGCCGATCCGCCTGCACCAGTTTTCCCCGGTCTTCCAGGATGGAGTGGAAGCGCCAGAGCGGCACACCCAACTGCCGCGACTCCGGACCGGCGGCGCGCGGTTCGATCAGGACTTCATAGACCCCCTGCCCCTCGGCGCCCCGGCGCATCAGCGCCTCGCCGCGCAGCGCATCCCCCAGGAACCCGCGCAGGACGATTTCCCGGGGGTGATAGTCCGCATCCGTCAGCACGCTGCCCTTCAACGATTCGAGCGGAGCCAGATTCGCGCCGTCGCGCCCCGCAATCAGCGCGCTTCCCGGACCTTCGTCGCAGGCGAATTCCAGCCGCTGCCCAACCATGTGGAAAGCGACCTGCCCGTCCGGCCCCGTGGCGATCGTGTCCGCCATCAGCAACCGCGGCCAGGAGGCCTTGCGGCCCTCCAGCATCCACTCGAGAAACATGGGCAGGACGCCGCTCTGCACCTCCGCCGAGGGCAATCGCAGCACCAGGTTTCGATACCCGATGCGCCCCTCGCACGCGAACGGCCGTCCCTCCGCCGCCGGTTGCACCACGCCCTGCAACGAGACCGTGCCGCGCGCACCGCTCTCGCCCGTCAGCAGCGACCGCAACAGCAGCTCGATCGGGTCCAGCGACTGCCCCGTAATGACGGGACGCTCGCCACCCGCCAGCGGACGCGTGTCCACCACCAAATCCACCCCGCGGAATTCCCAGCGTCCGTCGGCCAGCGTGGCCAGCCGGAAACGGAACGGCTTGTCGTTCAACCGCTGCAGGCTGAAATCGCCAATCAGCTCGCCGCGCCGCCCCGGCTCCGCAACCGCGGCCGCCGCGCGAATCTCGCCACGGCATCCGTCCAGTTTGAGCGCCGGCCCGCCTCCCAACTGAAGCACGCAGTTCACGTCTTCGAAAACGATCGGAAACGGAGGACCGGGAGGATAGGCGCGCTTCTTCTGCAAAAATCCCTTCTGTACCTCCAGTTTCAGATCCCGCATGCCGCGCACGACCACGCGCGTGATGTCCGGCCGCGGCCACAGGTCGAGCCCAATTTCGCAGACATCCGCCTGCAACCCCGAAACGACGTTCTGCCCGTCGCCGATTGGACTGTGCCAGATCTTGTAGACCATCAGCCGCGAATTCTGGACGTCGAGCTCCAGGCGATCGAACTTGGCCTGACCGCCCGTGCCGTGCGGGAGAAAACTGACCAGCGCCTGCTGCAGCACCTGCTCGCCGCCTCCCGTCCGCAAAAATCCCACGAAGCTGCCGATCGCGGCGACGAGGCCGGCTAGGAACATGAGGATCGCCTGCCAGAGATGTACGTACAGTGAGATGCGCACACGCCACCCTTTTTCCGAATCCAGCTTCCTGGTGCACCGCCGCAGCCCGGCTGCCGTTCTCCCACGCTCTGCGCCCTTGGCGCCCGGCTCCTCCCCGACGCGCGGCCCGGTATTAGAAACCCGTGCCCGCGGAGGGTCAAGCGAGGGCCTGCTCCAGCGCCAGCGCCTCGCGGATCTCGATCCGTCCGTCGAACAGCGCCTTGCCGACAATGCAGCCGTAACAGCCGATCTTCTTCGCGCGTTCGATGTGCGCCAGCGTCGCGACGCCGCCCGAAGCGATCACCGGGAAAGGGCTGACCTCCAGCAGTTCTTCCAGGCGTCCGAAGTTCGGTTCGGTCAGCATCCCGTCGCGATCGATGTCCGTGTAAATGATCTCGCCCAACGGCAACCCCGCCAGTTCGCGGACCAGCGCGGTGGCGTCCAGGTCCCGGACTTCGACCCAGCCTTTCGTCACCACCTTGCCGTCCTTCGCGTCCACGCCGACGCTGATGCGTCCCGGGAAGGCGTTCGCGAGCCGCGCGACGAAGCCGCGGTCTTCCGCCGCCTTGGTGCCCAACACGCAGCGCGCCGCACCGGCCTCGACGAACTTGCGCACCGCCGCTTCGGTCCGCAACCCGCCGCCGACCTCGAATTCGCAGTCGGGAAACGCGCGCAGGATGCCGATCGTATGCGTTGCGTTCCTCGGTTCACCCTCGAAGGCGCCGTCCAGATCGACCAGGTGGACGCGCTTGGCGCCGCCCTCCACCCAGCGGCGCGCCGCGTCGATGGGATTCCGATCGTACACCGTCTCCCGGTCGGCGCGCCCCTGCACCAGCCGGACCGCCTTGCCGTTGCGCATGTCCACCGCCGGAATGACCCGCATCGCCTGTCCCTCATCCGCTTACCTGGCCCACGGCTCCTGAGCCACGTCCATGCACTCCACGGCGAAACCGACGCCGTTTTCCGTCTCCACTCCCTGAACCCGGACCAGTCCTTCGCCCTGCAGACGGTCCGCGCATCGCACCAGGCAACCCCGCCCGTGACGGCGCGCCTCGTCCAGAACCGCCCCCAGCGCTTTGGCCCAGGCCCCGACCGTCGCCTCATCCGCCAGCGAAAACTGACCTTGTATATAGCGGCGCTCGTCCGTCAATCGCTCGCACCGATAACCGGACCCTTCCGGCGCCAGGACCGCGCGGCGCCCGTCATCGCCTGCCCAGATCGCCCCCGCCAGCGTCCCCGGCCCGTCCGAGCGCGACGCGGCCAGGCGCAACCGTACCCGCTCGCCCGGCAACTCGATCGTCCGCGTGACCCGATCGCTCGTCTCCTCCACCCAGACGCTCTGGAACAAAGGCGCCGCCGCCGGCAGGAGGGGCGAGGCGAACCGGCAGACGAGTTCGCCATCGCCCTGCACCGTCACGGTCGATTCGCGAAGCTCGCGCGGGCTGAAAAAGAGCGGCGTGAGCGTCCCGCCCGGCTCGGTCCGCAACGTCACGCCGCGCGGATCCCACGTACCCTCGCAAAGCGCCCACTCGGTCGTCCGCCGAGCACGCCCATCCAGCGGAATGTCCACCCGCTGCACGCGCGCAAGCGTCATCTCGGGCCGCGGGAAGAACCGTCCCAGCAGGGAGGCCATCGCGCCGATCGCCACCAGCGCAAGACCGGCCGCAAGATAACGCGTCCGCTGCGAACACGCGAAGGCCAGCATCGCCAGGAAACATCCCGCACCGATCGACGCCCACCTTGCCGCCCGCATGCGGCGCTCGTGCGGCACCGAGCCCGGCGCGAAAAACTCGAACGGCTGGCGCCAGACGCGCACGTCCGAACGCTCCGGACGCGGCGACGCCAGCACCGGCTCCTCGAATACCTTCATGCCGACATCGGCCACCGCATTCGGATCCGCGGAAGGGACGAAAAATACCCCGCCCCCGAGGCCCAGGCGGTAACGCGCGTAAACGATGTTGAACTGGCCATCGTAACGCACCTCGCACCCCGCGGACTTGGGGTCGTCATCCATTCCCGGCCACAACGGAGGTCGGACCGGCATCCGTTCGCTGTCGGGCCCAAGCGGCGTCAACCCCGCACGCACCGCGCCCAAGAGGAGCTCCGCCGAGGCCACCTCCGCCGACGCAATCAGCAACCGGCCCCCGCCCACCACCCACCTGCGCAGCGCCGCCAGCGACGCCGCCGGGACGCCATTCAAGGCCTCGCGCCCCAGGATCGCCAAATCCACATTCTCGTACATCCACGTCCGCTCGGGCAGCTCACGCGGAGCCACCGCCGCCTGCTGCCAGACCGGCGGCACGGCCAGCCGCGAAACCTGCCCGCAACGCAGGACCATGCGACCTTGCGGCGGAAGCACCTTCAGATGCGAAACCAACGACGTGCGCAACAGGTCCTGCGGCTCGCCGTAAACCTCCTGCCACAAGGAAAACCGCAACTCGGCCGACCCGGCAGGCGCTTGTATCGGAAAACGGAAGACACTCGCTCCGCCGACCGGAAAGCGCACGCCGTAACGCGGCCCAAGAGGTCCGTTGCCTTCCGCAACCGAGATGCCGGAGACGCCCTGCGGCGGCGCTCCGCCGGGCCAGACCACCCGGCCTTCGGCCAGCAGCACCGCGCCCGGATGGTAGTGGCGCCCATACCGGAAATGCAGCCAGACCTGCGGCCCGCTCAGCGGCAACTCGTTGTCCAACAGGATCTCGCCCGGCACCGCAACGGATGGAGCCTGCCCGCAGACCGGCGGGCTTGCCAGACAGGCCGCGAGCAGCGCAAGCGCACGAAACATGCGGGCATTTTACGCATGGTCGCTTCGGACGGAAGGCCCGAAAGCCAGCGTGGGGCGTATGGAGTGCTTCGTTCCAGTGCCCCTGCCGACGAAACGCGCGATACCGCTTTTCGTGGTATTGCTCCAGGCGGCCATCAAGGCTATCCTGTGACGCCGAAAAAGGTTAAAGCCGGTCGGTTTTCGGGCGTCCATAGACCAACAGGTTGCCGACGCCTTTCTTCAGGAGTTGCTGCGCAATGTCCAGATTCGTTTTCATGGCCGGCCTGGTCTTGTTTGCCGCCCTGCCCCTTTTGGGCGGACAGGCACCCACACCCACCCCGATGACCAAGGCGGACGACTCCGCGCCTCGCAAGGACGACTTGACCAGCGAGGAACTGATCCATGCCATCATCGAGCGCGGGAAGAAAGGCATCAAGACCACCGAAGCCCAGGCGGCCCTTTGCCCTATCTGCAACCAACCGCTTTACATGCACATGCAGGAAGGTTTCGTCTGCAAACCGCCCGACAGTACCATCCAGAAGGTCGAATATGCCCGCGTTTCCTGTCCTGTCTGCACGACGGTATTCCAAGCGGCGAAACCCGGCAACGTCAACGCCAAAGGTGGACGCGACCGCGATTTCTGCCCGCACAGCGTCGGCCGTTACGCGGTCCACGCCTCCGTCTGGATGTGTCCCGACTGCGGCTACAGCGCACAGGTCGAAACCTTCCTTCAACGCCCCCCCCAGGCGGCCAGCCGGGAGTTGGTGGAATTCGTCAAGACCAAACTGACCGCACCCACGCGCGAGTTTCTGTCGCGCCTGGCGGGCTTGAAAGAGGATGCCGCCAAGCCGGCGGCCGGGCAGGATCGTTTTTCCGAATACGTCGACCAGACCACGATTCCGGACTGGCTGAAGTACGCCAACGCACTGGCGACGATCGAAGCCGGGCTGACCCGTCTTCCGCATGGCGTGCAGGCGAGGCTCTACTGCGAAGCGGCGCATTCCTGTCGCCGTTTCCTCAGTTTCGAGCTGGGGAGCGCCCTCGAGAACCAGACCATTCTCATCGGCCTCGGACAGACCGCGCGCCGCGTCAACGATTGGTTGATGGCCGAATGTTTCAGGGTGCGGGAAGAGCGTCTGGGAGAGCGCCCGGACCCGAATCAGCAGTTCACCTTGCGGTTGATGAACGCCGCACATGAACCGGAAACGGACCCGGCGATCCTGCTCCAAGGCGCGCGGCTGCTCAACCGGAAGATCGAAGAGATCATCCGGCTGGAATCCCAGCAGAACCCCGACCCGGCCAAGCCCAGCAAGGTCACACGCCTGGACCAGTACGTATTCCACCTGCGCTACGCCGGAATCCTGGACCGCGTCGGCGACCTGAACGGGGCGATCGAGCAATTGGAGAAGGCGCAGGGGTGCGTCCCCAAAGAAGTGCCGTCCTCGCCCCAGCCGCTGGCCCCGGAAGCCAAGGCCAACGTGGAGAAAGTCCTGGCCGCGCTGAAGGCCATCCCGGCGGAGCGCATCGACCTGATCCATCGCGAGAGGCAGTACCTGTTTCGCGCCGCCCACCACCTGATGCAGGCCCTGTACTTCGAGGAACAGGCGCGCAACCTGGACCCGGCCATGAACTGCTACCTGATCGGCGAGATGCTGCGCCGCAGCGAAGGCGAACCGGCCGCCGCCAGCGCCTGGTTCGACGCCGCTCGACAGCTCTTCCAGAAGATCGAACCGGAGAAGGCGCAACCCAGGATTCCCCCGGGAACCGGCGCGGAAGAGGCGGCCGCCATCCGCCAGCGCGCAGTCGCGACGCTGGAGGAAAAGAAGCGCGTCATGTTGGGCTGGATCGACGAGCAGCAACGCGCGATCAAGAACAACGCGGCCGGCAAGGAACCCGAACCGCGGATCAAGGAAGCCATCGCCAAGGTGCTTTCGGGCGGCGGAGCCGCATCCGCCATGACGCCGGCGGCGGCCGCCGCCGTGGATCCGCGCATTCCCGCAATGACGCCCGATGCGCCGCCCGCGTTACCCGTCGAGACCGCCCGACCCGACGCGGCGACCCCCGGCAAGGCCGGGCTCTCGCGCGAAGCCCTGCTCAAACGCTATCACGAGGCACTGCTTGCCTACCAGCAGCAGAACGGCGGCCCGCCCAAGCTGCTGAAGGACCTGGTGGCGGCAGGGGCGCTGAAACAGGGGGAGTCCTGTCTCGACGAGCAGGGCCGGCTGATCTGCCCCGAGACCGGCGGCGCACTGATCTATGTCCCTCCGACGGCCCTGGGCGCCCATATCGCGGTCATCGTTCCGACCTCCAAGGACACGAATCGCGTCCGTCTCTTTGCGGACGGACACGTGGGCGAGAAGTGACGTTCGGTATTTGACGCCTCACCAACCTATCTATAATGGCGCTCCTCAACGGAGGTTTTCGATGCCCATACGGTTGCTTTGCCCGAATTGCCGCCAGCCGCTGACCGTCGCCGACCATCTGGGCGGGAAACGCATCAACTGTCCAAAGTGCAAGAACCTCGTTCAGGTGCCCGCTCAAGACAGTCCCGCCCCCGCGGCGGCCCCCGTACCGTCCTCTCCGGCGCCGAGTTTCGAAGACGATCTTCAATTGAACATTCCGGGGCAGCAGCAGACGCGCCACGAGGAAACGGTGAAGCACAAGCGCTGTCCCGGGTGCGGCCGTGACGTTCCCGAAAGCACCGTGCTCTGCACGGGTTGCGGCTACGATTTCAAGACGGGACAGCGCCGCAAAGGCTTTCAGATGGAGGACCCGGAGCGGCGCAAGCGCATCTTCGACAGCATCGTCCGCAACGGATTCTTCGTCCTCATCCTGGCCATCGCCGTGGGCGGCATCTACTACGCCTACAAGAAGGGGCTTTTCAACCCGCCCACACAGGAACAGCAGGCACAGCAGGAGGAGAAGAAGGAAACGGAATCCGCGGACGCCCGAAAGCCCAAGAAGAAAGAGCCGCCGAAGAAACAGGAAGACAACAAGAACTCCCTGCTGGTGGTGACCAACAACCGGTTCAATCAAGTGGTTCTGTTCGCCGATGGGGAACGGATCGGAGAGGTTGGATTCCGCGGCACGGAGAAGATCCGGATTCCCGCGCCTGAACCCGGCAAAACGGTGACGCTCACCTTCGATGCGCCCCCGCCCAAAGGCCAGAAGCTGCCCGAAGCCGTCAGCGCCGCGCTCGCCAAGGGCGTGCCGTTCGCAGGAACCACGAAGCAGGGCACACGGATCGTCTTCCCCGGCCCCGACTTGGCGCCCGAACCCGACGAAGTCCTCCCCCATGTGCTGGTCGACCTGGAGGTCATCAAGGACACCGCTTTGAACGTGGGTTTGATTTCCAGCGCCAAGTACAAGGACTGCGTGCTCAAACCCGTCGCCCCGCAAACCAAGCTGCACCTGGCCTACGGGAAGAGCGACACGAAGACCGTCGTCAAATGGATCGTTCAAGAGGTCATCGTCGAGCAGGGCGGGAAGAAGGTCTACGAGCCACGCCCCATTCCCTTCGAGAAGTCGTCCTTCGAGATCGTGCTGAAGGACGGTTCGCCCGACGTCAAGGAATAGGACGATCGGTCAGCAGGCGCAAAGAAAACCCCCGCCTTGCAGCGGGGGTTTTCTGCGGGTAGAGGCCTGCGTTCAGGCCGATACGCCCTTGACATTGGTCGCGCGGGGGCCCTTCGCGTCCTCCTGCACCTCGAACTCGACGGCTTGGCCTTCCGACAGGGTCCGGAAACCCTCGGCCTGGATCGCGGTGTGGTGCACAAACAAATCGCGCCCGCCACCGTCCGGAGTGATGAAACCGTAGCCCTTCTGATCGTTGAACCACTTCACCTTGCCTCTCGGCATCGTACGTCTCCTTCTTTCCTATCACTACCAGACCCCGCCCGGAAAGCCCACTGCCCCCAATTCGGAATCCGGCAAACCCTCACGATCGGTACATCTCGCCTCCCCAGCCAACCGCATGGCCCTCGGACGACACCGGAATGGAACACGAGGTTCTGGGCGTCATGCACACTCTGCTCTGCGGGAGAATCCAAGAACACACCATGCAGCACGACAGACTTCGCTGAGGGGGGGAATCGTGGGTGGGACAACCGGCTGCATGCAAGAACCGACCTCTACGCCTGACGTGGTAAATGTCTTAAGCGCCATGGGGGGCAAGTGCAAGAGCTTTTTTGCAGGATTCGCAGAACCGACGGATGCGATTCGACAACCGTTCCGGACAGGACGGCAGAACGCCTTCCGGTTCGCGCACGATCGTTCCGGGCGAAACGGGCCCTGAGTACCGCACCGAATCCCAACTCCTGCGAACGGAAAACCGCTCGTTGCCCGATCGTTCAGAAGAGGGCCGGTTCGTCGCCTCTCGGCGCGACCGGCTTCAGCCCCAGATGCTCGTAGCCCTTGGCCGCCAGCACGCGCCCGCGCGGGGTCTTGAGGATGTAGCCTTCCTGAATCAGAAACGGCTCGTACACTTCCTCCACCGTATCGGGTTCCTCGCCCACCATCGCGGCGATGGTCTTCACACCGACGGGCGTTCCATGGTGCTGTGCCATGGCCGTGAGAATCCGGCGGTCCATGCCGTCCAACCCCTTCGGATCGACCCCCTCCTGTTCCAGTCCTCTGCAGGCGATCGCATGCGTCAGCGTCCCGTCGCCTTCCACTTCGGCCCAGTCGCGAAGACGACGCAGCAGCCGGTTGGCGATGCGCGGCGTTTTGCGGGCGCGCGCCGCGATCTCCTGCGACGCCTGGGGTTCGATGGCGATCGCCAGGATACCCGCCGATCGCCGGACAATCCGGGTGAGTTCGTCGAGCGAATAGAAGGCCAGTTTCTGCGGGATGCCGAAACGGTCCTGAAAGGGCCGGGAAAGCAACCCGTCGCGCGTCGTGGCGCCCACCAGCGTGAACGGCTTGAGCTGGAAGCGGATCGGCCGTGCCGAGGCGCCTTGGTCCACCGTCAGGTCGATGAAGAAATCCTCCATCGCCGAATAGAGATACTCCTCGAGCTGCGGCGTCAAACGGTGGATTTCGTCGATGAAGAGCAAGGCCCGTTCCGGCAGGCTGGTGAGCAATCCCACCAGGTCGCCGGGCTTCTTCAAGGCCGGCGCGCTGGTGCCGTAGAAGTCCACCTTCAATTCGTTGGCGACGATGCGCGCCAGCGTCGTCTTGCCCAGGCCCGGCGGGCCCGACAACAGGATGTGATCGATGGCCTCGCCGCGCTTCACGGCGGCCTTGACGTACACGCGCAGGTTTTCGACGACGCGTTCCTGGCCGACGAAGTCCTCGAACCGCTGCGGCCGCAACGTCGCCTCGAACGCATCCTCGTCCTCGCCCTGCAGCGCTGGTGCAACCGACCCGCGCTCGACGTCCGTCCCGCCACCGGACCGCTCGTCCGGACCGCCGTCGCTTTCCTCCGCGGAGGTTTTGCGTTTCCTGGAAAAACCGGGGGCTCGCGCCACGGATGCGATTCTCCTCGCTCGACTCGGATCGCGCGCCGCGCGGGCACGCGATGCCACATGCGGCCACGGCGCTATCCGCCGCGCCCCTTCGCCTTCCATTCCTGGATGAGCGTGGAAATGTCCTTCAGCTTGGCGCGGTTTTCCTGATACTCCCTGTCCGCTTCGACGATGGCCGCCGCCTCGTTCCACTGCCCGGCAATGGTGTACGGCTTGGCCTTGTCCCTGAGCCGCTGTCGGATGTTGTCCAGCCGATCCTGCTCTTTGCTGGCCTCCTGCGCCTTCTCCATGAGCTGGCGCGCCTCGCCGGCCGCCTTGCTGTTGGGATAACGCTGGATCACGGCATTGCAAAGGGAGATCACCACCGGGTACTGCGGCTCGGGCTGATTGGCGATGCCGAGGGCGCGATTGAGCATCTCGCGCGCCTTCTCCTCGCCCTGCGCAGCCAGGAAATCCTCCTGCGACCTGGTGACCAGCATCATCCAGTCCGCGAATTTCTTCTCATACGGCGTTCCCGCCCACGGCGGCGCCTCGTTTTGGATCTGCTCCTTGACCGCGTCGAAGTTCTTCAGGGCCGCCAACTGCCCCAGCCGGGCCTCGATCGCCGCACCGACCGGTTTGAAGGCTTCATCCACCCGCCCCCGCGCATGGCTGGCCGCCTCGGCGGCGTCTTTGAAGCGCTTGCCGAAGGCCGCCTCCAACTCGTCAGCCGCCCTGCAGACCTGGGCCCAGTTCTTGCGCATCATCAGGTCGGCCAACTCCTTGCGCTTGGCATCGTACGCCGTCCGCGCCCCCACATTCTCGCGGGCCACCTCGATCCCCACCTCGCCGGGGAAGTGAATGCGCACCAGCCGCCGCTCGCCCTCCCGGCGCGTCGCCAGCTCGACCGGCACGGCGAATTTCAGGTAGAGCTGCGGAGAACCGCCGGCATTGAAGAGCACCGCGCTGACATTGCCCAGTTCGTGCTTGTCCGTCCCCGCCAGGACCTGCTCGGCATCGCCCCGGACCACCTCCAGATCGCCCTTGGCCGGGGGGCCGACCACGTAGAACTTGAGCTGCGGCTGGGCCGTCTGCCCTTCCCCCCGATCCACCGCCAGCGAAAGATCCACACCCCACGTGCCCGGCGCGGCCGAAACGAGGTAGTTCGTGGATTGCTGGAGGTTGAAATCGAACAGCCGCCCGCGGAACGAATATTTCCCGTTTTCCACGGTCATGGTCGGCGCGATCGCCGAGAGAATGGAACCGACCGACTGCCCGCTCTTGGCCGCGAGCGTAAGCTCCATCCCTTCGATCAGCGGCTGGCCTTCCGCAGCCGCCGAAAAAGCCCCGCTGGGCGTCTCGAAGGCCACACTCACCTCGCGGAAATTGACCGTCGGAAGCGGCTCCAGCTTCGCCTTCGGTTTGATGCGGAAGCGCAGGTTGTCGAAGCAGGCCCGCCCCTCCCTGCCTTCCGCGAAAACACCCACCTCGGCACGATCCGCCCATGGCGGAGGCCGAACTTCGTGCCCGCGCTCCTTCCAATCGGGCTGCGGCGCCACCAGCACGATCTCGTGCTGATCCAACCCCCGCTCGCCCTTGAACCACGTGATGCGCAGACCGAAGAGGCCATCGCCGTCGCTCTTCATGAACCCGGAAAACTCGTACACCTTGCCCGAATCCACGGGAATCTTGTCCTCGGTCATGACCACCGTCAGGCAGGCAGGATTCTTCGCCCCCGACTTCTGGATGACCAGGGCGCCCAGCTTGGCCTCCGGCCCCGGCTGTACCGCGGCGTCCTCCTTGGGATCGACCGTCACCCGAACCGCCGGCTCGCCGCGCACGGGCTTCCAGCCTTTCGGCACGCCGTCGTCGTTCACGCCTTCGGAAAAATCGCCGTGGCGGATCAGGTTGTCGGCGTTCACCGGCGCCTCTTCGCCGTTCTTCTTCGCCTCAGTCGGTTCGGGAACCAATTTCAGGACGAGAAAGATCACTCCCACGAATACGCCGACCGCCAGCATCGCCACCAGCACCTTCGGCAGCATGCTGGGCCGCGGGGGGCGTTCGGCAATCCTGTCGTGAAGCTTGTCGGGATCGAGCGGTACGGTACCCAGCAGCCGATCGTCCGCCGACGGACCGCCGACATTGCGAAATTCGAAGACCGTCTTGCCGATGCGGATCTGCATGCCATGGGTCAACGGCGCCTTGACGATCTTCTCGAAACCGTCCTGCCCTTTGGCCTTCACCCGCGTGCCGTTGGTCGAGCCCAGATCGGAACAGATGTACCCGATCGGCTCCTTTTTGATCTCGGCATGGTAACCGGAAGCGGCCTCGTCGCTCAGCTGGAGCACGTTGCTCGGATGGCGGCCAATGGTGAACGGCGCATGGCCCAACTCGTACTTCTTTCCCGGATCTGGACCTTCCACCATGACGAGGACGTACTGGGCGGCCTCGGCCGAGGCAGGCTTCTTCTCGCCGGCATCCGGCAACGCACCTCCCGAAGCCGGAACCGGAAGCGGCGGGCTGGGGCCCTCGTAGGTGAACGACGTTTCGCCCACCTTGATGATATCGCCCGCACGGAGGATCTCCGAAGTGACCTTTTTGCCGTTCACCCGCGTGCCGTTGGTCGACCCGAGGTCCTTCACCCGGTAGTACTCGCCGTCCTTTTCGATCTGGAAGTGCTTGCGCGAAAACTTCTGGTCCGTGACGCGCACCGAATTTTCAGGCGCCCGGCCTATGGTCAAGACTTCCGAGCCCAGCTCCTGGACACGCTCGACGCCGTTTTCGTCCTTGATGGTCAGCTTCGCCATGGAGCTTCCTCAGATGCCCTTTCGCCACCCAGCGGCCGACGCTACCGCCAGCACGCTTCGCGAAACAGCGTCTCGACAAACGCACCGCAAGGGTCCAACACCTCCACGGCGCGGTACCAAGGTCAAGCAGATCGATTCATACCGAATCGATCTGGCCGGTCAACTGACGGGGCCAAGCGCAACCCACCCCCCTCCTCCGACAATCTCACCTTGGACGGGGTTGGGCCCGATTTCCTGCGAAAATCGCGCAAGTAGTTCGCTAACGATATAGAAATACGACGGTTTCCGTCAGCTTCTCGCGTCCCGCCAGCGAAGGCGGAAACGCATCGTGCGGCGCCGCACGACGCAGTCCCTCCAGACACGCCCGGACCGCCGTGTCGGACACCGTCCCGGTCCGGGATACCTCGGCGACTTCGAGCAACTGACCGTCCTTGGACAGCGTGAAGCGGACCTGCACCGTCCCGAACTCCAAGTTGGAAAGCGCCCGGTTGTTCGCGAAAAAAACGGCCTTCCACTTGGCATCCATGCGCCGGAAGTAGGGCTTCAGATACGCATGCTCCGGCGTCGCACGCTTGCTGAAGGCCACGTCGCCATACTCGGAGGCCGAACTCATCGTCGCAGCCATCAGGTCGCTGACCGCATTCAGTTCGCCATCCCGAACCTTCCCGTCCCCCTCATGCCCGATCTGCCCCTCCCGCGTTCCGGCACCCGGCCGGGTCAAGGCCGTTTCGGGCGCCGCCTGCGGCTTTTCGAGGAGTTTCTGCAAGCGGGCCAGTTCCGGGTCGAGAGGCGTCGCCGGTTTGCGGGCCTCCGCCAAAACCGGCTCCTCCTTCCGCGGAGCCGGCTGGCGCATGAGATCCACCGGCTCCTGAGGCTCGCGTTCCGACTTGGCGGCCAACGGCTGCTGCTCGGACATTTCGATCTTCTTCGTCGGCTCCAGCACAGGCGTCATCTGCTTCAAGGGATCCACACCCTCCGGTTGCGGATCGGGAGCCGACACCCTCGCCACGACCGGTTCCGGTGGCACCGGAGCCGCGACCTCCGGCTTCGCCTCCTCGACACGGGGCGGCACAACCGCTTCCGGAATCTTCGCCGGTTCGGGTTCGGGCTCCTTGGCCACCTGCGCCTGCGGCTCGACCGGCTTGCCCGGTTCGGGTGCGCCTTCCTTCTCGATCGAGCCGGCCGCGGGATCCTCGCGTTGGGCCGCCTTGTTTTCGTTCTCGCCACGACGCCCCGCAAAACGGATCTCGCCGGATTCCCCGTCCACTTTCGGATCGAGGCCGATCTGGTCTTTCTTCGAGCGATCCGCGGCCACCGTATGGGTCGCGCCTTCGTATCTGGCATCCGCGGGCGGCTTCTCCCGGCCTGCCGCCGTATCGTCCGCCACGCGCACATTCACCAAGGCGGGAAGGTCCGGCTCGACCGGCTTGGCCACCGCAGCCGACTCGGGCTCCTGCAGGGCCGGCTTCTCTTCCGGAACCGGCGGCGGAACCGCCGCCGGTTCCGCCTCGCGTCTCTCCGCGGGCCCCTCGAGCGGCCGCAACGCCGTCGGTTCCGCAGGCTGTGGCGCCGCCGGCCGTTGCTCCGAAACCTCCATCTCGGGCAGCGTCACCACGACAGGCGTCATGGAGATTCGAAGCTGCCGCTCCACCACCGGATGTTCGAAAACGGTCGGCCGGATCGAAGCCAGTTTCAAGACAAGGAAATGCAGCAGCAACAACGCCATGGCCAAGAGCATCATACTCGACGGCGCCAGCGCCTGTCGTTGATAGGGGTAGGATACGGTCAAACCATTCGACATCGCACCATCCCGGCTCCGTCCGGCCTCGCGCAAAAAAGCATTCCTTAATTGGACGCCCGAACAAGCCTTGAATACAAGGTTTTCCGCAAGGCCGTAACTCCAATCATTGTAACGAGTTGTCAGGGCAAAGCAATAGGCGGGCCGACGGGCTATTTGCCGAGTTCCAGCCGGATGGCCAACGCCTCTGGCAGGCCGGCGTCAATGATCTTCTTCCCGGCCGCTTTCACGTCATACGCCACGCGGTGCAACCAGACCACCTGTTTTTCGCTGTCGTAAAGCGCACAACTGGCTCTGGGATCCTCGTCGCGCGGTTGACCCACGGAACCCACGTTCACCAGCGTCTTGCCCTCCGGATTGATCCGGATTTCCTGATCCATCGTGTAGGTCATGGGTACCGTATCGAAGAAGGCCAGCGGGATATGCGTGTGGCCATAGAAGAGAATCGGCTTATCCAGGCACTCGAAAGAAAGCTCGGCATCGAAGATCGTGGTGATGTAATTGAATACTTCCGGGCTGTGCGCACTGCCATGCGCCAGCGTAAATTCCTCGAAATGGCAGATGAACGGCAATCCGCCCAGCCACTTGGCATACTCGTCCGTCAGGTGCTGGCGCGTCCAGTTGGCCACTTGGCGCGCGAAAATGTTGAAGTATTCGGTATCGAGTTTACCGCACGCGGCGTGATCGTGGTTGCCGGCGAGCGAGACGACGCACTTCTGACGCACGGCGTCGATGCACTGGTCCGGCTCGGCGCCATAGCCCACGATATCGCCGGTACAGAGATAGGTGTCGGTGCCTTCCTTTTCGAGGAATTCCAGGACCGCCTTCAGCGCGTCGTAATTCCCGTGGATGTCGCCAAAGATGCCGTAACGCAATGCAGTCGCTGCTCCCTCTCGTCCCAACCCCGGCCGCATCCGAGCCGATGCTCAAAATAAAGCGCCGTCTCCTGCAGGTCAAACACTTTGCGCCGCGGAGGTATTCCTGAAGAACTCGGTGCCGTGACGCAAAAGTTCCTGACCCCGTGCGCCGCAGATGCGGGGCCGGGTCGAGGCGCGAGCGAGGAGCCTATCCGGAGAAGATCTGTGACGAGCGAACAACGAAGAGCCGGGCACGCAGGCGCGGCGCCATGGGGCTGGAACTTCTGCGGCGCGGTGCTCAGTCGAGAGGGTGCAATGCGCTGACGAGCAGTACGGCTTGGTCAGGGGAACAACGCGCCAAGACCTCCACCTGCCGGTCTCTGTACCGATCCAGATCGAGCGTATTGTGATCGGAACGAACATCGAGCGTCCGGTTCCCAATGGCCAGTTTGTGCCGGCATCCTGTCTCCGATCGATCGTCGATCCGGAGCCTGCCATTGAGGAAAAGATATTCCGCATTCCCCTCCGAGCGCTCCGGCAGGCGGAAGACCAGCGGAGCGGCCGCACGGAGGCCGGAACCGGACTGCGTCAATCCCTCGCCCGAAGCCGTCGATACGTTCAGCACCTCCGCACGTTCGCGAACGAACCGCGGTGGCGGAAGCAGCGCACCGAATTCGTCATGGTCAGCCGCCGCTCGATCGTCCACCGACACCACGACGCAACAGGGGTCGCCAGCCAACGGCGCGATCAGTGATGCCGTGGGAATGCTCTCCGCCAGGGCGCGCATGGCCTCGTGCACCCGAAGGTCATCCGGTTTCTCCGCGTGCAGCGCGAGCGCCTTCGGTTCGGGAACGTCTTGCGCACCGTCTTCGCGGGACACGTCCGGAGCCTCGTTCGGGATCGGCGCGGGCGCACGCTCCGGTTCCTCGGCAGCACCGGACCCCGTCGAAAGGATCGCAGCCGGCTCCTCGACCCCTGCCCGGACCGAGGAAATCGTCGGCGGGCGATTGCCCGGCATCGCAGCGGGAGGAGCGACCGGAGCCGCCATCGGCTCGGAGGACTCGCCGTGTTTGACCGGCGGCAGCACGCGGACCGGTTCGGATACGTCCCCAACCGGAGCATCGGGCGCAGGCTGCGGCGGGGCGAGCGCAACGGAAGGCGCCGGTACAGGTGTTGGAGACGACGCCGCGTTCTCGACCGTAAGTGCGGCCGCCCCCCGCAACGATTCCCGAATCTGGTCGGCGG
>Ga0101944_10003131_pt1 | contig 24108 bp, 19 predicted proteins | sample DewCreD2012metaG_FD_75245 | JGI IMG/M metagenome (GOLD analysis project Ga0101944, IMG submission 75245) | Hot spring sediment bacterial and archeal communities from British Columbia, Canada, to study Microbial Dark Matter (Phase II) - Dewar... ... | reverse complement strand
CTGGAAGTGCAACTCTGGACCGCCGACGGCAAGACGCAGGTGGCAGCCATCCGCTCGGCGAACATGGGCTTCTACCTCTTGCCTCTGAAGGACGCGCCGTGGGACGTCTATCCGGTGGCCGCCCAATTCCGCGTGCTGCTGGACGGGCAGATCCTGGGCAAGCCGCTGCCGATCGAATCCCAAGGTGTCCACGGCCTCTACCCGGACGACGTGTACGACATCATCGTCTCCGAGCCGCGGAAGGACGGCTCCACGCCCGACGCAGCGACGACCAGCCCAGCCGCTGAGTCGTCCCTTCAGGCAGAACTCCAGACTGCCCGCCCGCCCACGAAGGGTCCCGAGTCTTCCCGGCCGACTGGCTTGACCAGAGCCAACCCAGCCTGTCCCGGCGGCCAGCGCGGGAGCGAGCAGCTCACGGCCTGCCTCGCGGCAGTGCCCGCCGGCAGCTATCGCTTCGCCGTTGGCTTCTTTCGCGATCGGCAAGCCCCGCAGCCGGACGTGAGACTCGCCCTCCAGGCCGTCACCCGGGACAACTGGCATCCCTGGCAGAGGTGGGCGTTGGGCAACGGTGTGTCTGTCTTTCCGAGCAGAGGTAACTCTGGCCGATCCCCGGTAGTAACCACGCAGGCACGCCAGACACGAAGGAAGAAACTAATCTGAAAACGCGGTTTTCTTGAACTATGCTTTTTTCCATGTCCGTGCCTGTGGTTTGCTATGACTGCCTGTATTTGCGCGCACGTCCTCCGGCAAGCAGAACCTGTTCCCCCAGTGGACAGAAACAGCCATGCCACCTATTCTGGAAACCTGTCGCACTGGTCCTGCAGGGTATTGCCATGACTTTTACGCTAGTCCTTCGCCGCATTCACATGTACCTGGCGCTGTTCTTTACCCCGTGGGTGCTCGTCTACGGCCTGAGCACCCTCGTCATGAACCACATGCCGTTCTTCTCAGGCCTCTACGGCAAGGAATGGGGCGCCTTCCGCCTCGAACGCCAGATGACCTATGACAAACCGCTGCCCTTGCGGACAGAAGACCAGGCCGGGGCGACCGCAGCGCCGCGCACCGACCCCGACGCCGCCGGCCGGCAGATCCTCCAGGACCTGGGCCTCGAGGGCGCCTCCTGGACAAATGCCGCCCGAGATGGGTCCCGCCTCACCATCGGGCGCATGCACGGGTTCCGCCCGCGCCGGATCACCTACACCGCCGAGGACCGCAAGCTGACCATCGAACGACAGGTCTTCCAGTGGCCGCTGTTCCTCCGTCAACTGCATACGCGACGAGGCTACGGCCAGCCGTATCTGGCCGACGACCTGTGGGCCCTTGGTATAGACCTGTTCATCGTCACGGTCCTGCTGTGGGGCGTTACGGGGCTGTGGATGTGGTACCGGATGAGGCGGGTCCGCCCGTGGGGCGTGTTGTGCGCCGTCGCCGGGTGCGGGCTGTTCGCCTTCTTTGTGTGGACGATATGAGTGCTCTTACGCATATGCAATCCGATCCTGCCCTGTCAAAGCGAAACGTGCCAACGGCGCTGCCGCTGCTCCGGCGTCTTCACACCTACCTGGGCATCGCCTTGTTGCCGTGGTTGCTCATGTACGCAGTCGCGGCCTTCGTCCTCAACCATCAGCCGCTGATGGACAGCTGGTTCCGCACCGACCGGCCCGACTGGACTTGCCGCCTGCAACAGGAGTATCACCATCCCCTGCCGTCCGGGCCGCAGGTCACCCCCCAGCAGCTTCGCCAGGTCGCCCAGGAGATCCTGAACGACCTCGGGATGGGCAACCAGGCCTTCTGGGCAAACCAGCCGGACCCGAATCGGCTGGTGATCCACGCCTTCCGTTTCCTGGGCGCCACGCGGATCACCTACCAGGTCGACCGGCAGCAGGTCACCATCGACGACCAGGCCTTCCGCTTCGACCGCTTTCTGGCGGGCATGCACATCCGGGGCGGGTTCCAGCAGGCGCCCCTGTTGACCAAGGTCTGGGCAGGGATCGTCGATCTCGTCGCCCTGTCCCTCGTGTTCTGGGTGATCTCGGGCCTGTACATCTGGTGGAAGGCCCACCGGCGGCACGCCGGCGGCGCCCTGGTCCTGGCCGCCGGTGCGATCTGCTATGTACTGCTGGTCGCACTGTTGTAGGAACGCAGGTAACCGTCGGTCTCTGCGCAGGAACAAGTGGCTAATTCACCCGCTCGACCAGCCCGGATCGCACCACGGAAAAGCCGGACCGACTGCTCGGGCCAACGGCTATCATTTCTCACAGAGTGACAGACCTGAACCCCGGCTCCCCGGCGGTCGGGCAGTCCGTGGCGACGGACCCGGCCGCGCCCTGTTTGCAGGATGAATACTGCACAACGAATACTGCACAACGACTTGCCGCCCAGAAGGTTGTCCTTTACCATCAGCTGCAGGCCTGCCTTCCAAATTGAGCATGGCTGGCCCTGCCAACTTACTGTATTGAAAGTGGGTGCGGATGGCCCAGGAGGGAGCAATCCAACCGGGTTCGAGCGACCAGACCGCGCATCGCGGCAAGGTGCCGGCGCAGCGGCAGAGCCCATTGCACACGGCGACGTTTCACCTTGCCCTGGCCGTGATGCTCGGCATCCTCGGCGGGATCGGAGCCTTCACGTTCGGGTACGGGCAGGGGGCGAGCTACCTGAGCAACGACCCCGCCGCATGCGCCAATTGCCACGTGATGCACGGCCACTACAACTCGTGGCAGAACAGCAGCCACCGCCACGTGGCGGTCTGCAACGACTGCCACCTGCCGCACAACTTCTTCGGCAAGTGGATGACCAAGGGTGACAACGGCTTCTTCCACTCCCTTGCCTTTACCACGGGGAACTTTCACGAGCCCATCCAGATTCGAGCCAGAAACCGGCGGGTCACGCAGAGTGCCTGCCTTTATTGCCATGAGAATGTCGTACAGCAGATGCTTCCGGCCGATCCCGGCGGCCAGATGATCCAGTGCGTGCACTGCCACGCTGATGTCGGGCACGCGCAGCGGTGAGGTGCCCACAGTGGAGTGAACGAGCATGAGCGCGGATAGAACAGGCGGAAATACCCCGACACCTTCTGGCCACGAGCGGACGGGGTGGCGCCGGCTATGGCTGCCGGCGGCGGTGCTGGCGGTGGTGGCGGTGGTGACCTTCGGCGTGACGGCGCTGCTGGTGACGATCTTCGAGCATCGCCAGGAGGCACGCCGCCCCTTCGTGCGCCTGGTGGAAGTGGACGAGGTTACGACCGACCCCGTGCCGTGGGGCGTGAACTGGCCGTACCAGTTCGACATGTACCGCCGGACCGTGGACGTCACCCAGACGCGCTACGGCGGCTCCAGCGCGATGCCCGAGAGCAAACTGGAGACCAGCCCTTGGCTGCGCCGGCTGTACGCCGGGTACGCTTTCAGCATCGACTACCGCCAGCGGCGCGGCCACGCCTACATGCTCTACGATCAGGAGGTGACCGAGCGGGTCACCAGGCGACAGCAGGCCGGTGCCTGTCTGCACTGCCACGCGTCGATTATCCCGACCTACCGCCGGCTCGGCCTGCAGGCCATGGGCCAGCCGGCCGACGCGCAGGCGCTGGCGGCCGGGTTCAACTGGCCCGCCGTGATCAAGGGCTTCGAGGTCATCAGCACCATGGATTACGCGGCCGCCCACGCCGAACTTCTCAAGACGCCCGATGGCACCCCGGGCGAGAACGTGCCCCTGTTCCCGGGTGGTTCGACGACGGCCGCCCCTTCGCCGGCAAATGTGCCGGCCGCGCCCCCCGCACCGCCCACGGGCCCGGCCCAGGTGCATATGGGCGAGGCCCACCCGGTCAGTTGCATCGACTGCCACGAGCCCGAGAGGATGCAGGTTCGGGTGACCCGGCCCGGTTTCATTCGGGGCATCGCGGCGCTGGCCGCCAGCGACGACCCGGTGCCGCACCTGCCGAGCATCCAGCGCTGGCGTGCTGGCGACCGCCGCCGGCCCTACGATCCCAACACCGAGGCCAGCCGGCAGGAGATGCGCTCGTTCGTCTGCGCGCAGTGCCACGTGGAGTACTACTGCGCCGGCAAGGAGACGCTCTTCTTCCCGTGGCACAACGGGCTTAAGGTCGAACAGATCGAGGCAATGTACGACAACCACACGTTCCCGGACGGCACGCCGTTCCACGACTGGAAGCACGGCGAGACCGGCGCGCTGGTCTACAAGGCACAGCACCCGGAGTTCGAGTTGTGGAGCCAGGGGATCCATGCGCGCAGCGGCGTGAGCTGCGCCGACTGCCATATGGCCTACGAGCGACAGGGCGCGATGAAGGTCAGCAGCCACTGGGTGCGCAGCCCGCTGCTGAATATCAACAACGCCTGCCAGACCTGCCACAACGTGCCGGAACAGGAGCTGCTCGAGAAGGTCCAGACGATCCAGCAGCGGACCGATGCGCTGATGCAGCGGGCGGCGGTGGCGATGACGGACATGCTCGATGCGATCCGCGAGGCCCAGGCAACTGGTGCTACGGCCGAGCAACTCGCGCCGATCTTCAAACTCCAGCAGAAGGCGATGTGGCGGCTGGACTTCGTCAGTAGCGAGAACTCCATGGGTTTTCACGCAGACCAGGAGGCGGCAAGGATCCTGGGCGAGTCGGTCGATTACAGCCGGCAGGCCCTGGCCTTGGCGCTGCGCCTGCGGGCCCCGCAGGTGTCGGCGACCGGCCCGACGCCCGAGCCTGTGCAGGGAGTCACTCCGACCGAACTGGCGCCGCCCGGGCGGTACAAGCAGCCCGGCACCGCAAACCCCAGCACGATTGCCGAGTAGTCATCGTGTTCTGCTGATTCTTTGCCGCCGGATGGTCGATAAATCAAGCAGGTGTGCGGCCCCGGCGGCCGCGGAAAGGAACAGCCGATCCCAATGTCAATGCTGCCCCCCAATCTGGTCGGTTCACTGCTGCAAGGCACGTTGCAACAGCGGCAGGTGCAACAGTTGCACTCGACGACCGAACGCCGCCAGTCGGACATGAACCAGGCGGTCATCCGCGCCGGCGAGCAGCACGAAACCCAGATCGAAGGAACCAACGCCGACAGTGAATCGGACCCCGACGGTTCGGGCGGCGGGCAGGGCCGTGCCTTCCAGGAACAGCCCCAGCCAGGCTTGCCCGATGCCGAGCAGATGCCCATCGAGCAACAAGCGGGCATCACCCCCGCCGACCACGGCCGCGAACACCTCGACATAACGGCCTAGATCCGCATTCCGCATGAATGTCGCGCAATAGCAAGCGCAAGGCCTCGGTCGAAATACGGCCCTGCGCTGTTGAACTGTTGTTCTGTCTTCTCCGCCTGGTTATCAGAATCCCGGAACGCGACATTTGCCTGCCTCCAAATGGATCCCCAGGCCTCAGAGACGGCCACACGCCGCGCTCGGCAAAGTCAGATGAGGAGCGACCTCCCGAAAAATCGCCAAAATGCTCTCAATCGCATACGACAACGACGCGATTGGGCCGTGAACGCACTGCGGCGTTCACACGAGCACGAAGCCCAAGGCAAACCGTCTCAGTTCCTTGCGCCGTTCGGATCGTCCGGTTCAGCCCATCTGCCCGGCAGACCCTCGGGCGAAGGACGCCGCAGATACCGGAAGAAGTCACGTAGCAACTGGCCAGCCTCGCCTGCCAGCACGCCGGCGGTCACGGCCGGACGGTGATTCAGCCGCCCGTCAGCCGGGATGTTGTAGAGCGAGCCGCACGCGCCTGCCTTGGGGTCGTCGGCCGCGTAGATCAGCCGGTCGATTCGCGCTAGGTAGATCGCGCCGGCGCACATAAGGCACGGCTCGAGCGTCACGTACAGACTGCAGCCGGCCAGCCGCCAGGAGCCGATGTGTTCGGCTGCGGCGGTGATGGCGATCATCTCCGCGTGGGCGGTCGGGTCGCGCAGGACCTCGCGTTGGTTGTAGCCGCGGGCGATGACCTGGTTGTTGTGGACGATGACAGCCCCGACGGGCACGTCACCGGCCTCCGCCGCGAGATTGGCCTGACGGAGGGCCTGGCGCATGAATAGCTCGTCGAGCATGTGCTGCGGCATGCCCGGATCGGGGACCTGGCTCATCGAACGACTCCGAAACTGGCTCGTGCCCATGGACGTTGCAACAACCACGAACGCGTGGCATGCTACCGGCTGCAACGGGCTGGAACAAGTATAGAATCCGGCTGGTGAACTTCGAGGGTATGATGATTGTAACTATAGACGGGCCCGCAGGTTCCGGGAAATCGACGGTGGCGCAGCGACTGGCGCGCCGGCTCGGCATCGCCTACCTGGACACCGGTGCGATGTACCGCGCGGTGGCCTTTAAAGCGCTGCAGGACGGGATCGACCTGGACGATGCGGCGGCCTTGGCACGGCTGGCGCGTGACATGGAGATTCGGTTCGAGCCGGGCCAATCCAGCCAGCGCGTGATCGTCAACGGGGTGGACGTGACCCAGGGCATACGATCGATGCAGGTGAACGAATCGACCCCCTTCGTTGCGAAGGTGCCGCAAGTGCGTGAGGCGCTCGTTGATAAGCAGCGGCAGCTCGGCGCGCAGCTGGGCTCGCTGGTCGCCGAAGGACGCGACCAGGGCAGCGTGGTGTTCCCAGGGGCCGATGTGAAGTTCGTGCTGGAAGCGCAGATCGCCAGGCGGGCCGAACGGCGGTATTCTGAGATGCGAAGCGCCGGCCACGATGTCAGTTATGAGACGGTGCTTGCCAACCTCGAGCAGCGCGACCGTGGCGACCAGAGGCACTGGCTGGGCCTGTTGCAGTCCGGCGCTGCCGTGCGCGTCGATACGACTACAATGGATGCCGACGAGGTCGTGGAGTATCTATACGAGCAAGTGAAGAAACGACAGCGGCAACAGCAGGTGACAGGGGACAGGTGACAGCAGGCTACGAGCCGCTCGGCGGCCGTCAGTGGCGCCGAGCGAATGACGAGTGAATATGAGCCAGGTGCAAGACACGGTGGCAAGCGGTACGGTAAGCGCGCTGCACACATCGGGCATCAGCGACCCGGCGGACCATGCCCGGAAGTTGGGCTTCTGGGAGCGCCTGGTCGCGCGCAGTCAGGTCCCGCCCCAACTGCAATGCGTGCCGCTTCGGCCGTGGTGGTGGTTCTGCCGGACGATCGTCTTCGTGCTGTTCTGGCTGCTGTTCAAGAGCCACGTGGTGCGGATCGATCGCGTGCCGAAGCGCGGGGCAGTGATCCTGGCGTGCAACCACCAGTCGTTCTTCGACCCGGTCCTGGCGACGATCGGGCTGAACCGCGAATCGGCCTACATGGCGCGGGACACATTGTTCTCCAATAAGTACTTCGGCTGGCTCATCCGCTCGCTCAATGCCATCCCGATCAAGCGCGGCCAGGCCGATGTGACGTCGCTCAAGGAGATGCTCCGCCGGCTGAAGGATAACTACGTGGTGGTGATCTTCCCGGAACAGACGCGCACGCTCGATGGCCGGGTCGGCCCCATGAAGAGCGGTACGGTGCTGATCGCCCGCAAGGCCAAGGCGACAATCGTGCCGGTGTGCATCGACGGGGCGTACGAGGCGTGGCCACGCAGCCGGCCGCTGCCCGGCCCGGGCCGCGTGGTGGTGGCCTACGGCGAGCCGATCACGCCGGAGCAGATGAAAGGCCGCGACGACGAGGAGATCACTGCCGAGATTCGCCGCCGGATCATCCAGATGCAGGACCAGGTGCGCCGGCGCGCCGGGCTGCGAACGTTCGAATACCCAGGCGTCTGACCGATCCCGATGGAGAAGCGATGGACGTTCTGCTGGCTGAGAAGCGAGGTTTCTGTTACGGCGTGACCGCCGCCATCTGCGAGGCGGAAAAGGCGCTGCAGCTATATGGGCAGGCCAACGTCTACGCGCTGGGGCCGATCATCCACAACAAGCAGGTCTGCCAGAAACTCGAGCAGGCCGGGCTGCGCGTGGTGGAGAAACTCCAAGAGGTGCCGCCCGGAGGCGTCGTGCTCATCCGCTCCCACGGCGTCAGCCCCGACGTCATGGAGGCACTTCAGGCGCGCGGCCTTGCGACCGTCGACGCCACCTGCAAACTCGTCAAGCGGGCCCAGGCCGTCGTCGGGCAACTCCACGAGGAAGGCTACCGCGTGGTCATGATCGGCGACAAGGACCACCCCGAGGTCACCGGCGTTGTCGCCTACGCGCCCCAGGTGATCATCGTCGACAGCGAGGATGACATCGACCGCCTGATCCCCGAGCGGGCCCGGTTGGGGATTGTCGCGCAGACGACCCACGCGCCCGAAAAGGTCGGCCGCTTGATCGGCTACATCGCCGCCAAGCCCTTCCGCGAAATCAAGGTCGTCAGCACGCTTTGCATGGAGGTCGGCCGGCGGCAACAGTCCGCCATCGACTTGTGCGGCAAGGTGGATGTGATGTTCGTGCTCGGCGGGCTCCACTCGGCCAACACCAGGGAACTGGCCGATCTGTGCCGCAAGGAAGGCGTGCCGACCTATCACCTGGAGAACTGGGCGCAGTTCCAGCCGGAAATGGTCGCAGGCCGCAAGACCGCCGGCGTGACAGCCGGCGCCAGCACGCCCGAATGGGTCGTGCAGGAGTTCGTCGAACAACTGCGACTGCTCAACTGACAGGTCAGGTCGGCTCAACCGCGTCCCCGTTGATCTTTCCTGCAAACGGCCGTATCGTCACTTCTGGTCCTGTGGCGGATGCCTGGGGCCTGTGAGGGACGAGCCATGCTGCAAGCCTTGGGAGCACGCATCCGTCTGCAACGCGAGAAACGCGGCCTGAAGCAGAACGATATCGCGCATGCGCTGCAGATCAGCCCGCAGGCGGTCTCGAAGTGGGAGCGCGGCGAAAACGCTCCCGACATCATCCTGCTCGTGCCGCTGGCGAAACTGCTGGGCGTATCGGTCGATTGGCTGCTGGGCAGCTATGTCACCAAGGACCTCGACGTGTTCGAGGCCACGGTCCTGGTCTCCGGCGTGCAGGGGGCCCGGCACAAGAGCGAGCAACTGGCGCCCAAGAACTTCGCCGCCTGGATCAACGCCTACTGCTTCCAGATCACCGAGGCGGTGCTCCGCTATGACGGTATTCCCATCAAGTACCACGGGCCGGGCATCCTGTGCTTCTTCTCGGGTGCCAACCATGGCGAGCGGGCGATTCGGGCGGCCCTGCATGCCCGCGAGATCGCAGCCGAGAAGGTCAAGGTCGGCATCGCCTCGGGCGAGGTGTTTCTCGGTTCGATCGGCCATCCCGATTACAAGCGGCCGGACGTCATCGGCGAGCCGGTGAGCATCGCGCTGCTGGCCGCGGACTGGGCCGCCGAGCACACGACCTCCGGCATCCTTTGCACCGCCGGCACGCTGGAGTTCACCAGCGAGCAAGGCCGGCCGCAACTCCCCGTCGGCAAACCGACCAATACCGCCCTCCCCGGCATCAAGCACGCGGTCAATATGGTCGAGATCGGGTAAGCTTACAGCACCCGGTTCCAGTTCCGGGCCAGCACCTGCAGGTCGAACACGTCGACCTTGTTGTCGCCCGTCAGGTCGCAGGCTGGGTCGTAGCCCGGTTGGCCCTGCTGCTTGTTCCATGAGAACGCCATGCGTTGCAGGTCGAAGACGTTGATCCTGCCGTCGCCGGTGATATCGCCCGCCCGCCGGAAGACCAGCTCGATCTGCGCGACCAGGTCGCCGCGGAGTTGGTACAGCTTGTTCTCGGTCCAGCCCGAGAAGGAGTAGTCCCACGTGCCGCTGCCATAGCGGGCATAGACGCTGTTGCGGACGAGCGGTTTGTTGAGACCGGGCTGGTCGGCCCAGAGACTCAGCAGCTCGATCACCTGCTCGGCCTGGCGCATCATCTTGATGCGCGGGCTGAAGATCGGCCCTTCATACACGCCGAAGCCGGGGACGCCGTTGCCGGAATAGACCGTCGACAGGTCGTTGGCGGTCGTCCAGCTCGTCTGGTAATTGTCCCAGAACTGCATGCCGCCGACCAGTCCCTGGCTCCACTGTTGCAGGAAAACCTGTGAATGGCCGATGCCGCTGGAGGTCACCGGCGTGGCCAGGCCGTACCAGCTCCACTGCTCCTGCTTGTCCTCGTCGAGGTGGAGGTTGCGGTACTTGATCTGCGGCCAGTGCCAGCTGGTCGAGGCCGAGGACACGTTCTGGAAGTTGATGCGGTTGTCGAGCTGGCCCCAGTGCTGGCTCCAGCGCGTCGATATGTCGATGCGGAAGTGCCACGGCGCGTCGGTCACGCCCGACTGCGCCTGGCCCTCGCGGTAGAGCTGATGGAAAAAGCCCACGGCGCGGAAGTCGTCGGCTGCCTCGCATTCCTCGAGCAGCCACAGCGCGGGGCAGTCGCCGTAGTCCTTGTAGTAATACTTGTTGTTGAGGTAGATCTGGAATTTCGTCTTCGTCCAGCCCTTGTCGTGCGCGTGCCGGAACCAGTCGGCGATCACGTTGCGCGTGCCCTGCTTGTAGCCTTCCGGAAACGCCGGGTAGATGTCCGGCATCGTGCGGAAGAAAGTGGTGTAGCTCGACAAGGTGAACTGGTTGACCAGGTTGTTCCAGTAGGCTCCGCCTTGGCCTGCGGCGTCGAAGCCGTAGGTCGTGTCCAGGATGTGAACGGGCCAGGCCTCGAAGAACGTCGTGTACAGGTGCGTGATCGGCGTGTTCATGCCCGGACCATAGTAAGGGCTGTTGGGGGTGCTCGGCGTAAAGGCGGTCCCGTCAAAGAACCGGCCGTACTTCGTGTCAAAGGCGGTCCAGTCCGCCGCGTGGACAGTCGGGCCGGCGCCTGTGAGTGTCGGGCAGCGGTCGGGCCGAACGTTGCCCGCCTGGCCGTACGGCAGGGTGTTGCACATGGCGCGGTGCTTGTGGGCCGCCTGGAAGTACCGCAGGCACGTGAGCTGTGCGTCGCCGAAGTCCCACGGGTTGCCGTAGCCGTTCAGATCCACCAGGAACGTCGGATAGTCCGGGATGGTCACGAAGCTGACGCGGACCTTCAGGTTGACGGTCACCGGCGATGCCAGTTCGTTGGCAGCCACGCTGATCGTGCCTGTGTAATCGCCCGCCGGCAGGTCTTTGGGCACGTACAGGTCCATCCAGACCGACTGGTTCTTGCCGGTGGCGTTGTGATTGGGGTCGGGAATGGCGAAACTCGTCGGGAATGGCGATGCCAGCGGGATTGCGGCATCGGGGTAATAGTAGCTGCCGCTGCGGACGTAGTCAAGCAGGAACAACTCTGCCGACGTGCTCGCGGGGATCACTCCGCCCGACGGCCCCGCCAGATCGCTGATGCTCACCCGGATGTTGCTGAGCGTCGTGCCCAGTTTCTCGAGGATCAACTGTGCCCCGACCACCTCGTTGCGGCAGGCGGTTAGCGAGATGGTGTTCGTGCCGGCGTCCCAGACGGCGTTCGCCTTCTTGTAGTTGTCGCCCGTGGTGCCGCTGTAGCCGTCCTCGATGCGATTGCCCGTGACCGGATTGATCTTGGCGACTTCGCTGGCGGCCCAGTACCGCATCACGCCGGCAACCGTGCGAATCGTCTTGCCCGCTGGATCCGGCGTGACGAAGGGGCCTGTGGCCAGCGTCGGCGTGGCGATCGCCGGTGGTGCGAAGGTGACGCTCTGCACCGCCGAACCGTTGCCCGCGGCGTCGTACGCCTGGACGAAGAAGGTGTACGTGATCCCGGGCGTCAGACCTTCCAACAAGACCCGCTGCGGCGTGCCCGGCGCGCGCGGACGAGGGATCCGCCAGCGCGCGATATCGGTTGCCGTCGCGAACTCGGCGCCTGTGGAGTAGCGGACGTTATAGCCGAATGCACTGGATGCCTGCGGGTCAGCCGGTGCCTCGAATCGCAGCACCACCTCCCCGTTCTCCTGGCCCGCGGCCGCGGTGAGGTTGGCGACGCTGCCCGGCGGGCTCGTGTCAGTCGTCGCGGCGAACTTGATGTAGAGCCGTGGCTGGACGGCACTGCCCGATTCCTTCGAATAGACCGGCGAGGCATACTGCGCGTTGTAGCAGATACGCGGGTCGGTCACCGCCAGGCCATACTGGTCGAGCATCAACGCCTGCACCAGGGCCGCATCGAGCCGCGCGCGGATCCACGTGTTGCCGCCGGCGGTGTAGGTGCCGTAGTTGCCATCGGTCGCATAGGCGTACGACACGAGCGAACCGAAGCTGCCCATCGTCGCCGTGGACAGGTCGCTGTGCGAGAACGTCCACTCGGTGGAGGGTAGGGCCTTCCACCGCCAGCAGGTGTTGGCCTCCTGCCAGTCGGTGTTGAACGTCGCAGCCACAAGGGCGAAGTTCGCATCGGCGCTGGCCTTGGCCAGGTGTAGTTCTGCCTCCTCGACCGTCTTGCCCCGGTGGGCCGCCAGGTCGAACTTCAGCCCCGTGCACGAGAACCACCCGCTGAGCTTGAGCGTGGCGTCGCTGCCGTGGTTGTTGCTCCATGGCCCGGAGTTGGGCGACGTGCCGAAGTCGAACTGCGTGTCGGCGGTGTTGAGCACAACGGTCACATCGGGACTGGCCGGATCAAGCCAGGCAAGACTCGTCGAGGGGACAAGGCAAAGCGCAAGAACCACAACCGGCGCGCAAAGGCGATAGGCCCGCATTCCCGTTCCCTCCAAGAATAGTTGCGGATGGAAAACATCTGCAACAGCCTGCCATGGTACCAGATTCAGGCCGGCGACTCCATCGTTTTCTGGGCCTGCGCTAAGCAAAAGCCTCCACGATCGGCTGTCACGAGTTCCGCCACGTGCGCCGCGAAACCAGGCACACGGCGTAGCAGACGGTTAGTGCGCCCAGGGCCTGCCCGGTGCCGGCGCCGCAGGTGCCGCACTCCAAGGGCGGCACGCCGGCATTGCCGTCGCCATCGCCGCTGTCGCCTCCGCCCCCCGGAGTGGTCTGGGTGCTATCGCCCACGCGGGTGAGAGTGGCACGGATCCAGTTGCTGAATTCGCCGTTGATGTGGATCCCAATGCCTTGGATGGTGGTCTGCCCATTGTTGTCGGTAAGGCTGCGTGTGCCCTTGATCACCCCCACGATGAACATGTCCCCGCCGGATTCATACCAGATCGGCGAACCGCTCTGGCCGAACTCCGTGTCGATCTCCTCGATCAGGATGTTGCCTTCGATGCCCCGGCCGCTGCCGCTGACCGCGTACATCCTGTCGCCGGCCAGGTCGCTGGGGTAGCCCGCCGACTTCAGCGTCCGCCCCGCCAGGAAGGTATTGGTCTGGACGGTGAAGGGGATGACCCCGGTCTGCTCGCCCAGCGATTCATCTAGCGCAAGCAGGGCGATGTCGTACTCCTCGTCCTGCCGGTCCGTCCAGTCGTCGGGAATGACCGCGTCGCGGACAGTGGCCCGGCCGAAAGGTTCCCTGAACTGGTCCAGTGCCGGAATGAACTCGATGCGGTCGGGCGCGCCGAGTTCCCAGTCGTAGACCACGTGTGCCGCCGTCAGTACGGTCTTCTTGCCGATCATCGCGCCGGTGCCGGCGTGGATGCTGTTGCCGTACCAGGCCCTGACCTGCCCGATGGCGGAATACGGGTACTCCGTGGTGTCGCTCACGCGGGTGCGGTTGTCGATGCCGAAGATCTCGGCCACGCCGGGGATCAGGCGGATCGGCTCGTACTGTGGGGGCTCCGGCCGGCTGGCGCCGGCGGGCAGGACGCTGCACAGGAGCAGGACCGCCATAAGCCATCCGATGCGCCCCGGCTGCATCCGCTTGTACGATGTCGTCCCCATTACCAACCTCCTGGCCAGAACCCTACCCTGCTCTGCCGCGGCCACAGCCTATGTGTGAGCGCCCCGGAACGTCAATAGGCACACCCGCAACTGCCTGTTTCGCAAGCCGTTAGCCGGTGCCTGCCACCCAACTGCGGCCTGTTTTCTGCACAGACTGCCGCGTATAATCGCCTGCCATCGAATTCTGCACTATCGGAGGCTCACAATGCCCGAACTCAGCAATGAAGAACGCTTCTTTCGCGAACAGGAAGCCCAGCTTCGCCGAAAACTGCTTGCGGAGATGGAGGCCAAGGCGGCGGCTGCCGCAAAGAAAGAGGCCCTGACCAGGCAGCTCGGCGGCCGCGAGGAACTGGCGCAGCGACTGCACGATCTGGGTTTCGATGCGGATACCGCCCCTGCCCTCCACCTGCTCCCCCTGGTGGCTGTCGCGTGGATCGACGGCCAGGTGACCTTGCGCGAACGAGAGGCCGTCCTGCAGGTCGCCGCTGCGCACGGGATCCAGCCGGGCAGCAAGGCGGCCCTGCTGCTGACGTCGATGCTGGAGCAGAGGCCCAGCCAGACGCTCGCAAACGAGGTGTTCGATCTGTTGCACGACCTGCTGGCCGCCAAGGGGCTTCACCCGCACTCGCTGGTCGAGGCGTGCCTCGAGGTCGCCAACGCCAGCGGCGGCTTTCTGGGCTTGGGCAACAAGGTCAGCCCGCAGGAGCAGAAGCTGATCGAATCGCTCAACGCCACCTTCAGCGCCGCCAGCCGCGACCGTGTCGTCGACCGGCTTCACTGAGCCGCCCCGCGTGCCAGGCCGATCATGCCCTGCAAGGGCTTGGGCTGCCGGCCATGGGAGGCACATCTGTCCCGTCCGGTTGGGGCAATCGCGTGTTCCGGTGTTGCGGCCGTACCGCTTAGCGTCCTGCGGGAACAATTCGCAGCCGATCAGTCATCCGACCGAACGGTACGGTCGTCCCATCGGCAGACCGTGGCGCCCAGAGTGCGGAGTCATTCCTGCAACGACCCTTACAGCAGATCCTGCCATCTCGACCGACTCTCCCCGGTCACACCGCTGCAATTCCCGCCGCCGCAGGCCCCAACCGTCCGACCCCATTCTTGCCTGGGCCACAGCGAAACGCCGCCCCAGGAAGGCCAAGCCCCTCAATCTCTTTCGTTATTGCCGCCGCAGTGCAGCGCCGCCCCAGGAAAGCGAGGCCCCATACCCATTCGTGCCTCTTCTGTTCTCGTGGTTGTTGAGCCCTGCAAGGGCGGCACGGACGCGACATCCCCGGTATACATGCCATCGAAGGATTGAACGACAGCCCTCGCCGAACACACCCTGCGCGACCGTACCGCCTGCCGTTCCTGTTGCTGTAACAATCCGCGCCCACCCGTGTTCATCCCTGGCCAAGCCATTGCCGTGGCCGTCCTGTCCCCTTAGCCTCCTTGGCCTCTTGGCGATTTTCATCTGCCGATCCAGCCACGCATCTGGTCCAAGTCCCAGATACGCCCGCCCCTTGCCGATCCACTAGGAATAGAGGAAGATTATTATTCCGGTTGCGTACCGACGGAAATCTGAATCGAGGATCCGCGCTTGAACGGTCAACAGTTGTCGTCCGGCCTGGCCATCGCAGTGACGCTCGCCTGCCTGCTGAGTGCTTTCGGCGTCAGCGTGCTTCTGACGGCCGGAGTGCGCCATTGGGCGCGCCAATGGGGCTTTCTCGACATGCCGGGCGGCCACAAGGCCCATGCTGCTCCGGTTGCCTTGGGCGGTGGCGTTGCCATCGTCTGGACTTTCGTGCTGATCGTGGCAGCCGGCCTGGTCATGGTGATGCTCTCAGACCACCTGCCAGGTCTGGCCTGGCTGGCAAAGCACAAGGCCGGCGTGGTCGCCAAACTGCCCTCGCTGCTGGTGGTCATCGGCGGGGCGCTGATCCTGCACGTCGTCGGGCTGATCGACGACGTCCGGCCGATGGGCCCTCTACAAAAACTCCTGGCGCAGATCTTCGTGGCCGGCCTGGTCGTGTTCGTCGCGGGCATCCGCGCCGCCGAGGTCCTCGGCACCGTGCCCAGCATTGTGCTGACGATTCTGTGGCTGGTCGGGATCAGCAACTCGATCAACCTGCTGGACAATGCCGACGGACTGTGTGCCGGGGTGGTCGCGATCGCCGCGGCGATCCTGGCGATTTCCGCCCTGCTGGTCGGGCAGATCTTCGTGCCGGCCCTGGCGTGGGTGCTGGCCGGCGCGGCGCTGGGATACCTCCTGTTCAATTTCCCACCTGCTACCATCTTCATGGGCGACGCCGGCAGCCTGCCACTGGGCTTCCTCCTGGCGGTCTCGACCGTTCTGACGACCTACTACAACCCGACGCTCAAGATCGAGCCCTACGGCCTGGCGGCCCCGCTTTTCATCCTGGCCGTACCGCTTTACGACACCATCAGCGTGCTGGTCTACCGCTATCGGCTCGGCGTGCCGCTGTTCAAAGGCGACCGCCGGCACTTCTCCCACCGGCTGATGCGCAAGGGCATGACCTCCTCCGCGATGGTCCTTACGATCTACCTGGCGACGGCGACGACCGGTCTTTCGGCCCTGCTGCTCCCATGGGTGAAGTGGCCCGCGGCGGTGCTGCTGTTCGTCCAGTGCCTCTGCGTGTTGAGCGTGGTGGCGATCCTCGAAGGGGTCGGCGGCTATGAAAAAAGCACCAGGTAACCCCGCCAGGACCCCCGGCCGTGCGGCGCGTTGCACGACGAACGTGGCTCTCCAGGCGGTGCCTGCGTTCGCTGCAGGCAACACGCTCCAGCGAACTTTGGCGCTGATCGCCTTCTTCCTGCTCGCCACAGCCATGGCAGTCCGGCCGATCCTCGGCGAGTCCTGGACCGTCCGCGCCAACGACCTGGTCAGTCCCTCCCCGCTCTGGTGGAACAACAGCCCGATCGTGATGTACATCGCACACATCCTGGCTGCGATCGGCATCCTGGTGGGCGCGCTATGGGTGGTGGTGCAACGCAGGCCGTGGCGATTCAGCGGACTGGAAATCGCCGCGGCGATCCTGGTGGTCGCCGCGTTTGTGTCGGTGCCTGCGGCGTCCGACAAGAGGCTGGCCGTCAACGTGGCCGTTGGGACGATCCTGCCGCTGCTGGTCGCTGCGATGCTGTATCAACTGCTGGCGACCGACGCTTTGTGGCGCCGCGCGCTGCTCGCTGCCGTGGTCGCCGCCGCAGTGGCCAACTGCTACTCCTCCACCCGCCAGCAACTCGAACTGAACGAGCAGACCTGGAAGCACTACCTCGAAAACAAGCAGGAATACTGGGCGTTCCAGGGCAAGAACCCGAACGATCCCGAGGTGGCCATCTACGAGGCCCGGATCAAGGCCCGCCAGCCCATGGGCTACTTCTACCACCCGAACGTGCTGGCCTCGTTCCTGTTGCTCGGGCTCGCCGGCACAGGCGCCGCGGCAGCCGGCTTCGGGTTCCGCCGGACCTGGCGCAAGTGGACAACCCCCGATGCCGATCCGCAAAAAGAACCTGATAATGTCCCTGCCGATGCCCGCGCAAGTGGGACCAGCCGCCGGTGGCGCGCACTGGCTGGAATACTCGCCATCGGTGCCTTGCTGGCGGCCATCGCGATCTGGCACCTCGTCGTGATCCGCTGGGTCGGCAGCGCGGGGGCGATGGCGGGGATCGTGCTCGGTGGTGCAGCCGCTGTGGGGGTCTGGTTCCTGCGCCGCACGCCTCTGCTGGCGGGACTCCTCTGCCTGGCGGTACTCCTGGCGCTTCAGGTGACGCTGGTCGCGCTGAGCACGAATGCGGCGGTCCTCTATCCCAAGTGGGCCGCCGCCGACGGCAAGTTCAAGAGCATGGCGGTTCGCCTGGTCTACTGGAAGGGGGCCTTGGATCTCTTTGCCCGGCATCCGCTGACCGGCGTCGGGCCGGGGCAGTTCGGCAAGCACTACATTTCCGTGAAGCCTCCGTACGCCGCCGAAGAGGTGATGCACCCGCACAACTGGCTGATGAACACTGCGGCCGAGTGGGGCATCCTGGGCCTCGTGGGGGTCATCGCCGCCCTGGTCGTCCCGGGCTGGATGATCCTGAGGTCGCTAGCCCGGTCGGACGAGCCGGCTGAACAGGACCGCCGGCCTGCGTCCGCCTTTCTGTTGGCGTTCGGCCTGACGCTTGGGTGTTATGTTGTCTCTTTGCCGGGCTTCGTGCCGGCCGGCCTGGCCGTGTTCCTCTACATGTCCGAGCCGCTCCCGTATATGCTGATTGCCGCCTCGCTCGTGAGTATGTCGTGCCTGCGAGGTCGAGCCGGCGGCGCGATCCTGTTCGGCGGACTCGTCGCCTTCTTCGTGCACGGTACGGTGGAGATGGGCTCGGCGGTGGCCGCGGCGGCGTGGCCTTTCTGGACGTGCATGGCGCTGGCTTTGGCGTGGATGGGCGCGCCTGCCGTCGAGCCGAGTGCCGTGCCGGGTGCCGCCCCCGCCGGGTCGCCCGCGGCGTCGTTTGCCGTTGCTCGTGCGGCCTTGCAGAAACGGCCCTGGCCCGTGATCGCCGGCGTTGCGGCCGCTGCGCTGCTTGTGCTGTTTCTGACCATCGCTCCCCTGCGCAGCGTGCTGGCGATGAACGATGCCCGCGATCCGGTGGCGGACCTGCAACAGTTGCAGAAAAAGCGAATCGAGCCGGCCCGCCAGGTCCGCTTGGCCCTGGCGCTGATCGGCCAGGCGCAGGCCTCGCTCCAAGAGGCGAGCCGGCTCGACCCGCTCGACCCGGCTCCGCACGCCGCGCTCGGGATGCTGGCGCATCAGGCCGCATTGTGGGACCCCGCACGCGCCCAAGACCACCTGCGCCGGGCCGTGGATGCCGCGCAAGCGGCCGTGGATCGTGACCCTCTCGACAACGTGCTCTGGCACGACCTCGCATTCGCATATGTGCGCCTGGCAGTCGTGACGCGCCGGTTCTCCGACGCCCAGGCCGGCATCGCCGCGATGCGGCGCGCGGTCGAACTGTACCCCAACTCCCCCCGAACCAGGTTGGATTACGCCGCGATCCTTGCCGGTGCCGGCGAACCTCCGGACATCCGCCCCGAGTTGCTGCGGGAGGCGATCGTCCAGGCCGACAAGGCGCTGGAACTGGATGCAGGCTGGCCGGCCGAAGACGCCCGGAAACTCAGCCCCGCGGCCATCGAGGAGATCCGCGCCAAGCGCAGCCAGATCCTCGGCTGGCTCGACGCCGCCGCGAGCCGGCCGACAACGCAGTCGGCGCGCTGACGATCCTCACATACTATATGTGATAGTAATATAGAGTAACGGTCCGCCCCTGATCTGGTTCGTGCCAGGCCGCAAGCCGCGCCTGGGCCGGCAACCTCCTTTCCCTCATGCCGCAGGTATCCCGCCTCTTCAACTCCGACTTTCACGCAAGCCTGTCGCTGTCCATCTCTGCGCCTCCGTGTGCCGCCCGTTATGGGAACCCCTCTGCTGCTTCTGGCCGCAATGGCCGGCCGCCGGAGAATGGGCATCTTATAGGACAGACTTACACCTCCTGCGGTCGCAGCGGACAGCCTGGAAATCACCTCAAGATTTGGGGGGTCTCCGGGCCGATGCCTACCATGCGTTGAATTGAACGCAATGGGGCGTTTCCTCTAAAGTTTGCGATGTCATCTTGACGTTAGGTAAACGGTAGGGTATAACCAGTAGTGCAATTTACCCCCTGTTTCCCCAGGGCGCAGTCCAGGAGACCTGTTATGCCAGGACGGTTCAGACGGCTGTTGCGCATCGGATCGCCAGCGGTCGACCAGGAGCAGCACGACGGGTCCACCGCACTGTGCTTATTCGGAACGGGCGGGTCGTATTTGCGGCCCTGGCCGGCCGAGGCGGTCTGCAAGCCTGGACCTCTCTCGGACCAACTGGGGATCGAGTATGGCCGGCGGTTGCGCGCCCGGGCGATGGAGTCGCTCGGCCTGGTGCCGCTCGTGGTGCTCGGCCCGGAAGGCCTGGATGGGCTGGCGGCAGACTGGTTAAACCCAAAGGAGACGACCGATGCCGAAGGCACCGTTACGTCGAGAACCGCAGGAACGTTCCCGCATCGTGGTCACGCCGCGGCAGCTGGAGATCTTGCGCTATATCCGGGACTACCGGACCAATCATGGCTATTCGCCGACGATGCAGGAAATCGCCGCCGCGCTGGGCGTCAACAAGGTGACCGTGTTCGAACACGTCGAAAGCCTGGTCAAGAAGGGCTTCTTGCGGCGACTGCCGTTCAAGGCACGCTCTTTGATCTTGAGCGATCAGGTGCAGTTTGACGACGAGCAGGCCACCGAGATGCCCCTGGTCGGCTACATTGCCGCTGGCGCCCCGGTCGAGGCCCTGCAGACCCCCGAAACCCTCGATCTCAAGGACATGTTCCAGCGCCGCAGCGGCACCTTCGTCCTCAAGGTCCGCGGCAACAGCATGATCGACGAACAGATCCGCGACGGCGACTTCGTCATCGTCGAGCGACGCGAGAACGTGCGCGACGGCGAGACGGTCGTCGCCCTGCTGGACGACGGCGAGGCGACGCTCAAGAAGTTCTACCGCGAGAAGGGCGGCAAGGTCCGCCTCCAGCCCGCCAACCCCGACTTCTCGCCGATCTACGTCGACCACGTCCAGGTCCAGGGGGTCGTCGTCGGCGTGATACGCAAAATGCAATAGACGCACCCCAACAGGCATACGGTCGTGCGCGACCGGCGGACGCGATCTCGGCAGGGGGATGATTCCCCTGCCGTGTTCGTTTCTGGCGTGCCTATTATTGTAAGACGTAACCAGGTCTTGGAGGGACGGGCAATGGACCTTTTCGAAGCGATCGAGGCGCGCCGCAGTGTGCGGGCTTACCTGAGCAAGCCGATCTCCCGGGTGGACCTTGAGAAGATCGTCGATGCCGGCCGGAAAGCCCCAACCGGGCGAAACGAGCAGCCCTGGGAGTTCGTCGTCGTGACCGACATGTACACCCGCCAGAACATCGCCGAACTGACGACCTACGGCAAGTACATCGCCGATGCCGCCGCGTGTATCGCCGTCTTCTGCCGCGGTAACACACCCTACTTTCTCGAGGACGGCGCCGCTGCCACCGAGAACATCCTTTTGGCTGCGACAGCCCTTGGCATCGGCAGTTGCTGGGTCGCTGCCGACAAGGCGCCCTATGCCCAGAACATCGCCGATCTGCTGGGCGCTCCCGAGACCCACCGCCTGGTCACCCTGGTCGCCCTCGGTTATCCCAGCGAGGAACCCCCGCGCAAGCCCCGCCGGCCGCTCAGCGAGGTCCTGCATTGGGAGACGTGGTAGTCGGCGCTGGACCGGACGCACGCGGGCGACCTACACAGTCGACGATCACTCCTCGACACACTGCCCTCGACAAACCGCACGCACCCAGTATCCTGCACCGCCTGAGATGACCCATTGCAGTCATGAATTTGCAAGGACGATCGTATGCAATCAGGCTTAGGCGAAGCGAACGCGGTTGGACGAGTGGGGGCCTATCGGCCGGGTGTGTGGACCGAGTATGTGCAGGTCGGGACGGTGTTCGCCCACGGGCATGCGTTCTTTACCCACGGCGAGTCGTCCGTGGAACTGCTGAACCTGCCCGTCGGGCCGAACTATAGCCGGCAGGTCCTCTCGAGCAGCTGGACCGGCCGGAGCATTCGCTGTACCGGCGATCACGGTACGATCGACCTGCACCTGCGTTGCACGCTGCCCGGGCCGCTTTTTGCCAACTTCGGCCGGACCCTGGCGCTGCGCTGGGCGTTCGGCAGTGCCCCGGCGCTCGTGCGGAATCTGGAAACCGACCGAACGTATCGTGAGATGGCGCTTGCGAACCTCGGTCGCTGCCTCCTTCTGCTCGGGCCGCGCCGACCCATGCTGCTGGTCGCCAGCCAGCCGATCCGTGAGTACCGCGTCATCTCGCATGAGCACCTCTGGCTCACCTTCGACGCGCCGGGTGCGAACGTGCTCTGGCTGCCGCTGCTGGACGATGCGGATATCCCGACCGATCGACAGCGGCAGCAACTCTGGTCTTGCCTGGTCGCCGTCCCGCCGATTGCCTGCCAGGAGTCGTACGAGATCAACGGCGACACCGTGCACATCCGCCAGCGGTTCGCCGGCCTCGACGACAAGCCGCCGCAGTTCGTGCCCCTGCCGCTGATCCCGGCCTTGCTGGGTGACGGCCGCGGCATCCAGTCCCTCCCAGCCGGCACGACGCTCTGCAAGTGCCTGCTCGGACCGTACAAACTCGTCGAAGGCAATCAGTTCGACTGGACGATCGACACCGCCTGGATGCGGGCGAAGGTCGCCCCTACGCGCAAGATCGAAGGACATCTGGCGGAAAACCTCTCGCCGATTCCGGAGGAACTCGTCTACGCCGGCGATGTCAGCTGGGAACCCGGCAGCCCGATGGACCAATTCCTGTCGTTGAGGGTCTGGGCACAACTGGCCGGAGTGATGCCGCCGGCCCTGTGGGCGAAGCTCAAGCCGATGCTTTGTCCGCCGACGGTCCAGGCGTTTCGCGACAGCCTGTTCGTCATCGACGAACCGTTCACGCACCAGCGCTGGGCCAAGGACAAGGGCATCTTCGCCGAACGCAACGAGGTCAGTTTCGACAGCGACTGGTACAACGGCCTGACGCTCTCGGGTATGTGGCGGGGAATCAACTGTGCCGACCGCGACATCGCCGACGCGTGCCGCGCGCTGGCCCGCCAGGTCAGGCAGGAACGCCAGTGGCTGGCGAACTACCTCTGGATCGCTCATGACTGGGCGCTGTCAAGCAGCTGGAGCGACCCCCGCGGCGAACTGATCGACTTCGACTGCAGCCACAACGGCCTCGAAGGTCTGCTCGCCGAGATGAACATGCGCCGTCTCGAAGGCGACTCCGCCGGCGCCGAGCGGATCCAATACCTCGCGGCCAAAATGTCCCTGATATTCCTGGCGAATTTCATACTGCCGGACTGGGGCCGGCCGATCGGCTACATCCGTACCGATCCCGGCGGCCCGCATCTGGGCGTCTGTGCGCTCTACGAGAAACGCGGGCTCGTGGTGCAGGGGATCGATAACCGCGCGCCGTACACCCTGGCCGGCAATTGGCCCGAGTTCGCCTACCTGCTCCGCAAGCATGCCCCTCTCGATCGTATCCGCTACATGACGACCGCTTGGAAGGCCGGGCACCCAGAGCGCTACGCCGACTGGGACTACTTCAACACCCGCGGCCGGCACGACGCCGCGCAAACCTGGCACCAGGGCGCACGCACGCAGAACGCGGTCTTCTATCACGTCGCCCCCGAGGTGAGCACCCGGCTCTGGACGCTGGAGGAAGACCCCGACGAGGTCGAGCGAATGTACAAAACGCCGCTGCCGCTGGCTGAACAGTTGTGGTGCCGATGTGCGGCCAAGGTCAGTGGTGCCTGAGGGCCGCGCAGACCCTTACGGCTTGCCCGCGGCCTGGCTCCATTGTCGCAGCGGGAAGCGGACGACCACCTGCTTGGATTCTCTTTCCGCCACGACATCGAACGGCCGGGCGGGCAGGTCCTGCGCGGTCCAGGTTGTCTCATCGACGTTCGCCGGGACGGTCCGGCCATCTCTGCGGATTTGCACCGTAGCCCCCGGCGAAACCTCTCCTTTGAGGCTTTTCTCATTCCCTGTAGCGAAGCTCTGCGCGTTGGTAACTATGAGGAATGGTTCCGCTGCGTGCAAGGCCTTGTGGTAGGCGATCATGGCCTGGACGTCGGCCTCCGTCGGGTCGAGGCCGCCCGGGCCTTTCATCATGTCTTCGACCATGTGCCGCAGTTCGGGCTCCTCGAGGTTGGCGAAGTCCTCGCCGTAGAACGAGCCATGGGGGCCGTGGCAGCGGGCGCAGGCCTCTTCGAAGAGAGTGATGGGGCCGGGCTCGAGGTCGACCAGAACTCCGGCCGCCGCCGGTTGGGTCGCCTCCGCCGGCGCCGGAGCACCGGCAGCCGAGCTGCCGGTGACACCTGCTGCGCGGCTGGCAACATCTGGCCGGCACCCGGGTCTCGCGCCTGCGGGCCAGGGCGCTTCCTTCGCGATTTCCGGTGTTGGCGGGCCCGGCCGGCCAGGGCAGCCGGTGGCTACGATGAGCGCCAGCAGCAACGCTGCGCGGCCCAGGAGCATGCGACTCGTTTCAGGTTTCTTATCCATACCGCAGCACCTTTGCTTGGAACGGACCCGCGTTGAGGCCTGGGGCCGGCACGGCAACAGCCGCGCCCGCGACCGGACAACAGCGTACCGGCAGACAGGACGCATGGGCAAGCTCATGGGTGTCCTGTGTGGCATGCGGCAGCACGGCCACAGGACCCGCGGCAAACGGAGTCGCGGGTGGCCCGGTGGCCGTGGCAGCCAATGGGAGCCGGCAATCTGACTCGG
>Ga0101944_10003127_pt1 | contig 24121 bp, 21 predicted proteins | sample DewCreD2012metaG_FD_75245 | JGI IMG/M metagenome (GOLD analysis project Ga0101944, IMG submission 75245) | Hot spring sediment bacterial and archeal communities from British Columbia, Canada, to study Microbial Dark Matter (Phase II) - Dewar... ... | reverse complement strand
CGCTTGAGCGAATTAATGAAGCAGTGGCGTCTCTGGAAAAAGGAGAAGCGTTGCGGAACGTGATTATTTTTTAGATTTTCAGGATAATCATTAGTTTTCAAAAATGGAATCTGGAAGGTAAAAACGGGAATCATATCAAAACAGGGTTTACCTTTCAGGTAATGGGAGAAAAATGATATTCGGCAGTGGTAAATACACCTATGAACTGGCAATTTGGCAGTCAAAATAATTTGAGAGGATATTTCAAATGTTTACAGAAAAGCTGTGTCAGTTTGTTTATCGTACCGACTATGAAGATATTCCGAAAGACGTGATAAAAGCCGCGAAATGGGCAATACTTGATTATCTGGGTGTAACCATGTCTGGTAGCCAGGAGCCATCAGGTAAAATAATGTGCGAGATGGTCAGAGAATACCGATCTGCTGAGGAAGCAACAGTAATTGGTGGACGATTTAAGGCAAGCTGTGCACTGGCAGCACTGGCCAATGGCACATCTGCACATACTCAGGACTATGATGATTGTCTGGACTTTCCTACCGCGGGACTGGCGCATCCAACTGCGGGCACGTTTTCAGGATTGCTTACAGTGGGAGAAAAATACCATTTGTCAGGTAAGGATCTCATTACTGCTTACTGCCTTGGTATTGAGGCTTATGGCAAAATAGGTTTGCTTGTAGTTGAAAGCGGTGTTGGGAATCGTGGGTGGGAATGGACCGGGACTTTGGGAGTGATCGGTGCAACTATCGGATTATCAAAGCTACTAAAACTTGATCAGCGTAAGATGATAAATGCGTTGGGGATAGCTGCAACCATGGCCTGTAGCCTGATACGCAACTTCGGTTCATTTGCTGGGCATATCCACGGTGGTAATGCAGCTCGCAATGGCATTGAGGCTGTAATACTTGCGCAGAAAGGATATGATGCTACTGGCTCTGATGTGATAGAGGGGCGTGGTGGATACTATAATGCCTTTTCTGGGAAATTGGAGCCACTTTCTGATGAAGTTCAACAGGAAAGGTTAAATCAGCTGGGGAACCCATGGAATCTTGTAAACCCGGGGCTGATGTTCAAATACTATCCCTGTGCTCATATTTCTCACTTTGGAGTATATGCCGCTGAACAGCTCAAAGCAAAATATCATTTTAACTGGCGAGAGATAGAGGAGATTGAATTTCGTACGCCATTCGCACAGGATTCAGCCACGCATTTCCCTGAAACCGGCGTGCAGGGAAGATTTAATCTTGGGTATTGTCTCTGCAGGTCATTGATACATGGTGGTGTGGAGTTTGGATTCTTTACCGATGAGGCGGTAAAAGATCCTGATACCAGGAACCTGATGAAAAAAATTAAATGGATACCGCTACGAAGGGAAGATTTTCCTGGTCCGTTCGGCTACCAGGAAGTTTCGCTGAAAATGAAGGATGGCCGCATCTACAATTATAAAGTTGAACATCCAAAGGGTGAACCGCAGAATCCACAATCACCCGAAGAACTGGAAGCCAAATTCAGAAAATGCGCACTTTATGCCCATTATGAGGAGCCAGTGATAACCCGCGTCAGGGATATGGTGGCTGACTTTGAAAACATCAGGGATGTTGCCGAGCTCACTGAATTGTTAAGGCAATAGGGAGGGTATTTGTGAATAAAAATGAACAGGGTATTTATCTCGGAAAACTAATTGAAAACATAATAAATACGAAATACGAAGACATCCCCTCTGAAATTATTGCCCATGCTAAAAACCGCATTATCGACGCAATAGGGTGTCTGATTTGCGGAGCTAAAGATACTGGAAATCCCGAGTTGATAAATATTATCCGAAAATGGGGGGGTAATCCTGAAGCTACCGTTCTGGTTTACGGTGATAAAGTCCCTGTAATCAATGCTGCCATGGCGAATTGTATTCTTTGCCGTTCTTTTGATTATGAACCGGTAAGCCCAATGGTCAATGGTATTAGCGTGCCGGGACATATCAGTGGAACTACTGTCATGACTGCTCTTGCTGTGGGAGAGTGGGTGAATGCGAGTGGAAAAGAGGTAATTACTTCACTGCTGGTAGGTGATGATATTGCAACTCGCGTATTGGTCGCGGGAAAAGGATCTGGCACAAGGAGAGGTTTTGACCACATCGGCCAGGCCAATTCTTTTGGAGCTGTTGCCATTGGAGGCAGATTGATAGGTTTAAACTTTTCTCAGATGAGGAATGCATTCGGTCTGGTAATAAATCATCTGGGCGGGTCTCAGCAGATGATAAGTGATCTCACTACCGGTTTTAAGCTATCTCAGGGGACTGCAGCGAGGGATGGGATCTTCGCAGTATTACTCGCCCAGGCTGGCTGGACAGGACCCGAAAATGCGTTGTTAGCCGAGTTCGGTTACTATTCTCTATATACCGATGGCATTCGTGATCCGGAGATTCTCATTAAGGACCTTGGTAAAAAATATTATAGTGATGGCACATTCAAACCATATCCATGCTGTCGGATAAACCATGCCGCGATTGATTGTGCGCTTTCCTTAAAAAAGGATTATGGAATTGAGAGCAGGAATATTCAGGAGGTCATCCTTTACGCCTCACCCGGTGCTTTGAGAGATGTACTCGGCAAGCCTTTTAAGGTCGGCAATTTCCCACATGGAAGTGCAGGATTCAGTCTTCAGTATAATGTCGCTAATGCTCTGCTAAGAGGATATCCCATACCGGAGCATTTTACGGAGCAGGCTATACGTGATCCTCAAATAGGTGAATTTGTAACCAGGATAAAGATGGCTGAACTCACTGAGGGAAAGCCGGAAAGTGCCGGATTGAAAGTGATCATGACTGATGGCAGGGTACTGGAAAAATTTGTGGAAATTGCCAGGGGTGATCCCCAAAATCCGATATCTAGAGAAGAAATACTGAATAAGTTCTGGCATAATATCGAATTTGCCGGCACAATTACAAAAGAAAACGCGGAGAAAATCCTGCGAATCATAGATGAAATAGAGAAGATCGATAGCATCAGAGAACTGATCAACCTTGTGGTAGCTTAAGAGTGCGCAAATAGATGAATAGAATTTTGATGGTAATTCAGTGGAGGTTATGACTCGTTTCTGATCGGGTAATAAACAAGCATTAATTTGGAATTAATCGAAGGGGTAGGGAAAGTATTGGTATTTGAGGATACAAATTGTTTCATTGTAGTTTTAGAGGAGAGGAGGTAAATATGGTGAGCGATTTATTCAGTACTCCCGGACAACTTTTAAGTTTAATGCCTAAATCGGGATTGTGTTATGATTATCAGGAAAACAATTGTAAAAGCCGGAAGATTATATGGCTTGTCCCTCATGTAATAAAATATCGGGAAGAGTCACAGGTAGTTACCTGGCGCTGTAATTGGGGGAATACCTGTGAATCAAGATGTTTATATGCTATGACCAAAGAGAAAGGCTGCCAGAATTTGACTTCGCCGGTAATTAATGTAAACGGTCGAACTTAAAACTCGAATTGAACAGGTATGTATTATCCGCGGGAAGTGAATTAGTCCAGAGAAACTCTACCGGGCTAAGAAAAGTATGATACAGAGCGGTTATGCGGGGAAAATCTTAAAGCTTGATTTATCATCAGGAACAAGTGAGGAGATCTGCACAAGCGATTATGCTGAAAGATTTATCGGTGGAAGAGGCATATCGGCAGGGCTGTACTGGGACCTGGCTTCTTTTCAAGCAGGAGCTTTTGATCCAGGCAATTGTCTGATAATTGCTACGGGTCCTGTGACCGGTTTTTCCGGATTGGCAGGATGCCGCTGGACGATTTGCAGCCGATCTCCTATTAGTTCCCCGGAGTTCTTTTCCTATGGAAATCTCGGGGGGAAATGGGGCACCGCTTTGAAATCTGCTGGCTATGATGCTCTCGTAATCCAGGGGAAAGCCGAAAAACCTGTCTATCTTTTCATTCATGATGATTCTCTGGAGATCAGGGATGCGGCTGGCCTTTGGGGGAAATCTTCTTTTGATGCCGCTGACCTCATCAGGAGAGAATCTGGTATTAATCTAAGCATACTCACCATCGGACCCGCTGCCGAAAACAGGGTTGTTTTTGCCACTGCTGTTACAGATGAATGCGCTTCCATATCTGGTGGACTGGGAGCAGTGATTGGAGCTAAGAACATCAAGGCGATTGCGGTAGCCGGGCAGGAGAAACCTCGAGCTGCTGAGCCAGAAAAATTGCGAGACCTTATACAGCGGATACGGATATTAAAAAGCCGAACCTATGACGGTCCATCGCCGTGGGCAGTACCGGGTGTAACCCGCAGAGATATCTGCCATGGATGCGGGCTGGGCTGTTCCAGACAATATTATTCAGATGAAAAAGGTCGCCGCTATAAATTCTTCTGCCAGGCTACAGGTGTTTACGCTGAGCCAGTGAAAAAATACTATGGCCATTGGAACGAAGTTCGGCTAAAAGCAGTGCAATTCTGTGATGGATATGGCCTGGATACCGGGGTTATGGCCCCGATGATACTTTGGCTTATCGATTGTTTCAATGAAAATATCCTGTCGGAAAATGATACCGGATTACCTTTTTCTCGGGCGGGAAGTCTGGAATTTATTGAAAATCTGGCCAGAAAAATCGCTTTGAGAGAAGGATTTGGTGATTTACTGGCAAGAGGTACTCTGCAAGCTGCTAATGAAATTGGGCCAGGGGCAGTAGAGATTGCCTGCAAATATGTAGGAACCCGCACCAACGAGAATAAAAACTATGATCCGCGTATGATATCTACAACTGCATTACTGTATGCTACAGAGCCAAGAATGCCAATTCAGCAACTTCATGCAGTGAGCGGTAATACTCTGATAAATTGGGTAAATTGGGTAAGGAGAATACCGGGAGCATTTTTATCCACCACGGACCTGATCAGAATCGCTGAAAAATTCTGGGGTGGCGAAAAGGCTGTTGATTTCTCTACAACAGATGGCAAAGCATTGGCAGCAAAGATGGCGCAGGATAGAGTATACGTACAGGAAAGCATGATACTGTGTGATTTACATTGGCCCGCCATGATGACCTCGGCAGATAATGAGGACCATACTGGTGATCCTACGTTGGAAAGTCAGATTTTTTCAGCTATCACCGGGAAAGAAGTCGATGAACAAGAGTTGCTCACATATGGTGAGAGAATTTTCAATTTGCAAAGAGCCATATTGCTCAGGCAGGGCTGGAAAGGCAGAGAGAATGATCAGATCCTGGAGTACTTATTCCAGGAGCCACTTAAACAGGGTGAAATCTTCTTTAATCCAGATGGAATCATGCCAGGTCCCGGAGGTAAGTTAATATCAAAGCTGGGTTCCGTCCTGAACAGAGGTGATTTTGAACACATGAAGGATGAATATTACCTTTTAAGGGGCTGGGATAAAAATACAGGACTACCTTCAGCAAACAGGCTAATGGAACTTGGCCTCGGCGATATTATAGATGAATTAAAAAAAGAAAATCTGGTCAGATAGCATCACTTAATATTTCGTTTGAATTTACAACGCTGATAAAATTCTTCATTAATAGTTAATCTTGTTGATTAAAACTCCTCGATAACCAAGATATTTTATCCGCCGAGAGTTCCTTTAATTCGTTAATTACTTCACAAAGTAAACATTTTGTGATATTATTCGATATATCGCAAACACACAGGATAGACCTATAAGGATGTAAAAATTGTTCAATAGATATACCTTCTCACAGCCAAAATCCGATGGTCCATTTCGCAGGGGTTTATTTAAATATGTGGTTTTGAAGTATTTGAAAGATAGTCCCCGGCATGGATATGAGATTATCAGGTTACTGGCTCATCGCTTCCACGGATTATATGTACCCAGTCCGGGCACTGTATATCCAAGATTGCAATTCTTACAGGAACAGGGATTGGTCACCTTCGTAGAACAGGAAGGCAGGAAGGTCTATTCCATTACCGAAGAGGGTCGTAAATTTTTAATCGAACATCAAGACCTCGAACAGGAAATCGATGAACGTTTGACGGGCTGGGAAAATCCCGAAAATATCGAGGCCATTCGGAAAACCATGTTTGAATATAACAAATTGGGAGAAGCATTGAGCTGGGAAATGCGTAAATTAGATTCTAATAAACTGAAACGTATTAGAGAAATATTATCTGAAGCTTCCAGAGAAATCGAAGAAATTATAAAAGAATAAAGTTAGAAGTGACGAGAATATTAATAGATGAAAGTTGTCTTACGTTTACTGCCGTTCGTAAAAAAATACTGGGTGGGACTCTGTCTCTCTTTCATATGCATGCTAATCAGTACGATCTCTGGTCTGGCAGTTCCCCAGATGTTGGGGAGAGGGATAGATAGCGTTTTACGTTCGGGAGCTCAGAGTACAATTATCATCGCTGCTATTGTAATTGTAGGAGCCAGTGCTATCAGGGGTCTGGCAGCATTTGGGAACCGTTACCTGACCATGGTTGTCTCACAGCAGGCTTCTTATGACATGCGTAACAGGCTTTATGACCATATTCAACATCTGAGTTTTGCCTATCACGATAAGTCACAAACAGGGCAGCTCGTCTCCAGGGCTACTGTAGATGTTGAGGCAGTTCGCATGTTCCTTTCAGAGGGATTATTGGGAATTATTCAGACTATACTTCTGGTCTCAGGTATTACTTATATTATGGTTGTCACTGATTGGAGACTCGCTTTAATTACTCTGGCGTTTATCCCTCCGATTGCCTGGGTAACGATTATGGTTTCAGGTAAGCTTAGACCAGTCTGGCTGAAGGTGCAGCAGTTAATGGGCTCTTTGAATACTACGCTTCAGGAAAGCTTAATTGGAGTGAGGGTCGTCAAGGCTTTTGCCCGTGAAGATGAGGAGAACAGGAAATTTTATCAGGATACTTTCAGATTATATGAGACCCAGAAACAGGCGGCACGTTTGACAGCGATTAATATGCCTTTAATGGTGGTGTTGATGAGCTTGCCGATAGTGCTGGTGCTCTGGTACGGAGGACGTCAGGTTATTGCCGGAACATTAAGCATAGGGAATATGACTGCGTTTATTTTGTATCTGGGCATGCTTGCAATGCCGATACGAAGGCTTGGTTTCATTGCTAATATGTATTCGCGTACTGTCTCTGCCGGTCAAAGAATCCTGGAGATTCTGGACGAGCAATCTCCTGTCAGGGAAAAACCAGGTGCTATTGAGCTTGGCAGACTCAGAGGTGAAGTAACTTTTGATAATGTGAGCTTCCGTTACAATTCTGTAGCTGCAGCGTTGAACAATATCAGCTTTACTGTTAAGCCGGGGCAAACAGTGGCACTCCTTGGGGAGTCGGGTAGTGGTAAAAGTACTTTGATCAATTTGATTTCACGGTTCTATGATGTCAGTAGCGGCAGGGTTCTGGTTGATGGTTATGATGTACGGGATGTTACGCTTTCATCACTTAGAAAGAATGTCGGTATTGCCCAACAGGATGTTTTTCTCTTCTCCGCAACTATAAAAAATAATATTGCCTATGGCATGCCAGGAGCCGGCATGGAAGAGATAATTGCCGCAGCAAAAGCCGCTCAAATCCATGATTTTATTCAGAGTTTACCACAGGGATATGATACCTGGGTTGGAGAAAGAGGGGTCACCCTTTCAGGTGGGGAAAAGCAGAGGATTGTAATAGCCAGAGCGATTTTAATGAACCCAAGTATATTAATCCTGGATGACTCTACTTCAAGTGTTGATGCACAGACTGAAAAATCGATTCGCCTGGCTTTAAATAGTCTGATAAAAGGACGGACAACTTTTATTATCACCCATCGGCTCCCCATTATACGTAATGCAGATTTAATACTTGTTTTGAAAGATGGAGAAATAGTCGAACGAGGCAGGCATGAAGAATTAATGGCTATTAGAGGGATATACTACAGAACTTATCAGGCTCAATTGGCTGCTACTCAGGAATTTGAAAAAAGTTTAATGGAGGATTAGCTGTGTTTCATGGCGGAGGTGGTTCATGGCATGGTGGACCAAATATCCAGGTACACAGATTAAGAGGTGCTATAGACGCAGGGGACGATGATTCACTGGGCAAGATATACGACGCTAAAGTAATGCGGCGCTTACCCAGATATATGGCATGGGTGAAGCTTAATTTGACTATGGGCACGCTTGGGACAGTTATCCGCACGCTGACAACTCTTGTTATGCCAGTGCTGGTGGCCAGAGCAATTGATGATTATATTAAAGCGGGAGATTTAAATGGATTAAATATTATCTGCTTGATTTATGTAGGTGTCTCCATTTTAATGTGGTTCGGTCAATTTCTGGAGACTCTGAATCTTACTTATGCTGGGCAGGGGATCATCTTCAGGTTGCGTAATCAGATGTTTAATCATTTACATAGTCTTTCCATGAGCTTTTTTGATCGTAATAAAGTTGGCAAATTGATGTCCAGGGTTCAAAATGATGTTGACCAGCTCCAGACTTTGATGACGCAGGATATCATAGGTCTTTTTGCCAATGTGCTGATGTTGATTGCCATCGCTGTTGTGATGATGACAATGAATCTTAAATTGGCATTGATCACGCTGACGGTTGTACCTGCCCTGGGAATAATCATGTTTATCTGGCAGAAATTCGCTCAGCGGGCTTTTATCAAGGTACGGCAGGCAATCTCTGTAGTCAATGATCAGCTTCAAGAAGGAATTTCTGGGGTTAAAGTAACACAGAGCATGTCAAGGGAAAATATTAATCTACAACAATTCGATAAAGCAAACAGGGCTAATCTGGATGCCAACAAAGAAGCTGCCCGGCTACAGGCATTTATGATGCCAACAGTTGAGATATTAACTAATACAGCTTTTGCCCTTGTACTCGTCTTTGGTGGTTTTCAGATCAGGGCTGGAACAATGACTCCGGGAATCTTGCTGGCTTTTCTTTTATATATCCAGAGGTTTTTCGCGCCTGTGATGGAAATCATAATGCTTTATACTGAAATCCAACGAGCCACAGCTTCCGGTGTCCGGATACTGGAATTACTTGATGTAGAACCTGAGATAAAAGATGCACCCCATGCAATGGATGTATCAGCAATTAAAGGAGAAATTGTTTTTAAAGACGTTTGCTTCGCCTATGAGCCGGGCAATGATATTCTTCATAATATTAATCTTACTATCAAGCCGGGAGAAACTGTAGCCATAGCCGGACATACAGGAGCTGGCAAGAGCAGTTTGACCGGATTGATCGCACGTTTTTACGAAGTGTCCAGGGGATCCATTCTGATCGACGGATTGCCAATAACCTCTATCAAACAGAAATCACTGAGAAGACAAATAGCTATAGTTCCACAGGATCCATTTCTTTTCTCTGGGACTATAGAAGAAAACATCAAGTATGGTAATCTTGAAGCAACTCATGAAGAAGTGGTTGAAGCAGCCAGGGCTGCTGGAGCACATAATATGATCATGCGTCTTGAAAAAGGTTATGCTACCCCGGTAGGCGAAAGGGGAACAAACCTGAGTGCGGGACAGCGTCAGCTTATCTGTCTTGCCAGGGCTTTACTCGCCAATCCCAGAATCTTGATTCTTGATGAAGCTACCTCCAGTGTGGATACTAATACAGAGCGGATAATGCAGGCATCTTTAAATCGTGTTGCGGAAGGACGTACCTGTATCATCATTGCGCATCGCCTGTCCACTGTGACGGGTGCAGACAGAATCGTGGTACTCCAAAATGGTAAAATTGTTGAGACTGGCTCCCACCAAGAATTGATGACCAGACAAGGAGTATATTATCAAATGTTTGAAACACTGGCTTCAGCCAATGGGTAAAAACTTGCAACTTAATGACTATTTAACATAAACAAACACTCATCAAGGAGGACTTCGTTGAGCAAATTGAGTGGAAAAGTTGCCCTGATTACCGGCTCAGCTAGGGGAATTGGGAAAGCAATTGCTCTTGGGTTAGCCAGAGAGGGTGCGGATATCGTCCTGTCAGATATTAATATGGAAGGGCTGATGAAAACAGAATCAGAAATCAAAATTTGCGGTGTACAGGTTCTCGCAATTCGTACGGATGTCACCGATGAAAAGCAAATAGAAAATCTTTTTCAAAAAACAATGGAGCGTTTTAATAGGCTGGATATTCTGGTGAACAATGCTGGGGTCTTTGATTTCGGACCAATTGACCAGATGTCCACCCAAACATGGGATAAAGTAATTGCTACCGACCTGCGCGCTCCTTTTATCTGTATCAGGGAAGCCTTTAAGATTATGAAACCTCAAGGAGGAGGACGGATTATCAATATTGGTAGCATCTCTGCTTCCAGAGTACGCCCTAATAACGCAGCTTATAGTGCAGCAAAGTTTGGGCTAGTGGGTTTGACTCACACCGCTGCACTGGAAGGCAGAAAATTTGGTATTAATTGTGGCTGTTTACATCCTGGAGAAACCCGCAGGGAAAATCGTCCACCTGGAGTACCTGAAGAGCCGGCAATGGAACCGGAGGAGGTAGCCAGTGCGGTGGTCTATATGGCTTGTTTACCTCCTCATATCAATGTGCTTGAAATGATTCAGATGCCCAGGGAACAGCTTTATGTAGGAAGAGGGTAAATTTGCGAAAAACTATCATGAGGTCGAAACGATTTAGATTTCAAAAGCTCGTAACCAAAATACTGAAATAATTCGTTTGAATTACCCTGCCAAATTTTATGCCCCGCCAATTTACTAAGTAAGAGTGGCGGGGCAAGGTTTAATTACTATTAAAAGTAGAAGTGATTAAGACTGTGTCTGCTCACCGGTATCCAGATCGCAACGGAGACATCTTCTGGCTTCCTGCCTGGCTTCATCAGGGCTATAACCTTTAACTACTTCGGTGAAAGAATATTTTCTCTTTTCTGGCTCCTCCTCTGTGAATGCTACTCTGTTGCAGGGGAGTGTATCCTCCTCGGCTGGCGCTATATCTGGAATCTCAATATGTTTAAAACTGTTGCGGGAAATAATGGGCAATAGTTTTTCCCCTCTTAAGAATCTTTTTATCGAAGAAGCTGCTCTCTGCCCGGAAGCAATCGCTTCAACTACGGTTGACGGCCCAGAAAATGCATCACCACCAACAAAAATGCCCCTTTCACTTACCAGAAGCGTCCTCTTATCCGCCGGAATTTTACCATCCGGAGTTTTTTGCACTCCATCAAGATTCAGGCTTTGAGCATCCGCAGTTTGCCCGACTGCCTCAATTAGAGTATCTATTTTCAAAACAAATTCTGAGCCGGGAATTGGTTCTGGTCTGCGTCTACCACTTTTGTCGAAATCTTTCAATTCCTGTTTAATACATTCAACACCATTAACCTTCCGATCCTTATCCATGATTCTTACCGGATTTGTCAGGCAATGAATCTGAATGCCCTCATCTTCTGCAGCCTGAATTTCTTCAGGTTCAGCAGGCATATCACTCTTTTCACGGCGATACAGGATATGAACTTCTTTAGCTCCCTGTCTCAAAGCTACCCTGGCAGCATCAATTGCAGAATTACCTCCTCCCACGACGGCAACTTTCTCTCCAATCTCGGGTTTTCTACCAAGACTGACTTCCCTGAGAAACTCTATTGCATCCATTACTCCGATTAAATCTTCTCCCGGAATGTTCATCCTGTTGCCACGGTGTGCACCAATGGCTATGAAAACAGCCGAAAAACCTTCCTTGAATAGAGAAGGAATATCGGTAATACGCTTATTTAGCTGAATATTAACTCCTAATTGTCGAATATTATCAATTTCTCTATTCAGAATTTTGCGGGGAAGCCTATATTCAGGTATCCCAACCGCCAGCATTCCGCCAGCGACTGGCAAAGCTTCAAAAATAGTTACCTGATAACCTTCAATCGCCAGATCCCAGGCAGCGGAAAGCCCTGCTGGTCCCGAACCAATGATAGCTACTTTCTCAGATCTACGGGTATTTATCTCAGGTTTGTATAGCAGGTTATGTTCGTAAGCATAATCTGCAGCAAAGCGTTTTAAATGGCGGATAGCTACGGGTTCATCTACCTGTCCCCTGCGGCACTTTTTCTCACAGTTTGCCGGACAGACTCTACCAAGTGTCATAGGCAAGGGCACTTTTTGCATGATTAACTTGAAAGCCTCTTCGAATTTACCTTCCTTTATCAATGCAATATAGCCTGGCACATCCAGTCCTGCCGGACAGGTATGCTGGCACGGAGCCTTGAACAGAGCCTGACATACGGCAGCAGGGCACTTTTTATCGATAATATGTGCTTCGTATTCATCTCGGAAATACCGCAGAGTCGTTAAAACGGGATTGGGTGCGGTTTGTCCTAATCCGCAGATAGAGGCTGATTTAATGAGTCCTGCAAGTTCTTCAAGAACTTTGAGGTCTTCCAGAGTTCCTTTACCTTCAGTAATTTTACAAAGCAGGTTATACATTTTAGGGTTACCTTCGCGACAGGATATGCATTTACCGCAGGACTCGTCTTTGGTAAAATCCAGAAAATATTTGGCTACATCCACCATGCAGCTATCTTCATCCATTACCACAACGCCGCCAGATCCCATAATTGCTCCGAGTGGTGGAATTGAATCATAATCTACTGGCGTATTGAGGAATTCAGCCGGTATCACTCCACCAGAAGGTCCTCCCAGCTGGACTCCCTTAAATTTTTTATCGTGTTGGATGCCACCACCCAGATCAAAAATGACTTTCCCCAAAGGTGTGCCAAGGGGGATCTCGATTAAACCCGTTTCTTTCACTTTTCCAACCAGACAAAGGGTTTTGGTGCCTTTTGAATTCTGGGAACCTACACTCGCAAACCAGTCAGCGCCGTTGAGAATAATCAACGGAACGTTCGACCATGTCTCGACATTAGTCAGGGTTGTTGGTTTGCCAAATAATCCCTCATTGGCAGGGAATGGTGGGCGTTGCCTTGGATTTCCACGCTTCCCCTCGATAGAAGTTAATAATGCGGTTTCCTCCCCGCAAACGAATGCTCCTGCACCGGGAAAGATCTCCAGATCAAATTGGAAGCCGGTTCCCAGTATGTTTTCACCGAGTAAGCCATAACGCTTTGCCTGTTCGATAGCGTGATTTAAGGTTTGAATAGCCAGCGGATATTCAGCTCTAACATATGCATATCCCTGCTTCACATTTCCAATGCAGTATGCTCCGATTGCCATTCCTTCTATTATCGAATGTGGATTCCCTTCCAGTACTGCACGGTTCATGTATGCGCCGGGGTCTCCTTCATCACCGTTACAAACAACGTATTTTTCATCTCCTTTTGCGTTTTTAACAAAACTCCATTTGGTTGCGGTTGGGAATCCGGCTCCTCCCCTGCCCCTTAAACCCGATTTTCTGATCTCTTCCAGTACATCTTCCGGGCTCATCTGAGATAGTGCCTTTGCCAGGGCAAGGTATCCACCGCGTGCAATATATTCTTCGATGTTTAACGGATCGATATCCTGATTGCGCAATATTCTAATTTCCTGAAGTCTAAACCGCGGACTATTTAAATCTACAGCTAATTCCGAAACTATCTGATGATTGATCAGGTGTCGGTTAACAATTTCAGGAACTTTATCCTCAGTGATGCCCCAGTAAATGGTTTTGCCGGTAACGGGATCAATTACAGTAACAGTAGGTTCTCTATCACATAATCCTATACAGGAGGCTCGAGAAATTATTGTATTCTCCAGCCCGCGCTCATGGATCTCCCTTTCAAATGCATTCAGCGTCTTTGCTGCACCAGAAGAGATGCCACAGGTGCTAAGGTGAATTTTTACCTGAACCTTATTCTCGTTTTTCGATAATTTCCTGATGATTTTATCACGTAAAGCTTCAAGCTCTTTCACAGAAGAAAGCCGTTTCATAATTTGCTCCTATTTATACTTACTCAGGATATCTTTAAGTTGAGACGGTTTCACTTTTCGGTAAACATCGTTTCCTACAGCAATCACGGGTGAAAGACCACAACAACCCAGACACCTGACCATATCCAGGGAAAATTTACCATCCTCGGTAATTCCTCCCGGCTCAAGGTTGAAATCCCGCTTCAAAGTATCGAGGATCTTTTGTCCTCCTTTGACATAACATGCGGTTCCTTTGCACACCTGTATTACATATTTGCCTTTGGGTACTGTGGTGAAAAAGTGATAGAAGGTCAAAATGCTGTAAAGTTTGCTCAGGGAAAGGTTAAGTTCTTTTGAAATCAGCATCAATACCGGTTCAGGTAGATAGCCACAGAGTTCCTGAGCCTTCTGAAGGATACGAATCGGAGCACCGGTGGTTCCCCTGTAGGTATCAATGATCTTGTGAAGCTCGCAAAATATTCTTAATTTTTCTTCTTCCGTTTCAATCCCCTTGATATTTTCCTTCAAAATTGAAAGGGTCATTTGCTCCTCCTTAGATATTTAGCCATGAGTGCGGCAAAATTCTTAGATCGGCTTTGAACAAATTTCCAGAATCTCATTCAAATCGGCAGCTCCGTTTCTGGGTGTGTAATGAGTGTGCAGGAGGTGATGTGATTTTTCTCCCAACGGTTCACCAAGATATTCCATATAAAGCTTCTCAATTGCCGGGTTCTGGTGCGATCTCCTGCAGGGAAGATTTTTATCTTCTTTATATAGAGAACGCCCCCGGGTGTTTCTCAAAGTAATGTCAAAGCCAAGAGGTTGTCCTCCACCGCCAACGCAGCCACCAGGACATGCCATAATCTCGATAAAGTGGTAAGGTGATGTACCACTTCTGATTTCCTCCAGAAGTTTGCGGGCATTCCCCAGCCCATGAGCTACAGCTACTCTGATGGTCATCCCGTTGGCTTCAACTGAAGCAGTTCTAATGCCTCTCATTCCCCTGACAGGTTCGATATCAATGTCCTCCAGATCGTACCCTGTAATAAGCTTGTAAGCAGTACGTAGCGCGGCTTCCATCACTCCTCCGGTGACCCCGAAGATAGTAGCAGCTCCGGAATAATAGCCCATTAATTTTTCAGCAGGTTCATCAGGCAAATTTTCAAAATCAATACCAGCCTCTTTGATCATGCTGGCGATCTCTCTGGTGGTTAACACATAATCCACGTCGCGGTAACCACTGCTGCACATCTCCGGTCGCTGAGCTTCAAATTTCTTGGCAGTACAGGGCATTACGGATACAGAGACGATGTTCGCAGGATTAAGGCCAGATCTCTCTGCAAAATAGGTTTTTGCCAGTGCACCAAACATTTGCTGTGGTGATTTACATGTGGAGATATGTTGAAGTAGGTCCGGATAAAAATGTTCAGCAAATTTTACCCAGCCCGGGCAGCAAGAGGTGATCAGGGGTAAAGCTCCTCCCTCCTTTATCCTTTTGACCAGTTCACTGCCTTCCTCCATGATGGTCAAATCGGCACTGAAGTTTGTATCGAATACGGTATCAAATCCCAGCTTCTTCAAAGCTGCGTGCATTTTACCGGTAACCAGTGTACCTGGAGGTAGTCCGAGAGCTTCTCCTAATGCTACTCTTACTGCCGGGGCTTCCTGCACAACTACATGTTTGGTGGGGTCACTGATGGCTTTCCATACATCATCTATGCTTTTTTTCTCAGTGATGGCGGCTACAGGGCAAACATGGATGCATTGACCGCAGTTAACGCACTCGGAATTCCCCAGCCCTTTTTTCAACCCGGTAGTTACTATTAATTCAGCTCCCCGATTAGCAAAATCCAATGCTCCAACTGTCTGTATATCATTACAGACTCTGACACATCTTCCGCAAAGAACACATTTTTCAGGGTTACGTATAATAGCCAGGCTGGTTTCATCTTTTCTTCTTTGATTTCGACTTTTTTCAAATCTGATAGTTTTTACTCCCAAGTTAGATGCAAGTTCCTTCAGCTCGCAGTTCAGACTGCGATCGCAGGTGAAACAATCGGTGGGATGATCGGATAAAAGTAATTCGAGGAGCATTTTTCGTATATTTCTGATTTTGGCATTAGAAGTGTAAACCTTCATTCCTTGTTGGACTGGTCTTACGCAGGAGCGAGTCAGGTTACGTTCTCCTTCAACTTCTACCAGGCAGATTCCACAGGCTCCATGAGGTACCAGCCCATCCATATAACACAGGTGAGGGATCTTGATATTGATTCTTCTGGCAGCTTCCAGTATTGTGGTGCCTTCGGATACCGTGACTTCTTCACCGTCGATTGTTAAAGTGATCATTCCTGCTCCTTTTTTCCGTTGCTTTACTGGGCGAAATGCTGATGAATCAGAAAAATGTAAGAAAATTATTCTAAATCATAAAATATTCTGCAGTAATAAGAATAAAGTGTCAAATACTTATACGATTAAATAATAAACAAGAATAATAAAAAATAATTGCATCAGAAGAATTGTATTAATATAAAAACAGGAGATAGAAACTGTCAGCAGAATGCAAAGTGATGAAGGTCTGTGAAACCGTAATAAAATAAATAAGTAGAAGTATTTACGCTGAGAATCTGACATTTGACCTGGAGGCACGTAAATGCAAAGTGCAGACAGAGTAAAAGAACATATTATCAGGCACCTGAAATGGGATAATTTATTAAAAGGCTCTGAGATCAAGGTAGATTTAGTTAATGGAATTGCTATTCTATCGGGAACTGTGCCGAACCTAATTGCTCACGCTGCTGCTCAGAGAGATGCTTTGAGTATTCCCGGGGTCAAGGGCGTGGAGAACCGCCTATTAGTAAAGTATTCGCATAAACATCCAGACAGGGCTGATGAAGAAATAAGGCAGGATATCCAGCAAATATTGTGCGGGATTGATGTTTTAAAAAATTGCCAGATTAAAGTGACAGTCCAGGATGGAATTGTAACGTTAAGTGGATTGATCGATTCTTACTGGAAAAAGATGAGAGTTGAGGAGTTAGCAGCAAGTGCTGAAGGTGTTCTGGATGTGAAAAATGAGATTCAGGTAATTCCCGTGGAAAGTGTGCCAGATGAAATTATCAACGATGAAATCAAGCAGGCTTTGGATCGTATGGACGTTAAAGGGCTTGACAGGATTAAGATTAAAGTGAAAGATGGAGTTGTGACTCTGAGCGGACCGGTTCCAACCTGGTCAGTAGCATTTGATATCGAGGATACTGTCAGATTTACTGAAGGAGTCAGGGGCATTATCAACAAGTTGTATGTAGAGTAAATACGAAAAAATTTTACCGGAGAATTGGAGGCGTTGAACTGTGAATTACCAGCAAATCATCGCGAGAGTGCAAAGCTTTACAGGGATTGAAGATCCAGAGGATGCCGATAAAGTGCTGCGCGCGGTATTGCAAACCATGGGTGAAAGGTTGCCCAGAACACATCGAGAACATATGGCTGCACAACTTCCGGAAGAATTGAAGAGTACGCTGGCTCAGCATAAAAATATGGAATTCCTCCTGCTGGAAGAATTTTTGGAGAGGGTTGCCAACCGGGCTAATGTAGGTTATCATAAGGCGGTAAAATATGTTGAGGCCATTGCCAGAGTCCTGAGGGAGGCAATTGCTCCAGGGGAATTAAAAGATATTCTGGCTGGGTTTCCAGAAGAATATAAAACTCTTTTTGGTGAAAAACCTTCAGGGCAGGTGTCTTCTACAGCGACTTAAGAGCAAAAGATGTCAAAAAAGCTTAAGCTGGATCTACATACCCATCCTGTGGAAGCTCTTAAAACAGAGCTTGGTATAAAAGGAATTCGTGATATTGACTCAAAGGTGGCAGAAGCTGTTGTTAGATCAATCAGGTCGGCCGGCATAGATGGTATAGCAATCACAGAGCATGGCAATTTTCTGCATAGCTGGGTATTGAGTTTGAATATTTATGAGAAATTTCGTGAGCAAAACCTGATTATTTTGCCTGGAGAAGAGATTGATTATCATGGACAACAATTCCTGAAAATATACATTCCAGAAAATATCAGGAGAGAAATTCCTTTTTTCAAAGGAAAGGAATGGTTCTTGATTCTGGCACATCCTGGTTATTATTCTCAGATAGATTTACAGCAATTGATAAATGTTGAATTTGATGCTGTTGAAGAAGAGAGTATACATGGTGTTTTCCCAATAGCAGACCAGTTAACTCAATCCAGAGGGATTCCTTTCATTCGGGCTTCTGATGCACATACACTGGCGGATATTGGCATTAGGTATATAGAAGTAGAAGCTGTATCTGGACGTAGACGGTAAGCCTGGTATGGTCAAATACAGGCGTAAAGTTCATGACCATGAGCATCAAGCCAATCACGGTACTCTTTCCATTTCGGACAATATCTCGAGACCAGCGACCAGAATAAACTGGAATGACTCATCTCAATGATATGGCAAAGTTCATGGATTATCACGTATTCAAGAACTGGTTCAGGTGCCATAATGAGTCTCCAATTGAAGTTGAGGTTTTTTCGGCAGGAACAGCTTCCCCAGCGTGACTTCTGGTCTCTGATTTTAATTTTATTGAAAACCACTCCCATTTTCTGACTTAAAATAAGCGTCTTTTTGTAAATTAGATTTACAGCCTGAGCTTTTAACCAGTTTTCCAGTTGAACGATAGATTGTTGTTTTTCCAAGCGACAAACGTTGACTATCAACCTATCATTTTTAATGGTAATGGAAGGGTTTTCCAGAAAAGTTTTTTGTTGCATAACCTTGAGGTTTTTTCCCAGATAACGGATGGTATAAGAAGGTGATTCAAGATATTCGGGTTTCTCCAGTTGATCCTGTTTAACGGGGCAGTATTTGTTCAAATTCCTGATTATCCAGGCAGAATTCAGAGCCAAATAATCGGATATCTGGTCAATATCATATTGAGGTGGTACTGTCACAATCAATCCGGTTTCTCTTCTAATGTTAAGCCAAATCAGTCTGGCTCTTTGGCTGCGGCGGAGGGTATAAATGATTAATCTACCCTCGATGGTGATTTCATGTCTTCCAAGATCGATAAGTTTAGCTTGACCTTGACTTTTCATTGTTTTTAATATGCAGCAATTATACATGAATTAGCGATTAAATGTAAATAGTAATATGCAACTAGAATCAAGCAATATAACATAAGTTTATAGGCAGTATAGTAACGTATAATAAGCAAAATTGTTGACTGCAAGATTTTTATCCCGATTGAGAAAAAAGGTGAGCTAGGATATGATTTAATAAATACCGTGATACTGGAGTGTGCTTATGAAATTAACGGATGGTCTTTACGCTTATGTCTGGCAGGGAAGTGATAACAATTGCAATAGCTATATCTTTGCTGAAACACTGGTTAATAAAAAACATATCCTGATTGATCCGGGACATGTTATAACTCCTTATCTCAGAGAACCGGCTTACCCTTTGCTGGTCAAAGAGATAGTAAAGGATGGTTTGAAAATAGAAGATATTGGATTGATTGTTCTGACACATGGTCATCCTGATCATATTGAGGCTGCTACAAGGTTTAAGGGTAAAGCACCAATCGTAATCCACAAAGATGATGCTTTCATGGCTGAGCGCGTTCTGAATTCCAAACCTGATTACCTTCTGGAAGAGGGTAAGCTTGAACTGGATAACCTGGTACTCGAAAATCTTGAGGTATATCACACCCCGGGTCATTCGCCGGGCCAAATTGCAATTTACTGGCCAGCAAAGAAGGCTCTCGCAGTTGGAGATGATATCTTTTATCACAATACAGGAAGGTTTGATCTCCCGGGAGGTAATCCAGCTTCTCTTAAAGAAAGTATTGAAAGATTATCCAAGCTTGATGTTGAATATCTCCTTTGTGGGCATCCATATGAGCATCCTGGAGTTATACAGGGAGCGGAGGCGGTAAAGGAAAATTTCGAATTTTTGAAAAATTATTTTTGGTTCTGAATAACAGAATCGCCAGTAAAGACGGTGTTATTCGAGGGCGGTCACAACAATAGTGCTGCCCTCCTGTACTTTTTTGAGGATCGTAGCGTCTCCAAGGATTTTCCCAAAAACGTTAACCGGACTTGCCGGACGGATCTCTGCACCCCTGCTTATCGGAGTTGGACCGAAAAAGATACAAAAGCAGTCCCCCTGTGGCCAGTAACCGAGATCACCAAAACTTACAATTTCCTTTCCGTTTTCTGATTCCATGTGCAACGGAATGGGAAAATAAATTTCATCTCCCCAGAGTTGAACTCTGGATTTGATCGGCAGAATTTTCCAGATAGCTTCAGCAGTTCGGGTCTTGTTCAGTAATGCATCGATTTCGATGTGATTAACTACCAGATGAATTTTTTTGTTCATCCAGCATACCTCCATCTCTATTTGAAATTATATTTTACAATCAATTTAGCTTAAATATTGAAGTTGCGCCGGTAAAATATATTTATTATTACGATGTTCTTCTAATTTCGGTTGCCAGTGTTTTATAATGAACAATATAGCAGAAATTCTTTATGGTTGAAATATGGAATCCACAGAATTAAAACAAAAAATCGAAACTCTTGCCAGGTGGATTTTTGAATCCAGCTATCTGGTTGTTTTCACGGGAGCTGGCATCAGCACAGAATCAGGTTTGCCTGATTTTAGAGGACCGGATGGACTCTGGACCAGAAAAGCAAGGGGTTTGCCGATAGAGCAAATGGATTTTTCCAAAGCAACACCCAACTCCGGGCATATGGCTATCGTTGAACTGCAAAACCTGCAAAAGTTGAAATTTTTGATTTCGCAGAATGTGGATAACCTGCATTTAAAGTCGGGTATATCTCCAGAAATACTGGCAGAGTTGCATGGCAATATTACCAAATTAAGATGCGAACAGTGCGAATTTACCATTGATAATACAGGTGATGAAATCAGATGCCCTTTGTGTGGGGGAGCGTTTAAACCGAGTGTGGTGAACTTCGGTCAGCCTCTTCCCCAAAAAGACCTGGCTAAAGCCTATCATCATTCTGAGAGGAGTGATTTGTTTATTGTGGTAGGCTCGAGCCTGGTTGTTTATCCTGCTGCTGATATGCCCAGGGTTGCGCTCGAAAATGGAGCCCGGTTAGTGATTATAAACCAGGGTAAGACGCCTTTTGATGAAGTCGCTCATTTGCTGATTAACGAAAAGATAGGACTTGTCTTAGCGCAGACTGTCGCGAGACTTAGAGAATTACTTGCCGGAAAAAAGAAGGCATAATATATTTGCTGGCTGCAACTGAGGGATACCTTATAGCAGTCTCGCAGTAGATTGCCTATCCAGGAGGTAAGGACGTGACTATCGCAAACAATGTTTTCTGGATCTTCTTCTCCGTGCTCATCCTGCTCCTGTTTCTGGTGCCTTTTGTGCAGAGGCGTTTGTTGCAAATGCAACGCCTGAACATGATACGCAACATAGAAAAGAAACGTCAATCCAGGGTTATTACGATGATACATCGACAGGAGACCATGAGTCTGCTTGGTTTTCCTGTTGCCAGATATATCGATATCGAAGATTCTGAACAGGTATTAAGAGCCATCAGAATGACCCAGGATGAAGTGCCTATAGATCTTGTTTTGCATACTCCTGGGGGTCTGGTTTTGGCAGCAGAACAAATTGCCTGTGCATTGAAAAGACATAAAGGGAAAGTTACAGTTTTTATTCCACATTATGCGATGTCGGGGGGCACACTGGTTGCTCTGGCAGCCGATGAAATAATTATGGATCCTGACGCGGTTATCGGCCCTATTGACCCACAACTTGGCTCTCAATTTTCCGGATATTATCCGGCAGCATCGATTTTAAAGGCTCTGGAAGTACCCAATCCCAATAGAAATGATGAAACATTGATCCTTGGGGATGTGGCCAGGAAAGCCTTAACGCAGGTTTATAATACGGTCTATTCTTTGATAAAAGATACCATGCCAGAAGAAAAGGCTCAGGAGCTGGCGAGAGCGTTGAGTGATGGGAGGTGGACTCACGATTTCCCAATTTCGTATGAACAGGCGAAAGCTATGGGGCTTCCAGTAAAAGAGGGAATGCCAAAAGAGATATTTTCTTTGATGGAACTTTATCCTCAGTCAGTGCAGAGAAGACCTTCGGTTGAATATATTCCTGTTCCATATAATCCTCGGCCTACAAGGCCTAATAAAGGAGGAGAGAAAATAGATCAATACAGGATTTGATATCTTTGACATGTTTAATTTGTCTTAATATAATTCACTTTGCGATATGCTAAAAGGTATTGATTGGGGTGCTATTTTATGGCCAGATTACCCAAACTCAGGGTAAAAAGAGATGCCTGGAATAATACGGAAGAGATTATGGAATTCGAAAAAGCCAGAGATTTTCCTTATGGGGCGGAAATTATTATCGCCGTTGAAGGACACCAAATAAACTCTTATGATGATTTGTTGAAGTTGGTTCAGAATAATAAGTTAAAAAGAAAAAGGATGCTGGAAGTTTTGTTTATTCCTATGATAAGTGGTGGATAACTCTGCTAATCAGCATGATTAGCTGTGAATGATTTTAAAACATTAGAAGGAGAGGGAAAAATCAGTGATAAATCTTTGTGTTAAAAAGGTATACTGTCCAAAATGCCAGAGGCTGGTAAAGGTAAAACAGCAACAATCAGGTGAAAAGCTTCAGTTTTTGTGCAATAGATGCAATCATTTGATCTGGCAAAAAGAAGGACTGGCCTGGCGATATTTCAAGGCAGAATAGTTACTGCTGATATTTTCGGAGCCCAGCAATCGCTGGATTAATAAAGCCCTGATGAATCAGGGCTTTTATTTTTTAATAATCCTTGTTGTTTCTGAAATCAACGGATAGAATCTAAATATAGATGGTGGTGTGGAAAGGTGGGGGTAATTTATTACAAAGAGCCACAATTGAATAATCCGGATATGGTAGCCTGTTGGCCTGGAATTGGAAATATCGGTTTCATTGCGGTTAATACTTTGAAGTCTCAACTTGAAGCAGAAGAATTTGGTGAGATAGAACCGTGGGATTTCTTTTACCCTTTGAAGTCTATCGTAAAAGCCAGCATTTTACAAAAATTGATATTCCCATCCAGTAAATTTTATTTCAAAAAACGAGGGAAAAGAGATTTAATCCTATTTATCGGAGAGGAGCAACCATCGAACGAGGACAGTATTTATGCCCGAGGAGCTGCGGCTTATCGAATTGCTAGCCTTGTAATGGAAGTTGCTGGCAGATTTAATTGCCGGCGGATTTATACCTCAGGAGCGGCAGTCTCTTTTACCCATCATGAACTGAAACCAAGAGTTTGGGCAGTGACGAGTAACAGGGATTTGAAGAAAAAAATTTCTACTTTCGCAAATGTGATTTTCATGAGTAAGATCGAGGGTAAACGTGAAATTGGAAATATTGCCGGGTTGAACGGGATTCTGCCCGGTCTGGCAAAGCGAATGGGTTATGAATCCATCTGCTTGATGGGAGAAATTCCGGATTATCTTGCTGGTTTACCCTTCCCCTATCCGCGGGCTTCCCGATCTGTTCTGGAGATTCTTGCTAGAATATTGGGATTGGAGATAGATTATTCTAATATTGATGAGTTGATTTTCGAAACAGACGAGATTGTAAGAGACATCTATCACAGTTTGCCTCTTGAGGCGAGAGAGAAAATAGACCAGAGGAAAGGCAACCAGGCTTATATCCATGGTTCGATTACTGAAGAAGAAAGCATCTGGCTCAAGGAACATCTTGATGATCTTTTGAAAAAAACCGGAGGAAGTTAAATTTGCTTCCGGCAGGAAATATAAATGGAACTCGCAAACCGGGAACATTAATCGTGGGTTGGAATTGGGATATAGGCAGGGTGGGGAGTGGGGTGATTAATTGCCTCTGTCACAAGTTACCTGCTGGTATGGTCAATAATCTTGAGCCTTCCGATTTTTTCACTTTAAATGGGGTTAAAATCAAATCAGATTTAGTAGAATTCCCGGAAGCGAATTTTTACATGGATGAGAAAAATAATCTGGTTTTGTTCTTAGGCGATGTGCCAGAACTTAAATGGTTTCAATTTTTTAACCGTGTACTCGATGTCTCGGAGCAATATCTAATCATACACCAGTGTATTGTAATTGGGGGAATTTCAACATTCTTGTATCATACTGAAGGAAGAGATCTGATCGGAGTGTATAATTCCCAGGAAATGAAAAAATCTATGAATAGCTCAGGTTTAGCCAGCGAATTCGATTATGAGACACCTCCTGATCAA
>Ga0101944_10003126_pt1 | contig 24127 bp, 18 predicted proteins | sample DewCreD2012metaG_FD_75245 | JGI IMG/M metagenome (GOLD analysis project Ga0101944, IMG submission 75245) | Hot spring sediment bacterial and archeal communities from British Columbia, Canada, to study Microbial Dark Matter (Phase II) - Dewar... ... | reverse complement strand
TGAAGCCTTGGCCACCCTGCTCGCCGCCACGCCCCGGCGCCATGGTCCCTTGGGCAAGATGCACCTCGGACCTATCCAAAAAGCGTTGCAGCAGGGCCTGGCTCCCTGAAAAACGCAACAGTTCCCGGTTGCCGTGCGCCCACGATACCCGACGTCTGCCCAAACGAACTCAAAAACCGATCCTACCCCCCACAAATCGCGCGCATCCAGGCTGTGCCGCCTTACATAACCCCGCCCCAACCCGATTGAGATGACCGGACCTTGCCGTCGGCCAGATTTCACAATCTACAGCGCAACCGGCTCGCCGTCATCCGGTATGATTTATCGGGTTCGAATACGGTGGAGTTCTTGCCGCGATGACGATGACGAACACGAGCACGAGCACGAAAAGAAACTGGGTTGTGGGCAGAGCTCACGTTGGTTTCTTTGTTCGCCACTTCTGCGCGCCGCGCGCAGAAGTGGCGAACAAAGAAATTATACCCTTGATCGAAACATTGCGGCTGAGCCGCCTTAGGCCGATCCCGCTTCAGGCGTGATCTAATACTTCAAGCGCCGTGCCAGAATAGAGAGTGTCACGGCTGCGGCCAAAGAGCAGCCAACTATCAGGAATAGCCCCGCCGTGTACGATCCGGTAAATGAAACCGATCCGCCCACGGCGATGGAACTGCCGCATCCGCCCAACAGCACCGCAATGCCGTTATAGATGCCAGCGCCGCGGCTGATATTGTTGCGCGGAAGGATTCGCTGAAGCAGGGCGAATTCTTGGGCGCCATAGGCTGTTTGGAAGAAAACACCGGCCGTGAAACAGGCGATGGCGAAGGCAAGCGACGGCGTTATGGCGGCCAAATATACCACTATGGCCGTCAGCACAAAACCGGCGCCAGCGATCAGCGCCCGGCGATTGGTCGCATCGCCTAGACCCGCCATGACGGCAATGCCTGCAACACCGACCACGTAGGGCAATGAGGCCGCATACCAGAGGTCGGCAAAAGGCAGGCCGCGGCCCTCGGTAAAATACACCGGTAGCCAGAACATAATGCCAAACACGCAAAAATTGTTGAGGATGCCGCCGGCAAGAGCCATCCAGAAATCCGGAAGACGCAAAAATGTCCAGTCCTCTTTATCAATGGCGGGTTCGAGTTGTGATTCGATGTAATCGGTTTCGGCGGTTCGCAGCCATCGCGATTGGCGCGGGGCATCGTACACGAAAGCCCACAACAAAGGTACGGACAACACCACTCCGCATAATCCTACGATCAGAAACATCATCCGCCATCCGCCGAAACGAATAATGGGCACGAGGATGATCGGCGCAACAAGGGGGGCGAGGAGCATGCCGCTGATCCAGATGCCATTCGCCCGCGAACGTTCTCCCGGCGGAAACCAGTATTTGGTCACGGTGTTCATCATCGGGATGTGTGGGCCTTGCGCGATCCCAAGAAGTCCGCGCGCAAAAGCAAATGCGATGATACTGCCTCCCAACGGCGCCCCGATCAGCGTCGCGACGGAGAATCCCACGACGATGGCGATAAGACTCTTTCGGGGACCCCACCGCGCCGCCAATGGGCTCAGCATCATGTTGGAGATGCCGTAACAGACAAAAAACAAACCCAACAACACGCCCCCATAACGGCCCACCTGCGCGGGCGACCATGCCAATTCCTGGGCCATGGCCGGCAAGGCAAAGGAAATGTCAATGCGGTTGATATAACCGATCAATAAGGATACGAAAAGGGCCGCGGGAACCCACCACCGGCGTTTTCCGGGATGTTCCGCATGCGCCGCGCTCGACTGATCGGGCAAAGAATTCATCGGGTTCTAAACAAAGACCTGATTCATATAATCGGACAGCATGTCTTCGGCGAGTTCATTGGGAAGCGCGTCGAAAACCGAGTTGATCAATGCCATCTGTGCCGGCAGGCCGCCTTCACTGATACCCGCCATGGCGCGCAGAGCGGCGCCGGCGTTTTCGCCAAGGTCCGCAACCATCTTGCGCACTGTGCTGCGCACTTGTTCGAGATTGATTGGATTCGGGTTTGCCTTGACCTCCGCAACGGCTTCGCGCAACATCGCCAGCGCGGCTTCGACGCAGCCGGCGGTCCCTTGGTTCAGCGAAACATGCAGATTGGCCGGAGTCTTGCCATGGGTAAACTGTGGCTGCATGTAGAAGCCCTTCTCCCGGATCTTGTCAGCCAGTTCGAAGATATTGAAACCTTCCGAGGTGAATGAAAACATGCACATATCCGGCTTTCCCAAGACGCGGAGGCCATCTATCGCGTTGATGCCGGCGACGAAACGGTCGGTGGCGTCCTGGACTTTCTGGACGATCGCGCGATAGCCGGATTCACCGAGGTAATGCAGTATCGCCCAGGCGCCGGCGTAGGGTCCGCCTGATTTCGTGCTCAATATCGCCGGGTTTACGAGGGCGTAGCAGGTGTTACGGCGATTCGAAAAATACTGGAAGAAGCGCAAATCCTTGCTACGATACAATACGCTCGATATATTTTTAAGGGCATACCCATATTTGTGCATGTCCACGGAGATGGAGGTCACGCCAGGCACGCTGAAATCGAAATCGGGAAGATCGTATCCCATGCGGCGCATGAACGACAGGTGGATTCCTCCCACACATGCGTCAACGTGAAACAACACGTTCTTCTCCAGCGCCACTTCCCCGATCGGCCGAATGGGGTCAATGACCCCCTGCGCGTAACCCGGCGCCGATGCGACAATCAGAATCGTGTTTTGGGTTACGGCATTGCGTATCGAATCGGTATCCGCCAGGAACGTTTCGGGGTCATAGGCCGTAAGAACCGGTTTAATATTGAAGTAAAGACAGGCTTTATGAAACGCGCCGTGCGCTGTTTCGGGCAACACCATTTCGGGTTCGACAATCTCCGGCTTGTGCACGCGGCAATAATCGCGGGCCGCTTTGACGGCGCACAGAATGCTTTCTGTACCGCCCGATGTGCAACTCCCGACCACTTCGTCATCGCCGCGCAACAGTTCTCTTAGAATGTGAATGATATCGGTTTCCAATCTGTGCATGCTCGGAAACACACTCCAGTCCAGACCGTTTTCCGTCAGGTATTGCATATAGGCCTCTTGGGCCACATTCATGGCTTCTTTTCCCGGGTCATACGTGTATCCCAGCATCCGCCCGGATTGCCAGGGCACATCGGCTTTCTTGAAAGAGGACAAGGCATCGAGGACGGCTTGCTTCGGCATCCCTTCGAATGGGAGCGTGGTCAGTTTGGAAGGTTCCGTTGGGACTGCGTTCATGAATCGTATCTCCTGTCTTTTGCCGGCGGGCATGTCCGGCTTCTTGCGAACAATAAAGAATCTACCCTTGATTGAGACATGGCGGTTAGTGCCTTAAATTCTGACTTCTATCAACAACAACAAGAAGTTTTTGGACAACTTGCGCAATCAATTGAAGTGCAATGATTTATCGAGTGCGAATATTGCGGAGTTTTTTTACCGAGATTACGATTCAAATTACGATTACGAGCACGAGCACGAGCACGAAAAGAAACTGGGTTGTGGGCAGGACCCACGTTGGATCGCTTTAGGCTTCACGAACATCATCCGGAAAGATGGAGAAGCGGACGTGATTGAAAGCCCAAAGCGTCATGAAACCGAAAGCGCCCACGATGTGCCAGATGGCATGAATAGAAAGAAAAGGATAGACGATCTGGTCGTTGCCCGCCGTGGCGAGGAGCATGCCCAAGAAGAAGATTCCCGCGACGAGGATCAGCAACGGCCGTGCTTCTCTTGGGACCCGCTTCCACTTTAGCATGAACAGAATGAGAACCAACCACGAAAACGCGATCAAGAAAGACTCGCCGGGATAGAATCCACCCCACTGGCCCAACGGGATCAAGTATCCGCGAACGCCGCCGGGAAAGCGGTCATAGTAGTGCCAGCCTACTCCGGCTATCATGGCCAAGGTTGAAAGAGGGCCTGCCCACTTCCGAGTCGTTGGTGCATAGTAATCGCCCAAGACGGCCAGTGCGATTGCCCACGTTACAACGATATTGCTTCCCGTGTCGAGAAAAGCCCAAAACCACCGTTTACCCCAGACCGGATTCGTTTCCCCAAAGCCGTGGAGCGTAATCGTGAAGACCCCGGTAACAAGGATCATCCAATAGGCGAAGATCCAGCGCGAAGGTTGTTTGAGCATGAAGCGGCAATATAACAGCGGAAAAAGGCCGCCTGCCAACGTGGCGAAGGCTGTCGCCGTGTTGGCCAGACCTAAGTTAGGCAAATTCTCCATAAGAATCGCTCCCTTGTGTATGCCTCGCGAGTGCATTGCTTGGCGCTTTACCCGGCGCAGGCCGGTTGACAGCGCCTTGCGGTCCCGCGTAGAATAGATCGAACGTTCGATATATGCTAACGAAATCCAAGAGGAGTTGTCAACGCCGTGGAGACTGTCGCCGAAAAGGATAGGAGCGGGCGGGATCGAATATTTTCTGAATCCACAAAGTTATTTGCCGCATACGGTTACGAAGGAGTATCCACGCGACAGATCGCCGCGGAAACGGGTCTGAGCGTTTCTACGGTGCATCACCACGCCGGGTCGAAGCGGGGGCTTTACCTGCGGATCATCGAGAACCTGTATGAAAAAGAAGAAGAATTGGTGGAGACGATTCTAGATGCCATTGACGACGAAGTGATAAAAGACCGCGAACGTTTTCTGAAGGTCCTTGATCAACTGCTGGAACGATTGCTGGAATTTGCCCAAGAAAATCCGGAACGTCAGCGTCTCTATGTAATGCGGTGGCTGGCCCCCCCGGATGAACTCCGCGATCGTGAAGCCGATTTGACCTTGAGGCTTTACCATCGGCTCGCGGCGATTCTAACACGCGGACAGCAATTCGGCATGATCCGGGGCGATCTCAACCTGGGCTATTTCATACGTTCCTTTGACTGGCTTATATTCAGTTACTTTGTTTCGGGAGCCTTCAACTGGCAGCAACTTCGCGCCGATCCTTTGTGCAGCGAAAACCTCGAAGAATTCAAACAATACCTTTTCGATTATGTCAGGCAAATGTTGGATTTGTAAGCCAACGATTCGACAACGGGAGAACATACTGATGGTTGACGTCACCGCATCCGCGTTGCACACCCTGGGCCTTCCCCGCGTTTATCAACTGGGCGTAATTGTGCGCGACATGCGCCAGGCCATCGCTTATTATTCGCGTTTTATGGGCATCCGTCCTTGGTACCGCGGCAACGTCGGTGAACAAGAAACCTGGTTCCGGGGCAAGAAAGTGAACATGGATGTGGACATGGTTTTCGCCTATTCCGGCAAGTTGATGATCGAATTGATCGAAGTGAAGGGCGGCGACGACAACATCTATTCTGAACACCTGGCCGCGCGCGGGGAAGGGCTGCACCATCTGGGCTTCGAGGTTTCCGATTATGACGCGAAGATGAAAAAAGTAGAGGCCATGGGCATCCCTGTTATCCAACACGGCGTCGTCATCAGCAAAGGTGGCGCGATTTCCAAAATGGCCTACCTCGACACGGCCTCGTCTCTCGGTTATCCGATTGAACTTATGGAAACGCGGCTCTTCGGCATGGCTTTGGGCAAGGGCAGGCTCCTGATGAATATCGGCTGCCTGCTCGGCGACGCCTCCAAGATTCGCGTGTGAGGCGCTACCCCGGCAATCGTTTGGCCATCCGATAATGTAGGCCCACGCCGGGGATATCAAAACGATCCGAGGCGATTACCCATCCCATTTTCTGGTAAAACCCGCACGCCGTAGCGCGCGCATTGCACCAAAAAAGTCCGACGCCGCTTTCGTCATAAAGCGCACCTTCCGCGAATTGCAACAGCGTCCTTCCTACACCTCGGCCCTGCCATTCCGGGGCCGTTGCCATGCCGCGCAATTGCCATGCGGCCGTCCCTTCCCATTCCGATGGCAGAAATGTCGCGCAACCGATACAAACTCCGTCTTCGAAAACGCCGGCATGACGCGTCGCGGCATCCAGGTCGCCGGGAAAATAGGGCGAATTCCGGCCGGTGCCCGCAATGATTACGGCCTGTCGAAGCGGAAGAATCTCATCCAGCAAGGCGATACGAGTCTCCATTCAAAACATCCGTGCGACGGCGGCAACGACAGTATAACATTGAGATAGCCTACTATCTTTGCCCATGGATTTTCTGAATGCGCCGAATACGTTTCGGCCACCCTGTTTTCCAATTACGGTAATAATGACGTACTGGCTGTTATTGTATACGCGGGCTATGTTCTGTAATCGGCGTTGATTTCGACGTAGCGATGGCTCAAATCCGATGTCCAGAACACGGCTCCGCCGGGGCCATCGCCGACCACGACCCGAATTTGGAATTCGGGTTTCCGCATACGGGCCGCGGCGTCCTCTTCCTTGTAATCCGCGGGCATTCCGTTTTGCATGACCTGAATATCATCAATCCACATGCACAATTTTTCCGGTGCGAATGCCGCGCCGGAATAGCCCGCGGCACAGGCGAAACGGCCCCAGTTCGGGTCCTGGCCGAAAAAGGCCGTTTTGCATAGTTGCGATGTCGCGATGGCGCGCGCAATGGACTTCGCATCGTCTTGGGATGCCGCGCCGTTTACGACGATCTCGACGAATTTTGTCGCGCCTTCGCCGTCGCGCACCAGGGATTTCGCCATGTAAATGCACACGTCGCGCAACGCATCGGCAAACAGTCCAAAATCTTTCGTGTCCGGTTGCAGTGCCGGCACGCCCGACGCACCGTTCGCAAGACAGATAACTGAATCGCTCGTGCTCATGTCGTTGTCCACGCACATCCGGTTGAACGACACTTCCACCGATTCGCGCAGGATCTTTGAGAGCGGTTCCGGTTCGATGGCGGCATCGGTGGTCAACAGGCAGAACATGGTGGCCATGTTGGGCGCAATCATGCCCGCGCCTTTCGCGATGGCGCCCAGCCGCACCGTGCCGCCGGAAAGCGCCAGTTCGACGGCCGTTTCCTTCGGAACGGTGTCCGTGGTCATGATGGCGGCGGCGGCGTCCGCGCTGCCGTCCGCTCGCAACGACGCCAGGCATCCCTGCACACCGTTCGCGATGCGGTCCATCGGCAACGGCAGCCCGATAACGCCGGTGCTCAACACGCAGATTTCTTCTGTGCGCGCCCCGATGCCTTCGGCGACCATTTTCGCCGTTGCCTGCGCGTCGGCATAACCGCGCTCGCCCGTACAGGCGTTTGCGTTGCCGCTGTTTGCGAAGATCGCCCGCGCGACGCCGCGCGTGCATACGTTCTCGCTCCATTGCACCGGCGGCGCCTTGAACAGGTTGCGGGTAAACGCGCCGGCCGCCGTCGCCAGGCGGTCGCTGACGATGAGCGCGCAATCCTTCTTCGTCGAATTCGGTTTGATTGCCGCCGCGACGCCCGCCGCCTGAAACCCTTTTGCCGCCGTAACACCGCCCGGAATCGTCTTCATGGCATCATCCCCGCCAGTTTGAGTCCCGTCGTTTCCGGCAGCCCGAACATGACGTTCATGCACTGCACCGCCATGCCCGCCGTGCCGCCGACGAGATTGTCGATTGCGCTGACGATGATCAGGTTCTTCGTCCGCTTGTCCACGACCCAGCCGATATCGCAGAAGTTCGAGCCGCGAACATAACGGATTTCCGCCGGCTTGCCTTCGCCGAGCACGCGCACGAACGGCTCGTCCGCATAACGTTCATAGCAAGCCGCCACATCGAAGACTTCCTTGAGATGCACGGTGATTGTGCTGAGGATCCCGCGTGTGTAGGCGCCCACGTGCGGCGTGAATTGAACCGTGAACGCGTTCAGCAATTCCTGCTCGATCTCGGGCGTGTGCTGGTGATTGCCGATCCGGTAGGCTTTGACGTTCTCGTTCATCTCAGGAAAGTGGAACGCTTCCGCAACGGCGCGTCCCGCGCCCGAAAGGCCTGAAATCGCGTCAACGACTATCGGAATACTCTTGTCTATGGGCGCATCAACCAGCGGCCGCATCGGCAGGATCACGCTCGCCGGATAACACCCCGGCGCCGCCACCAACTGCGCATCCCGCAATGGGCCGCGATAATACGGCACAAGCCCATACACCGCTTCCGAGACCCATCGCGCCGCCGTGTGCTCGACTTTGTAGTATTCGGCGTAGAGACTCAGGTCCTTGATGCGGAAGTCCGGCCCCATGTCCACCGTGCGCACGCCCGCTTCACGCAACGCCGCGCCCAACGCCATGGATTTCGTGCCAGGCACCGCAATGAACACCACGTCGCACTTCTTCGCCAGCGCCGCTGGATCGAATTTTTCGCACACCACGTCCACCAGTTTACCGAAAGCCGGCAAGAGTTCCTGAATGGATTTCCCCGCTTCGACTTCCGCCGCCGCCACCAGTTTCGCTTCCGGATGCAAATTCAGCAGACGCATCAATTCCCGTCCGCCGTAACCAATGGCGCCTACAAGACCTACACGTATCATGGGATATACCTCCGTGGAATAGATAGGAACGGCAGAAATTATAGTCCGTTGGGATCGGAGCAATCAATGAAACACGCCTTTTGCCCTCCGCTACGATCATACCTGTTGCAGAAGCCATGCGGCACAGGCTCCGCCCAAAACGACCCAAGGCACTTCAGCGCGCATGCGCAGGGCTATAAACGCCGCTGTTCCGACCGCGGCCAAGGACGGATTCCAAGATACTTCCGTGCCGAGGATTGCGGTGGTGGCGAGGAGAAGGCCGACAAAAGACGCCACGGCTCCACGAAGTACACGCCGAACTTGGGAATGGCGGCGCAAACGATGGAAATCAGGCGCCAACGCCAGCAGCACAAGAAAAGAGGGGAGAAAGATACCCGCGGTCGCTACACATGCGCCGGCCAGTCCTTCGCGCATGTAGCCCACGAATGTGGCGGTGATGATTATGGGGCCGGGCGTGATCTGGCCTAGCGCGATACCATCCATGAATGTCCGTGTGTCCATCCATTGCCGCGCGTCCACCATTTCATGCAGCATGATGGGAAGAGCGGCGTATCCCCCACCGAAGGCGAAAAGGTCAATGCGCATCATCGTGAAGGCCAGATTGAAGAGAGGCCGATCCATACAGAACAGCACCGCCATACCGGCCGCCGCCACGGACACGACAAGCACGGCTGCCTTCCATGCGCGATCCCGTTGTGTATAAGGTGCGGGTGATCGCGGCGATTCTTCCGTGCCCATCCGGCGGTAGATCCCCAGACCGGCCAGGGCCGCGATGGGGATGGCAATATAGGGAACACCGCCCAGTCCGAGATAAATTGCGACGATGACAGCCAGCAACGCGTCTTGCCAGTACTTCACAAATTCCCGGCCAAAAGACCATGCTGCATGTGCCACCAAGGCCACGACTACGGCCTGCAATCCATTGAATACCGCTAGGATTGACGGCAAATCGCAAGTCCGGCTATACACGGCCGACAGGGCGAGCATGAGGAGAAACGCCGGCAGTCCAAACCCTACAAAAGCCGCCAGTGCGCCACGGATCCCGCCGATGCGCAAACCCAGATACCCCGCCATCTGCATCCCTGTCGCGCCGGGAATCGCCTGGCAGAGTCCTATGCCATCGTCAAACGCTTCAACCCGGACCCATCCGCGCCTTCGCATGATCTCTTCGCGCAGATGAACGATGATGGCCGGGCCGCCGAATGCCGAACAACCGAGAAGTAAAAAAGTCCGGAAAATCTGCCACCGATTCGGAGTCGGCATGGGGCCAAACGGCTGCGGATTTGTTTGCATGTCCTGAATAGTATCATGTGGCATGCCGTCTTTACAGGTTATCGGAAGCGGGGCGCCGTGGACATCGTGGACAATGTGGAAAAAGTGAACAAGAAAACCACTCTCTTTTTGAGTAAAATCCGCCTTCTCCACAATGTCCGCGACGTCCAGAAGATAGAGCGTAGAACCCGATCTTGACTGCCGCCTATATTGATCCCTGCACGACGTTCACAACGCTGGAAAAAGACCACCACTCGGTTGCCGAATCCAGGGTCAAACGTCAAGGGTTTGACGTTTTGGAATGCGCACTACAAATCGCGTGTTCGGAGCCGTGGTGTCCAAGAACAAGTTGCCATGATGACTTTCGATCATGCGCCGGGAAATGCTCAGTCCCAGGCCAATGCCGCCGATGGTTTGCTTCGTGGTAAAAAAGGGGATGAACGCCAGTTCCTGCAAGTCTCTGCCCAAGCCATGGCCGCTGTCGGTTATGGCGAAACATACCGAGGTTTCTTCTTCTTCGACGTCGAGGCGTATCCATTTTTCAGGCAATTCCTTGACGGCGTCGTAGGCATTGTTGATGAGGTTGAGCAATACTTGGGCCAATTGCGCGGAACGGCACTCGATTTGCAGTGCTTTCGGTATGGGGGATACGGTCAGCGTGATGCCGGCATCGCGGCATCGCGCTTGGCACACTTCCAGCGTATCCGACACAATGGCGCCAACCGATTCCAGAACGAACAAGTCGGATGACCCGTCCCGGGACAGATTTCGCAGACCTTGGATAATGTGCTGTACGCGCTTGACATTACGAACGATGGTCTTGGTCACGTTTGCCCTGTATTCATCGGAAAGACGGGGATCGCCAAGACTTCGCTCGAGTTGCTCGGCGCCCACCGAAATAATCGCCATGGGATTGTTGATTTCATGCGCAATACCGCTTGCCATTGTGCCCAAAGCCGAAAGGCGCGCCGCATTCAGCATGAGCAACTGCTGTTCCAGAATCAATCGCTGCGCCTTCACCCGTTCGGTGATATCGTTTCCAATACAAAGGATTTCTTTTATTTGGCCGTTTTCGTCGCGAATCGGCCGGTTGGTCCACGATATCCACACAATCTCCCCGTTTTTTCGGCAGTTTTCATTTTCGTTGCTCAAATACCGCTCCGGACACTCCCCGATACCCTTTATCATGGCCTCATGTGCGCGTCCGTCCGAATCTTCCGGACGCAGGATGGTTCCAATAACGTTGCGCCCAATGATTTCCGCCTCGGTGTAACCGAAAAATTCCTGGGCGAAATGATTGAAAAAAAGAATGTTGCCGTTTACATCCATGCGCAGAATGATGCTGTTGGCGCTTTCGACCAGTTCCCGGTATTTTGCCTCGCTTTTGCGAAGGGCTTCCTCCACTTTTTTCCGCCGGTCTATATTGCGCGTAATGCCCTGATATCCGATCAGTTTGTTTTCCGAATCGAACATGGGCGCCGACACGGTCTCGGTCCAGATCGTGGATCCATCTTTCCTGATTTGCTCCAATTCATAGGTTACGCTTCCTGGATCGATACCCTGTTCAATAAGTTTAGCGCGTTCGCTGAATTGCGCCTTGAATGAAGCGAGCGACCGCGGGGTCAAAAAATCGAGGGCGGATCGCCCAATCACTTCTTCGGCTTTATATCCCCGTTGCCGCTCGTCGGCCGGGCTGACATAGGAGGCGCGAAAATCGGGCGTCAATTGCCAGAACACGTCGTCCACGGTTTCAATCATGAACCGGAGGGATTCCTCGCTTTTTTTCAAGGCTTCCTCGGCCTGTTTACGTTCCGTAATGTCGCGGCCCACCGATTGGGTTTCGAGCAGATGGCCTGTTTTATCGAAAAATCCGCGGTTGACGAACTGCATCCAACGAATTTCACCTGTTCCGGAATAGACGCGGTTTTCGATAATCACGACGGGATTTGCCGGTGACATGCGCTTGAGCCGGCTTTCTATCAAGGGCAGATCGTCCGGGTGGGCAAGTGGTTTCCAAGGCTTTTCGATCAGTTCATATCGCGTTTTATTGAAAAAACGGCAAAAAACGTCGTTTACAAACACGAATGTGCCATCGGGCCTGAACCGGCTGATGATTTCCGTCTGCTCATCAAGGACGGTCCGGTAGCGCTGCTCGCTGTCGCGTAACGCCGTTTCGATTTGCCGGCGTTCGGCAATTTCTTGTTCCAATTGCCGGTTGATTTGCATCAGTTCGCTGGTTCGTTCGGCAACGTGTTCTTCGAGTTGGGCGCGGATCTGCTGCAATTCTTCGAGCGCCCGGCGTTTTGCTTCCACTTGGATTCTGAGCGATTCCTGTTCTTGCTGAAGCCGCTGCTTGGCCCGGTGGGTTTCATATACCCCCCAAAAGAGGCTGCCGATGAATAACACGACTCCGGTGCTTATCAGGGGTTCCTTGATCAGATGGAAAGGCCTTACAAGCGGGCGCGAAATACTACTGAAAGACGGAATGCCGTCAGTGACATTGATTATCTGACCGGCCAAGATAAGGGCTATACCGGTGGCGGCCATTAAGGTAATCGGCCGAACAGCATAGACGCAGGATAGAATAATCGTAGTTCCTATGCCCAAGAGCAGCAGGCTGAATAAGGTAAAGGCATCGGCGACGACATAGTTATACCAACCTTGGTAGTAACCTATCCGCCCCAGCAAGTGAAGCGAGAGGACCAGGATAAGAGAAACAACCACATACCATGCGACACGCGGCGGTAAATCGTGTTCCATTGTCTGGGACGGCGGTGTTTCAATATCCGGCGCTTTCGGATTGTTTCCTTCCTGCTTCATGAAACGCCCCAACCCTTTTAGGACCGATGCTCCCTTTTCCAAATTTTCCCAAGTGGTATTTTCATTGTACTCCCTTTTCTCTAAAATTGAAAGCCTTTATTTGGCTTGATTTTACCCGGCAACGGGGCGCCGGTTTGAACCGCCGCAAAAAGCATCGTAGACTATATTCTGCCGATTCTGAGAGGTTATGAGTACATGACAAAACAGGGGCGCAGACCGTCGAGTCTGCGCAGGAATATCGGGAAAAAGTTCCTTCATTCAGACTGGATAGTCTGGACCACGCGGCTGGACTTTTTTCGCAGGTTCTAAGAGGAGAAGCGCCAATGACGGAAATAAAGAAGTATCGCGTGGGGGTAATCGGGGTGGGTTCAATTGCGCAGGCGTGCCATCTGCCGGGTTATCTGAAGGATGATCGGGCGCAATTGGTGGCTTTTGCCGATCCCGAACCGGAACGCCACAAGGAGATGGCCTTATCCTATGGCGAGATGAGGGGTTATGCGCATTACCGCGACATGCTTGCACGGGAAAAACTCGATGTCGTCAGCGTGTGCACGCCGAACAAGTACCATGCCGAAGCCGCAATAGCCGCGTTGGAAGCGAAATGTCACGTCTTGTGCGAGAAGCCCATTTCGACGACGTTGCAGGAGGCCGATCTGATGATTGCCGCCGCGCGAAAAGCCCGTCGTAAACTGATGGTCGGCTTCACGCACCGGCTCTTCAACGGACCGAAGAAGTGCAAGGAACTGCTTGACGGGAAGGTGCTGGGAAAACCGTTCATGATCCGGGTGCGGTTTGCGCATGGCGGACCATTTCCAGGCTGGGCCAAGAGCGATTGGTTTTACCAAAAAGATTTGGCGGCGGGCGGGGCGATGCTGGATATGGGCATTCACGCGATTGATTTGTGCTTGTGGCTTTTTGGCCCGATCGTGGGCGTGAGCGCCAAAGCGGCCACGCTCATCAAGAAAATCGAAGTGGAAGATAATGCGTTGTTACTGCTCGAATTCAAGAGCGGCGCGCTCGGATACATCGAAGTGGGCTGGACAAGCCGTCCTGGATTCAGCGGCCTTGAAATCTATGGCGCCGAAGGATCCATTATTTGCGATTACACGCGGGGGGTGTATCTGGTGGGCGGCAAGGCGTCGGCGGGTCGCGATGGAAAACATGAATGGAAAACGCTGGATAAATCGCCCACGGAAGGGGGGTGGTCCACCGAGATCGCCTACTGGCTCGATGTGGTTACGGGAAAAGAAAAACTGACCATGGACGGCAAGGCCGGACGGGATGCCTTAGAAGTGGCCTTGGCGGCGTACAAATCGAGCCAGACCGCCAAGCGCGCCGCCATTGAATAGCCGCCTGCAACCTTTCGCCCAGCGCAGGTATACCATTGATAAGGAGGGTTGCCATGATGCGCGGCTTGCGTGTTTTATTTTGCCTTTTCGTTCTGGTTCTTGCGATGGGGCCTGCCTTGGCGCAGCGCGAACCCAGGGCTTTTCGAACCATCAACACGGATCAATACGAGGTGGCTGTTCATAAGAATGGTCTGATTGACATTCGGGTGAACCGTCTTGAAACCATTGCTACCGGACTGTATCCAATGGTTTGGATTGAGGGGGAAACCGCGCCGAAGCCCTTTCCGGTTGATGCGCGATACAGCAATCGGGCCCCCGTGAACAACCGCCTTGGAGAAGGGCAGGGGATGTGGTTCAAAAAGGGCACGCTGGACTGGATTGTGGAGACCTATCCCACAAAACCTTTCATGACGGTTCAGGTGGCATTCGAAAACAACACCAAAAAACCGGTGACGATCAAGGCGCTGATTCCCTGGGCGATCGGCGGAGAGAAAAAAGGCTCGCTCAATCTGGGGCTGGGTTCCAGCCAGTCCATTATTCTTGAGAACGGCCGCCAACTGGGTTTGACCGGCGAGGTTCCTCAAGTCGTCGCCGGGAAGACAAAATGTCTAAGCAATTGTACGGCATTCAATCCGAACAGCGGGTTGTCGTTGACGGCGGGTTTTCTGACCATGCGTCACGCGTATGGGCAGGTCGTGATAGAATTGGATGACGATCCGGCAAGGGCCGTCATGCGCGCCGACTGTATTTTTGATCCGCCGATCGAGGTGCCGCCCGGAAAACGCCTCGAATCGGAGATTTTTTACGTGGCCCTTACCGAACGCAATCCGTTCGACGGACTGGAGCATTTTGGGGAGGCCGTCGGCGTTTTCAATGATGCCGGCCCGCAAGGATTCCGGCTGCCGCACGGCTGGGATTCCTGGAACACTGCGCTCAAAAGCGACATCAACGAATCGAACATTCTGGCGGCGCTGGATGTGTTCGATCGCGATTTGAAACGATATGGCTGGACTCATTTTGCGATAGGTGGCGGCTGGCAGCAGGCCACGGGGACTTGGGAACCGGATCCCGTGAAATTTCCGCACGGCATGAAATGGCTGGCCGATCAAATTCATTCACGAAAAATGACGGCCGGTCTCTGGCTCGATCCGTTTACTGTCCATCTGAACAGCGCCGTCGCGCGGGAACACCCGGACTGGCTGCGCAAGCCGGCCGAAACCTACCGGGCCCTGTTGGATCAGGACGAACGCATCATAGACGTAACGATTCCCGAAGCCTATGCATGGGTTCGCGAACTGGCGATGCGCGTCGGAAACGATTGGGGATACGACACCTTGCAGCCAGGCGACTATGCGTGCCGGCTATTGTATGCGGATCAATATGCTGCTGCGGGCGTTACGCGCGTGGATGTGTTCCGGATGGGTGTACAGGCGTTACGGGAAGGTCTCGGCGGAGAATCGCTGGTCACCTCCTTTTCCCCCGCGCAAGTGACGGCGCCGGTTTGGACCCGTGAGACGGGCCAAAAGACCTGGGGATGCGTCGAAGCCATGACAAATGCCGCCCGGCGCTATTACTTTGCGCCGCATTGCTGGATAGCCGACACGGACTGTTCCTATTTCGGGTTAGATTCCACACGTGGGCGGTGGAGCATGCTTCAGCGATCTCCCTTGTCTGCTGAACAGGCGCAAGCGTGGCTGACGGCCGCGGCCATGACTGGCGGCGTAATCAAAATTGGCGATTGGCTTCCGGACCTAGACGCAGGGCAACGGGCGATGTTGACACGGCTTCTGCCCACCGTCGGCCGATCGGCGCGCCCCATTGATTTATTTGACGGCAAGACGCCCGCGATTTGGTCGCTTCCCATTCAATGCGCCATTGGATCATGGCACATTATTGCCGTATTCAACTGGAATGATATGGCTTCCGCAAAGATTCCGCTCGATTTTACAAGCCTTGGCCTCAATGCCAGCCGGTACTATACCGTCTATGATTTCTGGCGCGACAAATTCTATGGTCTCGCCAAAGGAAAACTGGCGCTTGACATGCCGCCGGGCAGTGTGCGGCTGTTGGGAATGCGAACCTACGAAGGCCGCCCGATGTTTCTCGCCACGGACCGGCATTTCACGCAAGGGGCCACCGATTTCACCAACCTCGCGTGGAATGCGCAGACCCGCCAGTTGTCGGGCGCATTCAACGGCATTGCGGATACCGATTATAATCTGCGTGTTCTGGTGCCGGACGAATACGCCGTGAAATCGTCCTATTGTTCGGCGGAAGTTCCTAAAACAGAACAGGAGGGCAAGGTGTACAAACTCAATTTCCACTGTGCCAACGATGCCCTGGTGAATTGGAGCGTTCAGTTCTGATCGGTTGTGAAAAAACGATGAAATCCGTGGCGGCTACCGAGTCTGTGCAGGCAAACTGAAAGGAGCCCCTTTTACGCAGATTGGACATTCAGCGCCACGGGGTGGTTTTTTATTGGCCCTGAACCGTGAGGCGGTGGATTTCCCAAGCGATAGCGCCGTTTATCAGACCCGATGCGGCGAGCAACGGTACGTCGTAGCCTTCGAGAGGCACACAGGCGTCGGGCCAATCCCACATGGGATCAATCCATATAACGCCGCGATCGTGCGCGAAATCGCGTTCGTGCCGGAGCGCCGTAAAGGCAACGCGGGCGCCGGCGGGCCGTGCTTTCCGCAGCAAATCATCCGGCGGCTGTTGGTATCCGATGAGCACAATCATATCACCGGGGCGATAGACATCGTTGGGCTTCGGTGATGTACGGAATCCCGCGTTCCACACGTCCGAATGAAACAGTTTTCCGATTTCTGTTTTGCCGACTTCGTCCGGGAAAAGGTGGCCCATGCTATACATGAACAGTTGCGCGCCCCGTTTTCTCGCGGCGCGGCACCATGCGCCTGTTTTATCGAGTTTTCGGCGCTGTTCACGCTCTACACGTTCAAGCATGGATTGGATCGTATTGATATAGCGGTTGGCGACAATACCCGCGGCCGCCGGCGGAACCTGTTTGTCGTCGTGAAAGGTGATTTCGCCGTTCTTGTACTGCGTAATGCGTGGAATACCGCTATATGCGCCGATGCTTTCGTAAATGACCGGCATCTTGCCGAGACGGGTCAACGCGGCGATTAATTCTCCGGTAAAAAGCCAAGCGGGAATGGCGTTGGCCAGCGTGGGGGAGATGCCCGCTTCTTCGGAATGATTTGGGAAAAACGGCCACTGTTTATGGATTCGTTTCGTTCCGAACGCCACAACAAGCGCCTGTGTGTTTTTCAGTGAATCGGGTGTCTCTGCGACGTTTTCGGGGATATACATAACCACGTCGCGAGGATTGGGTGCTTCATTTCCCAAAGGACGGATCATCATAAAGCCGCCGGCGCGTCCACTGATTTCGCTGACGAGCGAAGGCTGGCCCGCTGTCCATAATTTTCCCCCGCTGGCCAGTGCTGTGGCCGCACGGTCGGCAACGGGCTGCATGGCGGATATGTCGCCGCGGGCGCATTCCAACGCATGCGCCACGCGCACCAGATACGATCCACTATGCGAAGCGGCCATTACCGTACCCATTATGCCGATAATCGCCATTATCATGCGTGCAACCCTTTACTTGAAAGCCAGTCTGAATCCCTTGCCCGAAACAACAACCGGATCCACCTTGGGAACTTCACCCGATTCGGGCAAAAGAATCCGCATGGGGGAAAAGTCCAGAATATCCCGTTTGATGTCAATACCGGGCACAAGGCGCACTAATTCCACGCCGCGCGGCGTCAATTGGAAAATGCCTACATTGGACACATAGAGCACTTTCTTGCCTGTGGCAAGCGCCTGGCGTCCGCTGAAGGTGATTTCATCCACGTTGGCGATGAATTTCGGCTTGCCGTGTTCGACGATGCGCACCGCATTGTCTTCCAGGCGGATCTTTCCTCCCAGCATCCAACTGCTGACAAAGATAATGGTTTGCGCGGCGGTCGTGAAGTCAATGAATCCACCCGGTCCGACGTAATTGATTGCGCCTTCGCCGCGTTTGGAAACGTTGACGTTTCCATCGCTGTCACATTGCAGCATGCCCAAGATGCTCACGTCCAGGCTTTCGTAGCACTGGTGGAAAATTTCCGCGCTGGTAACCATTTTTTTCGGGCAAATCGCGGCGCCGAAAAAGACGCCCGGCGCGGGCAAGCCGCCTATGACACCGCTTTCCGTAAACAGGGTAATGTCTTCGTAAAGTCCCGCCTCGTACAACAACCGGCAGACTTCTTCCGGCAGGCCAACGCCGATGTTGACCAGGCTGCCCCGGTGAACGTTTTCCGCGAAAGCCGTAGCGGCCAGGCGCGCAAGCGAATCGTCCACTGCGGTGCGCCGGGGCGTAATGCGTAGGGTTTCGTTCGCATACTTGAGCCGGGCAACGCCTTCCGCTATCGGCATGTCGCTGCCGGTTGTGAACATCGGCCAGTGTTTGCGATGCTTGACGGATCCCGTCTGCTCCGTGCGGGGATATACAACAACCGCATCCACATCCGAAGCGGGCAGGAAAATTTCATCCGGATTTTTTTCGACGACATACCCGACATTGGCGATGACCAAGCCGCCGTTTGCCCGCGCGGCCTTCGCAATTTCGCGGCTTTCCGCGAGCATTGCCGTGTGCCTCATGTAGATATTGCCTTCGCGGTCCGCTGATGGCGCGTTGAACATGGCGACCGTTATCGGAGGAAGCCGGTAACGCAACTGGCCGTCTTCAACCGCGACCCATTGTTCCACGGCGGGTGGCTTCACGGGTGTCCCTCGCCCCACGCGCGGGTCCATGAAGGTGCCGATACCGGTGCTGGTCAACAGGGACGTTTCTCCGCGGCCTTGGCCCTCGATGAGGAACGCCATGACTCCCTGTGGAATGCATTGGAGTTCCAGTTTTCCCATGTCCGCCAGACGCAGCATCGCCTTGAATGTTTCGAGATGTCCGCTGAAAAATCGCGTACACAATCCGGGAAGGCCGAGTTCCTCGATCGAACCCGGTGCGCGGCCGCGGGCGCCCATGCCCCCAATCGCCATGACCGTCAAGTCACGGGGATGTCCCGTTTCCTCAAACAATTCCCGCATGGACCAATACAGGATGGATGCCCATTGGTTGGCGCCCAAGCCCGACATGGCCACGACGGCGCCGTCGGGGATCCGTTGGACGGCATCGCGAGGCCCCATAAATTTTGGGTTGTCCGGGATCGTGAACCGGTAATGCGTATCGCGCCGGTTCCATGTCAGCCGCCATTTGAGAACGTGGTACAACACATGGGCTTTGGTCAACAACGTCATAATATGCGTTTCCTATTCGAATCCGTGCCGTAAGATAACTACTCCAAGAAGTAAAAGCAAGAGATATGAGGCATTCGCGGAATGACGCGATCGGGTGAAAAACCGGGACTGACTTGCTTTTCGGGTTTATAAAAGGCGTGTTTCTCCCGGTTTTTCGCATATTTCAGAAGGCCGCAGGCAATGAATCGCTGCACGACGGGCTAATTCGCAAAAGTCTAAAGATATCAGCGAAAGATATCGGCGCTTTACATGGACGATTCGGTTGCGTTACCGTACATGCCGAGCCGCAAGAACAAAGAGGATCGAAGTATGAAAGCGCCTGTTGGGATTGGAGTGTTGAGTTTTGCGCATGGCCACGTCAGCGCGTATGCCGGGGTGATGAAGGATTTCACCGATGTGAAGTTGGTGACGGGGTATGACGATAACGAACAACGGGGCAAGAGCGTATGCGACAGCGTGGGAATGCGTTATACGCCGCATGTCGAAGATGTATTGGACGACCCCAATGTGCAGGCGGTCATGGTGGGTAGCGAGACAAGCCGGCATGCGGAATTGTGCGTTGCGGCGGCCAAGGCGGGAAAACATATTCTTTGTCAAAAACCTATGGCCCTCTCGCTCGAAGATTGCGACCGCATGATCGCGGCGGCGGAAAAAGCGGGCGTGATGCTTGCCGTGGCCTTTCAGATGCGTCACGATCCGGCCAACATCCGGATGCGCGAGATTGTCCAGTCAGGCGAACTGGGACGCATCGCGGTCGTTCGCCGCCGTCACTGTATCGGCGTGTTGCTCATGGAGTCGTTCATCAACGGTCCGACGCATTGGCATATCGAGGCCGACAAGAACATGGGCATGTTCATGGATGACGCGACGCATCCAGCCGACTGGTTCCACTGGATGCTCGGCAAACCCGTGAGCGTGATAGCCGAAATTGACAATGTAATCACCCATGTCGCGCCCGACGATAACGGCGTGGCCGTGTTTCGGTTTGCACAGGGGGCAATGGGAATAATTTTAAACAGTTCCACGGTCATGGCCTCGGAAAACACAACCGAAATTTACGGCGAAAAAGGCTGTTTGATACAGAACCATGGCGATGCGCCTTCGTGTGACACGCGGCTGCCCGGCGGAATCGCCGTCAAGATGTTCAAGTATGGCGAGGGCAAGTGGCAGGACCTCGGCATTCCGATTCCACCCGGACATGGCTACCGGATACAGGCCGTGCCGCGGCCCTGGGTGGACAGTCTTATCCATGAGACTCCGCCTGCCGCAACGGGGTACGACGGCCGCGTGGCCGTCGAAATGATCCTCGGCGCCTACAAGGCTTCGCGTGAAGGACGCCGCATAACGTTTCCGCTTCGGCAAGAGATATGACCGGGAAATAGGTCCTTGGTCGCCTGCGGCGTGATGCGCGGATGTCCGGCATGGGGAAAAAGGCAGTATGAAGGAATTTGATCTCGATTTGATTGTGGATGTCGGTTGCGCCATCGTCCTGGAAGTGCAGCAGAAGATACAGGGCATGGTGATAGACAATCCAGCCCGGGCGCTGGATCCGGTCATTGTCGGCGCGAGGAAAAAGGCCGCGCTGCGCGTGGATGTTTTCGCGGAGGATTACACCGAGGCTGAACTGCGCAAAAAATTGAAAAAATACCGTCCCCGCGTGATCGGAGAAGAGAGCCTTTTGAAAGAAGATCTCGATCTTTCACGCGAGGATCGGCTGGTGGTGCTGCTCGACATGCTCGACGGCACGGATCTGTTGGAACGCGGCCTGTCCAACTGGTGTTCGGCGATGGTTTTCTATTATCCGCCCGAATGCCGTATCCTGGCGTCGTTTGTTGGTATTCCGAACGATGCCGTCTACTTCGCGATCGAAGATCGCGCCGTACCGGTGCGAAAATTTCTATGGCATATCCGCCGCGGCCAGCCTCGTCTTATTGATGTGACCGGCCCGTCATCCGTCACTGTTTTACGGGAAGCCTCGCTGTCGTTCTACGGACAGCAACCCGCCAATTTCATGTCCGTCGCGGGAAACAGGCGATTTGCCGCGCAACTGGCCGAATTCGCGGCCATCGAAGACGAGTCGTATAAGCGAATGCGCATTTACAATTTGGCCGGCAATCCGATGATGATGAAACTTATTGACGGTTCAAAACGTATTGACGCCGTCTTCGACTTGCTGGGCCAATTGCCGCACGACATGGTGCCCGGGACCTACATCGCCCGCCGCGCCGGCGCGATCCTGTGCGGACTCGACGGGCGGCCCATTCGGGAAGAGGATCTGGCGCGTATGCTGATAAAACCGGCGCACGGAGCATCGCGAAAACCGTATCTGCTCGCCGCTACCGAAGAATTGAAACGTGAATTCCTTGCCCTGTTTGGAGCGGCGTCTCTCCAAGATTGAATAGTGTCCCAAACAGGCTGTTTTCTTACCCGGAGTCTGCCGCCGCTTCGCGCAATGCCCGCAGGATGGTCTGTGCGGCCCCGGGCGCCGGATCGCTGAGCACCGGAAGAAATATCGTGCGCGCGATTGCGCGTTCGGCGTTGGGGAAATCGCCGGGGCGATAACCGGCGTAGCCTTCGTTCGCACACAAGGGGCCGCGATTGCGCGTAAAGATATCGAAGCCCTTGGCGAACAGCGGCAAATCGTGCAGATTTGGGTAGGGAGAAAGCGATGCGGCCACGCCACGCGCCTTGAGTCTTTCGACATAGTCCGCGGTTGGCTGGCCGCCCATGGCCGCCGGTTCGTGAATGATTGGAAATCCGTAGAATCCGCCGCGCTCGGCTCCTTCGTGGACCGTGATGGCGCGTAATCCGGAAATGGAAGCCAGACCAGCCTCTACTTCGGCGAAATACGCCGCACGGCGCCGGTTCAATTCCGGCAATTTTTTCAACTGGACTGCCGCGATGCCGATGCCCACAGGATGCGCGCGGAACTTCATGCCGAATCCAAGCGGTTGCAACTCCGCATATTTGGCTCCGACCAGATCGATGCCCGCGATGCGGTTCACCTGCCCAACCAGGCATGCCCGCTCGAATACGTCGAGGTCGTTCGTGGCGATCATGCCGCCTTCTCCCGCGCTAACCGCCTTCGATCCCTGCAAACTCCATACGCCGACGTGGCCGATCGAGCCGCACATGCGCCCTTTATACTTCGCGCCGTGAGCATGGGAACAATCCTCGACCACGGGAACGCCTGTTTCCCTCGAAACGGCCATGATCGCGTCCATGTCGCACACGTTCCCCCAGAGATGCACGACGCAAAGGCAGCGCGTCTTCGGCGTCATTTTCCGCCTCATGTCCTCCGGATCGATCAGAAGGGTTTCCGGATTGATGTCGCAAAAGACGGGCCGTGCCCCCAACAGCAGGGCCGGCGCGATGCTGCAAATCCACGTATTGACGGGACACACAACCTCGTCGCCCGGCCCGACACCCAAACCAAAATACGCCGAGTACAAAGCCGATGTGCCGTTCATGACCGACACGGCGAAATTCGCGCCAATCCATTCCCGCCAGGCCTGTTCGAACGCGCGCACCACGGGCGTTCCACCCGATAGTTCATTGCGACGCACCATGTCGGCGGCCATCGCGGCCTCGTCCTCGCCGATTTGCCGCCACCGGTCGAGGCCGCCGGCCGTATGTGCCGTTTGCACAAACGCACGCGGACCGCCCGGATTGACTTCCACGTCGAGCGCCATGTCCTTTTCCGATCACACGCGGCAAACCGCTATTTTTCAGCGGGGCTGTCCTTCGGAACGACCTTGTCGTAATTGGGTTCCGTGCCGTCCGTCCCCTCTTCCATCAACCACGTGGCCGCGTCCACGATGCTGGCCTGAAACGTCGGATTCTCCCAGAGATCCTCCCGATGACCGAGCGCGCTGAAATACACCTTCCCCTTGCCGAACGCGCTGCACCATATCACCGGATACGGCGCAATGCGATAAGCCGCTTGCTTGGCGCCCGCTTCACCCGGATCCAGCAGCGCCAGCACGTGCATCGTTTCCGTGTTGAAATTTTTGAACAGATACCACTCTTCCTCGAAACTCCAATTCGGCGGAATGCTCGCCATCGCCGGGTGCGCCGGATCCACAACCTTCAGCGTACCCTTGAATTGCGCGCCGTGCGTGACGAATTCGGCGCCCACCATCTTCAAATAAGGCGTCACCTCGCCATTGGCCGGCGTGTGAAACGTGTCCGATGCGGAATGAAAGCCCATGAAACGCCCGCCATTCCGGACCCATTCCACCAGTTCCGCCTGGCCCTTTTCGCCCATCGGCGCGCCCCCGTCTTTGCTGGGCCGCGTCAGGTCGCCCTGCGTGTAAAAACAGACCAGATCATAGTTCTTGAGATTGTCCGAGTTGATAAGGCTGGCGTCCTTCGTGCTGGTGAACGGCGATCCGTTTTCCTGCGCAAGCCGGCCGAGAATCGTTTCCGCCAGACTCGGACGATCGCCCTTGACGGCCACCGGGCTATGCTCAAATCCTTCCGACTTGCTCAGGAACAACACCCGCGGCGGCGTAATATCCTGCGCCAAGGCCGTAAACGCCACACCCAATAGAACCACTGTCGCCAATGCCGCCAATGTAATCATTCGACCCATCTTCCTTTCCTCCCATGCGTTTTTTATCGCGTTGTCTAACTCGTGTAGCATACCCTCCTCGGCGGCCCGGGTCAATCCAAGAAATTCATTCAAGAAATTCATTTGCTCGCATTTGGCGATTGAAGTGATTCCCAAAAACTGGACAGTTATCATGGTGTGTTATTACAGGTTAAGGATGTCCAGCAAGGAGGATCGGCATGAAGCAAGAGCGAAGGCAGCATAGCGCGGAAACGAAGGCAAAGGCGGCATTGGATGCGTTGCGGGGTCTGCGGACGGTAAACGAGATCGCCAGCGAGTACGGCGTGC
>Ga0101944_10003123_pt1 | contig 24132 bp, 18 predicted proteins | sample DewCreD2012metaG_FD_75245 | JGI IMG/M metagenome (GOLD analysis project Ga0101944, IMG submission 75245) | Hot spring sediment bacterial and archeal communities from British Columbia, Canada, to study Microbial Dark Matter (Phase II) - Dewar... ... | reverse complement strand
ACACGAAGATCCTCGTCGAGCGCTGCATCACGGGGCCCGAACTCGAGTGCGCCGTCCTTGGCAACCACGAACCCCAGGCTTCCACGCCCTGCCAGATCTTCCCTTCGCGCGAGTTTTACGACTACGACGACAAGTACGTGCTCGACAAGGCTCGCGCCGTCATCCCCGCCGAGGTGCCTGCCGAGACGATCCGCGAAGTGCGCCGCCTCGCCATCGAGTGCTACCGCGCGGTGGACTGCTGCGGCATGGGCCGCGTCGATTTCCTCGTCGAGGCGGCCACGGGCAGGGTGTTCATCAACGAGCTGAACACGATCCCGGGCTTCACCAGCATCAGCATGTTTCCAAAAATGTGGGCCTACGACGGACTGCCCATGCCGGAACTCGTCCACCGTCTCGTGGAGCTCGCCCTCGAGCGGTTCCGTGAGCGCCAGGCCCTGCGTTTCGAAAAGTGATGCGCCGCGCTGCAGCCCTGCTCCTGCTCGCTCTGCTGCCCGCGCGTCCGCAGACGCCGCCGCCTTCCACTGAAGATCTGGAGGAAGCGGTCCGCCGTTTCACCGCCGCGCTTGCCGCTGCAATGGAAAACGCCGCCGACCCCGTGGATCTCGATACAGCTTTCTACCGCGGCGCCATTCCGGGCATGCTGCGGCGGCTCGACCCGCATTCAGTCTTCTTTGATGCCGAACAGTTCGAGCAGCTCAAAGAGCTCGAGCGCAGCGTCACCAGAGGCTTCGGCACCGTGGTCAGCCTGCTGCCTGGCCGCGTCATCATCCTCCAGACCATGCCCGGCTCTCCATCGCAGAAGGCTGGCCTCGCGCCTGGCGACGAGATTCTCGTCATCAACAACATTCCTCTCGCGTATCTGGATCTCGATCAGCTGGTCGAACTGCTCGGCTACACCCGGCAGCGCGAAGCGCATCTGCTGGTCCGCCGCCAGGGCGAGCCCCGGCCAGTGGAGGTGACGCTTTCGCCGGCCGAACTCGATTCGCCGAGCGTCGACCGCAGCTTCCTGCTCGAGCCGGGCATCGCCTACATCCGCGTCTCCAGCTTCGACGTGAAGACGCCCGAAGCGTTGCGCGAAGCTATTCAGAAGCTCGGCGGCGAGGAGCTCAAAGGGCTCGTCCTCGATCTGCGTAACAATCAGGGCGGCGTCGTGCAGGCAGCGGTGGCCGCCGCGGCGCTGTTTCTCGAGGCCGGCTCCGTCATCTTCTCCGCGCGCGGGCGCAATACGCCAGTCGAAGAGCTGAAAGTGCCCGTGGGTTTCACCCCATACCGCTTCCGCCTCGCCGTTCTCGTCAACGGCAAGACCGCCAGCGCCGCCGAGATCTTCGCTGGCGCCATCCAGGACAATGACCGTGGCGCGCTCATCGGCGAGCCGACCTTTGGCAAAGGCCTGGTGCAGCGCGTGTACCCTCTCAGCAGCGGCACGGGCCTGGCGCTGACGACCGCCTTCTATTACACGCCCAGCGGCCGTTCCATCCAGAAGCCTCTCAGAGGCACGGAACTGGACCGCGCGACCGCGGAGTCTGAACAGGAGTTCCGCACGCGGCTCGGCCGCCCGGTGCGCGGCGGCGGCGGCATCCAGCCGGACTTCATCGTGTACCAGCAGGCCTATTCGCCGCTGGGCCGCGTGCTCGAAGCCTCGGGAGCCTACCCGAATTTCGCAACGGAATGGCTGAAAAACCGCTCCGGAGGCGTCAGCGGAGACTTCGAAATTACAGCCGAAATTCTCGACGAATTCCAGCTCTGGCTGTCCCGCCGCAACATCCGTCCCACGCTTGCGGAGTGGACCGCGGAGCGCGAGACCGTCCGCCGCCGGCTGAAACAGGAGATCCTGAACCAGGCTGTCGGCGTGGCCGCAGGCGATGAAGTGGAGCTGCGCGCCGATCCTGTGGTCCTGCGCGCCCTGTCACTCTTTGGCGCCTGAAGCCCTGCCCGCCTTCGGCCTTGCCGGAGCCGCCTCTGCAACCGCCTGCACCTTCTGCGGCTGCGCCAGCCACAAGAACACCGTAAACAGGAGCACGGGCGCGGATGTCAGCCACAGGCGCACGCCTTCCAGGTTGGCCCGCGCGGCAGTGCTGCCCCCCGTACCCCACAGGACAATCACGCCTCCAGCCGCCATCAGCAGCCACGCCATCGCCGGCCATGACGGCTGCCACGGTCTTCCCGGCCGGAAGACGGCCATCAACAGCAGGACGAACAGCAGCGGGTGGGCCGGAAAATCGCCGAGATGCCAAAGCCCGGCTGCCGCCGCCTGCACCGCTTCCCCCAGCCGTCCCGCCCGGCCGAACCCTTCCAGGCCAAGCAGAGCCCTCGAAGGCGACAACGAGACATGGAATGCCACCGTGAGCATCAGTCCAGGTGCGGCTCCAGCCAGCCACCAGAGCGTACGCAACCGGCTTGCGGCGGCCAGGGCGGCCAGAAGCGCCACACAGCACGCGAGCCCGTCGTTTCCTGTGAAGGATGCCCAGCCCGCCAGCGCACCGCTCAGGACGAGTCCGGAAGCGCTCCATCGAGCCTGCTCCGCCGCCGCAGCCGTGATCACCGCCGCCGAGACAAAGACCGCCGCCGGAATCTCGGCGCCTTGGCCAGCGGCATAGCGCCACAGCGGCGTCGCCGTCAGCAGCGCAGCTGTCGCCAGCGCCCCCCAGGCCCATCCCGTCAGCCACGCGACACCGAGGCCGAAGCCCAGGATCAGCGCCGCGCTCATGAAAAACGCCCCCGCCTGCGGAGCCGTCTGCCGGATTTCTCCGCTCTGAGCCCAGACCCGCGCCACCGCTGAAGGCCACAGGAGCGGAAGCTCAGGGTGGGCCTCAGTGAGTTCTGCTGAAACCGCGTTGCGCCACAGACCTTCGCTGACGAGCATCCGCGCCCGAACATTGGATGCCCCCCATGCATCCCAGTCTCCCTGCGGATTCGCCCGCAGATAGATCGCCACGGCGCCCAGAAACGCAATCACGCTGCCCGCGGCTGCCAGCCCCGCCAACCATGCCAGCGGGAGCGGCCTCGCAGGCATTGCCGGTGCGAGCTCCGCGACCCTTCTACGCTTCAGGAACCAGACTGCCACTCCGCCCGCCAGAACAAACGCATCCGCAGTCCACGCCGCCCCCGCAGGCCTCATTCCCTGCCATATCAGGAAGAAAAACAGCGCAGCGGTCGCCCCTGTTCCAAAGGCCGCGGCCAGAGCCGCCTCGAAACCGGGTCGAACCCATGCTGGGCCAGCCGTGCGGGGCAGCAGCGCACGGACCCAGAACCATCCTGCCACTGCCGCGGCCACCCATCCCAGGACGTTCATCGCGCCGCCTCCGGCTTGCGGTACAGCACAACGTATCCCCCGAGGTCCTGCTCCATCACCAGTCTCCGTTCCTGCCCCTTTTGCGCAAAGTTCTCTTCTTTCGTAAAGATGCCCAGCCAGTACCGCGCCTGCCCTGCCGTTTTCGCGTCCTCTTTCAGCAGGATCCTGGGCGCAAGCGCATGCTGCGCCGCCAGAAAAGCCGCCATCCCGTACGTTTCGCTCAGAGGCGCGTCGGAGAAGTAGCCCATGCGCTCGCTTGCCGGCACGCGCTCCGCCACCGGACGCAGCCGTGCCTGAAGACCCATCACCTGATACGGATCCGGATACTGTGTGGCGAACTGGTCCGTTACGCCGAACTGAATCAGGGCATTGTAGAGGGCAATGACGGACAGGGCCGCGACTGCGGCCTTGATCTGCCATGATGAAGACTTTCCTGGATCCTGCCTCATGACAAGCCTAAATGATAGCAGGAGAACTGCAGGGTAGAATGGCGCGCGAAGGAGATCTCCATGCCGATTCGTAGCCTCTCCCGCCGCGCGTGGCTCGGCGCCGCAGCCTCCGCCGCGGCCTTGAAAACCGGGGAAGCGGAAGTCCGCTTCCTGCAGGACGCGCCCATTCGCCCGCGCGACCCTCTCAGGATCACCCGCCTGGAGACTTTTCCCGTCCAGCCGCGCTGGCTCTTTCTGAAGATCCACACAAACGCAGGCATTACCGGTCTGGGCGAGCCTATTCTCGAAGGCCGCGCCGAGACCTGCGCCGCCGCCGTGAAGGAGATCGAGCCGTACCTCGTCGGCAAAGACCCGCGAGCCGTCGTCCATCACTGGCAGGCCATCTACCGCCACGCTTTCTACCGCGGCGGGCCCATTCTCACGTCAGCGCTCAGCGGCATCGACATGGCTCTCTGGGACATTAAGGGAAAGGCCCTCGGCGTGCCGGTTTACGAACTGCTGGGCGGCCCTACACGGACGCGTGTCCGCGTCTATGCCCATGCCAGCGTGAACAATCCGGACCGCGTCCGCGAGGCCATCCGCCAGGGGTTCACCGCGTTCAAGACCGGCCCCGCGCGCCGCCGCAAGTATCCCCGCTACGTCGAATCGCAGGCGGAGGTCGAATACGCCGCCGACAAATTTGCCGAATTCCGGAAACTGGTGGGCCCGGAAATCGATATTGGCGTCGATTTCCACGGCGCCATTTCTCCGGCTTTGGCCAAGGTTTTAATTAGGGCTCTGGAGCCGCATCATCCGATGTTCATTGAAGAGCCCTGCCAGGCCCAGAACCACGACGTCATGGCCGAGATCGCCCGTTCCACGCACATCCCCATCGCCACCGGCGAGCGGGTTTTCACGAAGTGGGGTTTCCGCGAGATCCTCGAGAAAAAGGCCGCCACGATTCTGCAGCCGGATCTGTGCCACGCCGGCGGCATCACCGAAGTCCGGCTCATTGCCGGCATGGCCGAGGCCTACTACGCCGCCATCGCACCTCATAATCCGCTCGGCCCCATTTCGCTGGCTGCCGGCATCCAGCTTGCCGCCTCCATCCCGAATTTCCTGATTCAGGAACAGGTGACTCTTGGCGAAGGCTATCTGAAACAGCCTTTCACGGTCCGCAACGGCTATGTCGATCTCCCCACCGGTCCCGGTCTCGGCATCGAGCTGGACGAAAATGCTCTCGCCGGCAGGATCGGCCACGACTGGCGCAATCCGGAAAGCTACGACGAAGACGATTCGAGCGTCGTGGACTGGTAGCCGCCGCCTGCGCTGAACGCCGCTGCCGCTCTTTGGCGCGCCCCTTCCCGTATTTCTGCACGCTCTGGGCGGGGCCCCGCTGAGGCGTGCGGCACCGGCGGAAGCTTCATGCACGGACCTTTCTGATTTCGACAGCCCTGCATTCTTGCCGGTCTGGCCTCCCGTTGAAGGTCTCGAAGGCGCCGTCCCGCGCTGTCGCCTGCGTTTGGCCGGCGCTGGATCAGTCGCGCGGCGAGCGTTCAATAAAGACACGCAGGCGGTGGCTGCGGCTGGGGTGGCGGAGCTTCCTGAGCGCCTTCGCTTCGATCTGGCGGATGCGTTCGCGTGTCACGGCGAAATGCTGACCCACTTCCTCCAGCGTATGTTCGGAATCGCCCTGGAGACCGAAACGCATCCGGATGATCTTTTCTTCGCGCGGGCTAAGCGTCTTGAGGACTTCTGCGGTCTGTTCCCGCAGGTTCAGGTTGATCACGGCTTCAGAGGGCGAGGCCACGCGCTTGTCGACGATGAAATCGCCAAGGTGGGATTCTTCCTCTTCTCCCACAGGCGTCTCCAGGGAGATCGGCTCCTGGGCGACCCGCAACACCTTCCGGACTTTCGCCACGGACATCTCCAGACGGCGGGCAAGTTCTTCCGTGGTGGGATCGCGGCCCAGTTCCTGCTGCAGCAGCCGCTGCGTGCGGACGATCTTGTTGATCGTCTCGATCATGTGCACCGGGATGCGGATGGTCCGCGCCTGATCGGCGATGGCGCGCGTGATGGCCTGCCGCACCCACCAGGTGGCGTACGTTGAAAACTTGTATCCGCGGCGGTAGTCAAACTTGTCCACGGCCTTCATCAGGCCGATGTTGCCTTCCTGAATGAGATCGAGAAAAGCCATGCCGCGGTTCGTGTACCGCTTGGCGATGGAGACCACGAGCCGCAGGTTGGCTTCAATGAGCTGTTTCTTGGCCGCGTCCGCTTCCGCTTCGCCTTTTTCGGCCAGGGCGAGCGTGCGGCGCAGCTCGGTGCAGGAGACGCCGAAGGACCGCTCCATGGCCGCGAATTTCTGGTTGGCGGTCCGCAGTTCCCGCTTGAGGTCGCGGACGCTGGCCGCGCCCTGGGCCGACGCCTCTTCTATCGCGCGCTGGAGCCGGGCGATGTCTTTCTCCAGGGGAGCGATCTCGTCCACCGCGTTCCGGAGGCGCGTGGTGAGGTGCCGGTACACCGCCGACGAAAGCTGCATGTCGCGGATATGCCGGGAGAGGCGCACGATGAGCCGCCCCAGCTCCCAGCGCGTGGCGCGGAACTGCTTCAGCTTCGTGCGCGGCATCGCCGTCAGCTTGTTGCGCAACTGGTGAACCTTCTTCAGCTCCCGGGCCAGCGTCTCGATCTGCTCTTCAAAAGACGCCTGGAATGTGCCGAGGTCCTCATCGGCGGTCATCAGCTCGGGCATGGCGAGCACGTCGCGCAGGTGGCGCTTGCCTTCGCGGACTTCCCGGGCGATTTCCAGGACTTCCCGCATGATAAAAGGAGAGCGGGAAAGCGCGCGCGCGGACATTTTCTGGCCGTGCTCGATGCGGCGGGCGAGCTCGATTTCTCCCTCGCGCGTCAGCAGGCTGACGGACCCCATTTCCCGCAGATACATGCGGACGGGATCGTTCGTTTTGTCGGATATATCCGAGTAATCGGGCTCGATGAGATCTTCGGATTCCTCGACTTTTTTCTCGTCGATGCGGGGTTCTTCCAGAAGATCCACGCCCGCTTCGTCGAGGTCGGCGAGAAGGTCGTCCAGCTGCCTGCCCGAGGTCAGATCTTCGGGCACGAACTCGGCCACATCGTCGTAGAGAACGTAGCCCTTCTCCCTGCCCAGGTCGATGAGCTTCTGGAACCGGCTGAAACGATCCTCCGTGCTCACGGCTGCCTCGTCAAGCGACCCCTCGAATTCGTCCTTCTTATCCTACACCACCGGATGCTCCCGGATTGGCGGGAGCGGAACGCTCCATGCGGCCGAGTTCTTCCAGCAGCCGGAGCGCTTCGGACAGATTGCCTGTCTGTTCCGCGTCGCGGATCTGCCGGCGCAGGAGGGCGCGGCGCGCTTCCTGCTCCGATGCCGCCAGCTTGCGGACGCAGGAAACCGCGAGCTCGGTGGAATAGCTTTCGGCCAGCGTGTCGTCGGCCAGAACCAGAGCGGCCAGACGCTGGCGGTCTTCCTCGCGCAGACGGGCTTCCAGCGAGTGGTATGTCAGCGGCTCGCCCGCGGCGGCAATGCGGCGGATGGCCTCGAAAATTCCGTGCGAGGGCGACTTCTGCAGGACCGAAAGCTCTCCAAGCAGAGGCGCGATCTCGGCGCGGGCTTCCGGATCGTTCAGGAGAGCATGCAGCAGCAGGACTTCGTTAGGATCCGGCAGGATCTGCTCTCTGGGTTTCGACTGACGGCGGCGCTCCGCCGCCGCCTTGCGGAACTCATCCAGAACCACGCCCGGCTCCATCCGCAGATACTCGGCCACATCGTTGGCCACGGCCAGGCGGTCCAGCCTCTCCGGCATCCGCTGGATCGCAGGCAGCAAGAATTGAAACGCGGCCACACGGCCTTCAGGCGTGCGCAGGTCGAAGCGCGAGCGGGCCCGGTCGGCCAGCCAGTGAAAGTAGCTCCGCGCGTTGTCGAGCGCCGCACGATACGCTTCCGGGCCGTTGGCCTGGATGAATTCATCCGGATCCTGTCCGCCACGCAGCTCGAGAACGCGCAGCCGCAGCCCTTCTTCCAGCAGCACCGGAATGTGCCTCTCCGCCGCCGCCGCACCCGCGGCGTCAGGATCGAAATTCAGCACCACCTCCGGCGCATGCCGCCGCAGACTGCGCACCTGCATCGCCGTCAGCGATGTCCCGCACACCGCCGCCACATTCCGCACGCCCGCCGCATGCACGCCGATGGCGTCCATGTAGCCTTCCACCAGAATGGCGCGTCCGGCCTCTTCCATCGCCTTGCGGGCGCGGTGCAGGTTGTACAGGACCTGGCTCTTGCGGTAGATCGCCGTTTCGGGCGAATTCAGATACTTCGGCTGATCGCCCGCTTCGAGAGCCCGTCCGCCGAAGCCGATCAGCTTCCCCGACTCCGAGTGGATCGGAAACATCAGACGTCCGCGGAACCGGTCGTAGAAGCCGCTGCCGTCGTTGCGGCGCAGAACGAGGCCGCTCTCTTCCATCAGTTCAGGCGCGAAACCCGCCTTCTGGAAGGCGCGCACCAGCGTCTGCCCGGAGCGATCGCTCAGCCCGAGGCCGAATTCCTCGATGACAGCCCTCGGCACGCCGCGGCGCTCGAGATACTCGCGCGCCTCCCGTCCTGCCGGCGAATAGAGCTGTTCCCGGAACAGCCGCGCCGCAATTTCGTGCATCTCGTACAGCGCCGCGCGCCGCCGAGACTCCTCATCGGTTTCCGGGCCCTGTTTCGGGAGCGGAATGCCGTGCCGCTCCGCCAGCAGCCGCACCGCCTCCCAGAAGGTCAGCCGCTCGATTTCCATCACGAACTTGATCACGTCCCCGCCCGCGCCGCAACCGAAGCACTTGTAGAACTGGTGCGTCGAATGCACCGAAAACGACGGCGTCTTCTCGTGATGGAACGGGCACAGACCCGTGTAGCGCGGCCCCGCCCCCGCGCGCTTCAGCCGCACGTAGTCTCCAACGACACGCACGATGTCGACCGAAGACTTCAGGTGCTCGATGAACTCCATGCCCGCCCCGCTAGCCTCGGTCTTCAATTATCGCGCTGCGCCGCGCAGGGATCCAGCCGTGCGGGGCCGCTGCCGCTGAACGCGGTAGTCGCCCCGGCTGAAGTATTTTTCCAGCCAGCAATACAGGGCGATGAACAGATACCGGCTGCCCATTTCCTTGATGCGAAGCTTCGACACTCCCGTGCGGCGGCCCCGCCACGAGATGGGAACGACCGTCCACGTGAACCCCCGCACGATGATCTTCAGCGGCAGCTCAACAGTCAGGTTGAAATGGGGCGAAAGAAAGGGACGGCAGCCATCCAGGGCTTCCCGCCGGTACGCCTTGAAGGCGTTCGTGAAATCGTTGCACGGAACGCCAAAGAGAAACCGCAGGAACAGATTGGCCATCCTGTTCAGCAGCAGCTTCAGAAACGGGTATTCGGAAACCCGTCCGCCCCGGATGAAGCGCGACCCGAACACCGCGTCCCACCCTTCCTCCAGAACTCTCCAGTAGCGCACGGCGTCGCCGGGATCGTCCGAGCCGTCCGCCATCATGATGACCACAGCATCGCCGCTTGCGGCATCGATGCCCCGGATGACTGCCCGCCCGAAGCCATGGGGACCGGGATTGTCCACGGGCTTCAGTTCCCGGATCCTCTCTGCCAGCGACGCCAGAATCAGGCCCGTTCCGTCGATGCTGCCGTCATTCACGACGACAATTTCATGCGGCACCCCTGCTGAGGCCAGGGTTCTGTGAACATCCTCCACCGTCTCGGCAAGGCAGCCCTCTTCATTCCGGGCGGGAATGACCACGGAGAACAGCGTCAGCGGGCCGGGTTCAAACGCTTCTCTGTTCATGCCTGACTGATCTCCAGCCAATCGGGATGCGCTTCCGCGTGCCGCGCAATTTCTTCGAGGATCTCCTGCAGGGGTGTTGCCGCGCGCCAGCCGAATGCCGCTTCCGCAGCCGTGGAGTCCATCACGATCCAAGGCACATCGTATCGCGGCTCGGATGGCTCAGCGGCCACCGGATGCGGCCCGAACCACTGGTCGCACCACTCCGTCAGCCCGCGCAGAGAGATGGCGTTCGCTGTTCCGCCGCCCGCGTGCCAGACGCAGGGATGCTCTGGCCTGCCGGCCTTCATCTGTTTCACCAGCAGCGCCGCCAGATCGCGCGGATGCAGGACGTCGCGTGTCTGCAGGCCTTTGCCGCCAAACCCGGTGTAGCGCAGCGGCCTGCGCTGCCTGTGGGCGTGGATCCAGTAGGCGATGATTCCCTGCCGCGGAGTGCCGAACTGGCCGGCGCCAGCAAGAATGCCGCACCGCGTGATCCAAACCGGGAGCCCAAACGCCTCGCCGTATTCCTGCGCGAGTCTCTCTGCGGCGAGCTTCGTCGCCCCGTACAGCGAAACCGGCGCCTCTGTGGAGAAGTCCGGGGAAATACCTCTCTCTGAAACACCCGCCGGCAGTGGAGCTTCACCGTCCAGCCGGTATCCCCGGCTCTCTTCTTTCAGAGGGAGGGACCGCAACCCCTGAATGCTGTACACGCGGCTGGAGCTCAGCAGCAGCAACCCCGCCCCATGACGTCTGCAATATTCCAGCAGGTTGAGCGTCCCGAGCACATTGTGTTCCAGCAGCAGGACGCTGTCGTCCCCGAGTCCCGCGCGCACGTCCGGGATGGCCGCTGCATCAATCACCCAGTCAACCGGAGGGAGGCCAGCCACGTCCACGGCGGACCGCTGGTCGCCATGAAAAAACCGTACTCCCAGATGTCTCATGAGAATCCGGTTCTGCTCCGAACCGGGCCGCATAAGGTTGTCGAGGCCGAACAGCGACGCCTGCGGCTGGAGTTCGCACAACGCGCGGCAGAGCGCGCTGCCTACAAAGCCGCAACAGCCCGAGACGAGGATCCTCACTGCGCTGTCTGAGCCGCCCTGTCAAACCACGCCCGCGCGGTTTCTTCAAAAATCTGCGGCAGCGTCCGCGTGATCGACCACGCCGGATAATGGGACTGGATTTTCCGCAGGTCGCTGATGTAGCAAATGTGGTCTCCTTTCCTGGCTTCGTCGACGTAAGTCCAGTTCATTTTCCGGCCGGTAGCTTCCTCCGCCATCGTGATCGCCTCGAGCACCGAGCACGAGTTGCCCCGCCCGCCCCCGAGATTGTAGACCTCCGCCACGCGCGGCGCGAGAGCGAACTGCTCAACGAACCGGGCTACGTCGTAGGAGTGAATATTGTCGCGGACCTGCTTGCCTTTATAGCCGAACACGCGGTAGGGCCGGCTCTCGACGCAGCATCGCACCAGATAGCTCAGGAAGCCGTGCAGCTCGACGCCGCTGTGGTTGGGGCCGGTCAGGCAACCTCCGCGCAGACAGCACGTCGGCATTCCAAAGTAACGCCCGTATTCCTGCACGAGCACGTCCGCTGCGGTCTTGGAGGCGCCGAACAGGCTGTGCATCGACTGGTCAATCGGGAAGTCTTCGCCGATACCCTCAGCATACCGGGGGTCGTCGTAGTCCCACCGCGTGGGCAGCTCCCGCAACGGAATGGTGTTGGGCCGGTCCCCGTAGACCTTGTTGGTGGATAGGAAAACGAAAGGTGATTCCGGGCAGTGCTGCCGCGCCGCTTCCAGCAGGTTCAACGTGCCGAGCGCATTGACCTCGAAATCGAGAAACGGAATTGCTGCGGCCCTGTCATGGGATGGCTGGGCGGCCGCATGCACGATCAGATCCGGCTTCAGGCTGTTCACTGTCGCGTCCACTGCCGACCGGTCGCGGATGTCAATCTCGTGGTGCTGGTAGCCGGGCGCCTGCTCGAGCAGGTGAGACAGCATCCATCGTGTGTCCCCCTCGCGGCCGAAGAACACCCCCCGCATATGATTGTCAATCCCGGCCACGCGCCAGCCGCGCTGCGAGAAAAACAGCGTCAATTCCGACCCGATCAGGCCACAGGCGCCGGTGATGAGAGCCAGCTTCGCCCGCATAATCCCTCAGGATAGCTCAAGCCGTTCGTGCCATCTTTCATTTCCCGGATCTGCACTGCAGTGCTCTTGAGCTGGAATCTGCACCGCCTCATCCTGCGCCGTGCCGTCAGCCGGGACTGGAGGAACCTGTGCAACCACAGGTCTCCAACCGGAGCTCCCTGAAGAGATCCGGGCGGACCCGGTCCGTTCCATTTGGCGTGTTCCCCTGCCGGCTTCCGAGCCCCCAGCTCGCAAGCCCACTGATTGCCCGTGGTGCGCCTGCCTCCCACTCAGGGGGCCGTCCTCCCGGGCGCGCCGACTGTGAAGCGGATTCGTGCCTGCCGAAGTCGTCACCTGTTATTCTTTCACCGGAAAGAACGTCATCAGCGTTGCCCTTTTCCCCGGGCGGCGGATTGCGCCGCTGCGCTCGCGCCAACCTCGTGATCGGCGCCCCACCGGGCGCGGAACCACTGCACCCGGATCAAAGGTTTGTACTCGGCTGGCCGCCCAGTCACCCATGCCACGGCCTGCACCGGATCCTCCTCTTCCCGGGCCGGCTTTTCCAGCATCTCTGAAAATTCCGCGAGGTTTTCCGGCAGCGGCCGGATCTGCGCCGGAATTGTCAGCAGCCGCCGCACGCTGCGGTACCAGCCCTCCTTGCCGGACCGCCGCCACACCCGAAGATGGACGGGTGCCGCACGGAGGAGAAACGTCCGAAGGGCCCCGTAAGGCGAGGGCTGAATGTCGGCGGCGAAGTAGATGAACTCGCCGGGGCCGGACTCTGGCAGCTGAACGGGTTGATCCCAGGCGACAGAGGTCTCGCCGGCAGGGATCAGTTCGACCTGCAGGGCTGACTGCGGCGCTCCATCAGCAGCGCACGCTCGCCGCCCAGCACAGGCCTGTAGCGGGTCTTGAGCGCGTGAAGCGTCGCGGCGTCCTGCAGAAGCGGGTGGCGTCCATCAATGGCCTCCCAGACGAACAGCACGAAATCCGGCGCACGGTCTCCGGAGAAATGCTCGGCATTGAGACGGTCCAACGCGGGAGTATAGGCGCCGCTGGACTCGATCGTAGGACGCGGGCGGTAATTCCAGCCGTTGGCGCGGATGACGTCGATGCAGTGCGGGAATGCATCGACAGATCTGGCTCCGATGGATTCATGGAATTCGGCGGGCAGGCGGAGATGGGAGCGGGCATTGTAAGAGTGAACCTGCAAACCCTGGTACTCACGGCTCCAGTCCGCCAGCGTACGCAGTGCGCCCAGGATGCCCGGCGGCGTCAGCCTCGAAGCGGCGATGCGGATCAGCCATGGCTGCTCCTGCAGGACATAAACCCAGGTGAAGGCGCTGCCGAAAACGAGCACCAGTGCAAGCATCCGCCGCGCGAGGGGCACCGTGCAGGCGGCAAGCAGAAACAGTCCGGCCAGGGCGAGCTTCTGCAAGGCAAGGTCCGCGTGGCCGTCCTGCCGCACCATGGCGTGCTTGAATCCAACAAATGCCGACAGAGCAAAGCAGAAAAATGCGGGGCTGCACAGCCAGCGCCAATCGCCGCTGACAGCAGGCACGGAGAGAATCAGCATCCCAAAAAGGACGGTCAGTCCCAATTGCCAGAGCGGCCCGTCGATGCTCATCGCATCGCTGTAACCGCTTGTGGTTTCCAGAAAATTCCTGAAGTAGGGGAACACCGCCAAAAGATCCCGCTCTGCAAGCCCGAACCAGAGCAGCACAGTGGCGGGCGGCAGGGCGAGGAAAAAGGCTGCCTGCAGGCGGCCGGGCCGGTGACGCCACAAAGCAGGGACGCAGAGAAGGTAATACAGGAGGAACGCCGCTAGCCCCTCGTTGGCCTTCAGTAGCATGGACAGGCCCGCAGCGATGGCTGCAACGGTCAGCCGCACTGGCGCCCAGGCATCCGCCCATGCAAGCGCCAGCAGAGCGGCCATGTAGCCTGCCTGCCAGACATCGGCGGGAGTGCGATCCAGAAGCGCCTGCGTGGCCAGCACGGCCGCGACGGCAGCGCCCTGCGGCGGACCCAGGCGCCGGAGCGCAGCAAAGGTTGCCCAGAGCAGGAGGAGCCAGTTCAAGACCCGCAACAGGAGAACCTGGCCAGCCGAAGCCAGTTCCGGCTCCGGCGTGAAAAGATAGCCGAGCGGGCCCATTGTGTAAGCAATATGGCGGCCGAACACGAGGCCCTGCTCGTGGATCAGATTCAGCGCAAGATACCAGGAGGCATCGACACCCGCGCCATTGACCCAGGGCCGACGGGGCAGCGCGCCGGCGAGCAGCCACAGAGCCAGAAGCCAGCAAAGGCCCAGGGAAAGGTTACGGCCGGAGACGGGAACAGCAGAGAGCAGACCTCGCGCCCGGGACAAATAGGACATTGGCCACATTCTAGCGAAGGGCCCGGGCTGTTCCTGAATTAGCTCCTGCGACGGCGATCAGGGATTTCGGAAGGCCGCAGAAGCGCTCGCGGAGGATCCTCGCTTCGGGAAAAAAACGCTGCATTTCCGCCTGCCTCAGCATGCGGATCTCTTCGAGATAATGGCGGAGATAGAATTCGCGCGCATCAGCCGGCGCCCGCGAGAGCAGGGCCCACAGCGAGCAACGCGGCGCCAGCGCGCGCTGCCATCGCGGCGGCAGCCAGTGCAGGAACGGCGTGTACAGGTGCGGCTCCACGGGCGATGCCGCGTCCGGCGTCTGAACACAATACCGCTTCCCCGTGCGGCGGATTTCCGCAGCGAACTGCTCCATCGCTTCGATCGAGCCGAGATGCTCGATGACCGAATTGCTGAACACCAGATCGAACGACTGATCCGCAAACGGCAGCGCCGTTCCGTCGCCGTCTACGTACTGCACCCCCGGCGGCACAGGCTCCCTTGCGCGGGGCTGATTGAGGATCACAAGCCGCGGACGCACGGGACAAAACTCCCAGATCGCCGGCGTGCCGCCCACATCCAGCACGAGCCAGTCGGGGCTCATGCCGAACCATTCGGCCAGCCAGCGCATGCGCTTCCGGCGGAACCGCGCACCGAGCCGGACAAGATGGCCGAGAGCTTCCATCACTCGTAGTCTACGCAGGCGCGGTTTCCGCGATCTTTCCTGTCGTCCGGCGACCTGGTCCTGTCACCTGGCATCCGACCGCGAGCGGACGAAACCCGCCACTGGATCGGGGCTGCGGTTTGCGCTGCCAGCCGTGGCCCGGGTCTCCCCATGATCCGCCATCTCCTGTGCTGCGCCCAAGCCGGTCTCAGTCGGGGCGGGCACTGCGAGGCGGCGCACTGCTTCGCCGCTTTGCCACCCTCCCCGCAGGCAGGGCTGCCCCGCCCTCTTTCGGTTGCCTCTCTCCTCGCCGAAGGGACCTCCGGGTGGCCGCTTCCATGACCTGATTCTCTTCTTGCGCGAGAAACGCAGGTCCTGTTATGATGCAAGTGCGGGGTGGAGCAGCCAGGTAGCTCGTTGGGCTCATAACCCAAAGGTCGGTGGTTCAAATCCACCCCCCGCAACCAACCCTCCTGCTCCTCAATCCTTCTCCCCAGGCGCCCGTTCAAGTTGCGCAGTGCGGCGTTCCGGTCCGCTGCAGCGCTCTCCACGTCATTCTATTTCTGTGGTTCCCTTGGGCGAAGACGCCGCGTTTCCGCTCTTGGCGGGCGGCCGCGGAGCGTGGCGTTCGCGGCCCGCTACGCGGGCGTTATTGCAGTCCTACGAGGCTGCTGAGCTTCGCCTTGTCGACGGTGAACATGGCGCGGGTCTTCGGATGGGCAACAAGCTCGGCGGAGACGGAGTGTATGCGGAGTCCGGAGGCGGGCTTGCCGAAGGAGTATACGTCAGCGCGTTCGGGGTCACCGTCGAAGGGCCGCCGGTTGATTTCAATGTTGAAGACGGCCTGATCCACGTACTTCGCTCGGATTTCGGAGACCAGTCTGGAGCGCTGGGCATACAGCGCGTCCAGTTGGGCTTTCGTGGACTGTTTGTGGGACGCTTCCAGCGCGGTCATCTCCGCATATTTGGCGTCGGCAATGGCGCGCTGGGCTTTTGCGGTTTCGTTGTCCTGCACCCGCTGCGCCTTGCGCGAAGCGGAGCTGGCGGCGGACATTTCGGCCTGCAGCGCCTTGTATTTGGCCTCGAGATCCGGCGGGAACTGTTTCAGCGATTCGATTTTCGACTCGAGTTCGGTGACAGCGGCCCACTCCGGCGTCTTGCGCTCGTCGACCTGGCTGGCTCGTCTGTACGCTCCCGACAGACTGACGGTGAATGAGCCAATGGGGCTGTCCGAGCAGAAGCTGGGAGGCGGCTGGTTGGCCACGAAGGCGGCCAGGTCGGGCTTGATGAACCCGTCCGGGGCGTCGGGGAATACACCGGCCAGAGCTTCCAGCGCTTTCTTCTGGAACGCCAGCTCGGCGGGAGTGGGTTTGCGTTCCCTGCCGGACGGGCAATCGGCCAGCAGCGGAGACACGGCGAGCACAGCCAGGAGAATGGGTTTCATGACTCGTGAGTATACGTTAATGCCGGGTCTTGGGAAAGAGAAAAATCAGCCCTGTCCGGCATGCCCCGGGCCCATTACGGACAGGACGGCAGCGTCCAAACCCGGCACGAGCCAGAGCGTTACAATCCTCTGACAAAAACGACAACGGCTTCGATTTCCCGGCGCTTGTGGAACCGGCCGCGGACGAGGACTTCGTGCTGGCTGAGTTCGCCCACACGGAGGCGTTCGTAAACTTGCGCGGGCGTGAGGCGGTTGCCGATGCCGGTGAGCGGCTTGACGTCGCCGCAGACCTCGAGCGAGCCGTCGTCGCCATGACAGCGGGCGCAGGCGGAGAGGAATACGCCGCGCCCAAGCCGCCACTGCTCCAGGAAGTCTTCCAGGTCCCTGCCCGCGAGAAGACGCCCCGCCTCGATGCGGCGCAAGATGCCGCCTGAGTCGACCAGCAGGGTTGCCGGGGCGGCTGAATCCAGCCCGGGGCGCCCGGCGTCCGACCGGGAGGGCGCAACGAGGAGATCCGCATCGCGCTCTGCGAGCTTTTTCCGATCCCGTTCGATGTCCTGTCTGGGGATGGCTTCTCCCGCCCGTGGAACCAGCAGAACGGCATCGTGCTTCTGCTGCCGAACGAAGCCCAGAAGAGAGGCGGGTTTGCCATCGGCCGTTTCCACGGCCCAATCGGGCGCGGGCGCACCCAGGCGGACCGGCGGATCGGCAGCCTCCAACGTGAACACGAGCCAGCTGAACAGGATACAGAAGCGTCCGGGCATGTTCGCCTCCCACATGGATTATGAACCTGCCAGAAACTGGCTGCCAGCACCAGAGACGGCATCCGCCTTGCCGCCCGAAGTGCTGCCCGGAAGCGTCCCTTGACGCCAGCAAGAATCGGACGCGATAATCGCAAATGCGCGCGGTTGGGCGGCCGACAGGCTGTCCACGCAAGAGGGAACCCGGTGCAATTCCGGGACTGCCCCGCAGCGGTGAGCGGGAACGAACGCCGCACCAGAAGGCACTGGGAGCGCAGGCTCCTGGGAAGCCGCGGCCAGTAGGAACGCCGGCCTCGAGAGAAGAGCCGGTCCAGCCCGCAAGTCCGAAGACCTGCCGCCGCCCCCGGGCCCGAGCGCCCGGCGGAATCCATAAGCAGCTCTCGAGGGAGGAGCGAATGAAACAATTCGCTGTATTTCTGTTTTCTGCTCTCAGTGTCTTCGCGCAGGGCCAGGGCGCGGCGGGCATCGCCGGCACGGTGACAGACCCGTCGCAGGCGGCGGTGCCGCAGGCCACGGTGCGCCTGTTCACGCGCGATTCGACGATCCAGCTGGCGACTACCGCGGACGCGCAGGGACGCTTCCGGTTCGAACGGCTCGCGCCGGGCGAGTATCTGATCGAGGCGCGCACGGAGACGCTGGACCAGGCGAGCCCCGTGCTCGTGAAGGCCGAGGCGGGCCGCACGGCCGAGATTGAACTCAAGCTCGACATCCGCGGCCTCGCCGCGCAGGTGCAGGTGACGGCAGCGGTGACGCCGCAGTCGACGGTCGAGTCGGGCAAGGCGATGGACATTGTCGACGCCGCGATGCTGGAGCGCCGGGCGGAGATCCTGCTGTCGGAAGCCGTGCGGCTGGTGCCCGGACTGCGCGTGCAGCAGCTTGGCGGACCGGGCTCGTTCACCCGCATCCAGATGCGCGGCCTGCGCGCGGCCGACACGGGCGTGCTGATCGACGGCATGCGGCTGCGCGATCCGGCCAGCGTGCAGGGCGATGCGACGGCGTTTCTGGGAGACATGCAACTGATCCAGACGGACCGCGTGGAGATCCTGCGCGGGCTGGGCTCGAGCGTCTACGGAACCAACGCCACGGCGGGCGTGCTGAATCTGGTGACGGACTCCGGCGGCGGGCGCACGCGGGGCGAGATCGGCGGCGAAGGCGGCGGACTCGGTCTGGCGCGGGGACTGGCGAAGATTGCTGGAGAAGCGGCGCGGAGCCGGCTGCACTACAGCGCCGGCATCGCGCACCTGAACGTGAACGGCGGCGTGGATGGCGTGGAGAATGTGCGCAATTCGAGCGCACAGGGGCAGCTCCTGTGGCGGCCTTCAGCAACGGCGTCTCTGTCCGGACGCGTCTGGGCGACGCTGAGCACGGTGGGCGTGAACTCGTCGCCCTATGCGGCGCCGGCGGCGAATCTGCCGGCGAGCACGGTGATCCGCGCCATCCCGCTGGACGCGGCGCAGGCGCGGCTCGGCGACCGCGGGCTGCCGTTCCAGTGGGGCAACGCGACCTTCGCGCCCAATTTCTTCGACCCCGACAGCCGGCGCGAGGGCCGGTTTGTGACGACGCTGGTGCAGTGGGCGCAGCAGGCTTCGCCGCGCTTCAGTTACCGGCTGAGCTATCAGAACGTGGACACGGAGCGCGACAACCGCAACGGTCCCGCCGGGCAGGGCTTCCAGCCGCAGTTCAACTCGTCGAGCCTGTTTGCGGGGCGCATCGACACGGTGCAGGCGCGCGCCGACGCCGCGCTGGCGCGGTGGAATGCGTTCAGCGCGGGCCTGGAGTGGGAGCGCGAATATTATGAGAACCCTTCGCGCGACGAGAACCCGGACCCGGCGCAGCGCGTGAATGCGCGGGCTTCAGCGCATCAGCGCAGCCTCGCGGTGTTCGTGCAGGATCAGTTCCGGCTTTTCCAGGAAAGGCTGCAGATCGGACTCACGGGGCGCTACCAGACGTTCGACCTCTCGAAGCCGAAGTTCGAGGGCGGCTTCCCGCTGTATCAGAACGCGCCCTTCACGGCGCCGCCGGACGCACTGACCGGCGACGCGGCCATCTCGTACTTCATCCCGTCGGCGAACACGAAGCTGCGGGCGCACGCAGGCAACGGATTCCGCGCTCCGACGCTGTACGAGCGCATCGGCAGCTCGTTTTTCTGGGGCGCCTTCAGCCCGCTGGGCGATCCGCAGCTGCGGCCGGAGCGCACGGTCTCGTTCGACTTCGGCGTGGACCGTTACTTCGCCAATTCGCGCTACCGGCTCAGCTCGACGTACTTCTACACGCGCCTGCAGGAAGTGATCGGCTACTCGGGGCTCGTGAACGACCCCTACGGCCGCTGGGGCGGGTATGTGAACATGGGCGGCGGGCTGGCGCGCGGCGTCGAACTGGCGGCCGAAGCGCGGCCGCAGCGCAACCTGCTGGTGCAGACGTCCTACACCTACACGAACGCCGACGAGCGGCGCAGCGCGCTCATCGGCGGCTCGCTCCGTTCGATCCGCGTGTTCCCCCACATGTTCACACTGACAGCGACGCAGCAGCTGACGCGGCGCTGGCAGGTGACCACGGATTTCCTCTCGGCCAGCGACTACATCTCGGGCTCGTTCTTCGTGGGTAGCGGGAGCCGGCCGTACGAATTCCCGGGGCCGCGGAAGCTGGACATCGCCACCAGCTACACGCTGCCGCTGGACGACACGCGTTCGCTGCGCTTCTACGTGCGCGCGGAGAACGTGCTCAACCAGCGGTATTTTGAAGACGGCTTCCGCACGCCGCGGGCATGGGCGTCGGCCGGAATGAAGTGGATGTTCTGAGGCGCCCGCGCCTCGTCCTGACAGGCCGGAACGCCGGCGCCGGTCAGAAGCGCATGCGTTCCGGCTCTTCTTCGTCGCGCCGCATCGTGAAGGGCAGGCGGAACACTTCGCCTTTCCGGTTGGCGAAGTAAAGGGAAGACGGCGACGGATTCAGCGCGTCGCCGTCGGCCCAGATGGCCAGAAAGTCCGGATGGGCGTGCAGCGGACGCCGGACGTACGTGTGGTTGAACCGGCTGCCGCGCGTCAGCTCGCGGGACTTTTTCCAGGTGCGTCCATCATCGCGGCTGACCCATTCCTCGATTTCACCACCGGTAGACCAGGGCTGGGGTCCGGGCGCGGACGGAGCAAGAAACCGCCACAGGCGGCCGCCATCTTCGATGTACAGCGAGCCGTGATCGTAGTTGTGATCCGCCGCGCAGATGGCGGAGAACTGCCATTCCGAGCCGGTCCAGCGGGCGAGCATGAAACGGTGAGGCCCCTGTTCCGGCCCCGGCTCGAAGCCGCGGCTGGTGAGATAGACGATGACGGGACGGCCCTGCGCGTCGTACTGAAGATCCTTGAGATAGACGAGCAGTCCTTCGCTCTGGTAGTCATGCACGAGCGTGGGATGGCGCTCGCTGCGCACCGGCAGCTCGACAGGCCTGCCGTCCGCAGCACGCCAGGTGGCGCCGCCGTCCGGGGTCTCCATGTAATAGAGATTCGTGCGCTGGTTCAGGCCGAGAGGCGGCGGGTGCACGTCAAAGGCCGTGCCGACCTTTCCGCCGTGCGGCCAGCTGATCTGATAGTGGCCGCGATGGACGAAGGCCAGCTCGCGCGGCTCGGACCACGCGCGCCCGTCGGGGCTGGTCATCTGGAAGAGGGCCCTTCCGGTCTCCGGCCCCATGCCAGTGGCGCTGCGGTAGCGCGTGTGGAGCACCAGGAAGCCGCGTCCGGACAGGTGCCATGGCTGCGCGTAGGAGAAATTGGTCTCGGCCACCTGTTCGAAGCTGTCGATGGAATAGGGCTCGCGGCTGCGGTGGATGAACGAGGGGCGGACCTGTCCGTGGGAGTTGGAGAAGATCCAGAGGTGGCCGCCGGAGTCGATGGAGAGGACCGGGTTGTCGTGGGCGTCGTCGGTCTTCTTGTTGAGAAGAATGACAGGCCGGGGCACGGTGTGCCGCGCGTGGTCGTAGTAAGAGACCATGTGCAGGAGTTCCCGTCCGTCCCCCTCGACGCCGCCGTAGCAGAAGAAAGTCTTACGGGCTTCCGGCGCGTAGATGGCGATGGGCGCGTGCTGCTGCGGGTATGTCGCGAAACCGCCGCTGTACTTATACCGGTACTTGTCCTTCCGCGGCTCGTTGCAGTACCAGATGCCCCGATAGCCGCTGGCGCGGCCGGCCGCGCCAGCCCGGGCGGCAGCGGGCAGCCCCAGAAGAAAGCGGCGTCGATCCATGAAAAACATCCTCGGCGGGCCGGCTTCCGCAGAGCGCGCGCCCCGGCGCGGTCATCCGGCGGGCGCCGGACCACAGACTAATGCTGCGGCGGGACGTAATCGGGCGGCAGCTGCGCGCCTTCGCCGAAGAAGTACTGCTCCATCTGTTTGAGCAGGAACTCCTGAGCCTCGCGCGTGCCGAGGTTGAGGCGGTACTCGTTCATGAGCATCTTCATGTGCTCGACCCACATGCGCCACGCCTCTTTGGACACGTTCTCGTAGATCTTCTGGCCCAGCGGATGGTTGTCGAAGGGGACTTCGTCGAGCCCTTCCATCTCGCGTCCGAATTTGACGCAATGGACCATGCGCCTGGGTTTGGCTTCCGACATTCGATCAGGCCTCCTTTAGCAGTTTCGCGCAAACGGGAGCGCACAGGCGCGCCTCATTTCGGCTGCGCCTCGCGCGTCCATGCGCAGACCGTCTGGATCTCCGCGCCGGTGAGTTTCGCCTCCGGATGAAGGGCGAGATAGCTTTTCAGCGGCATGGAGCCGACGCGGATCTCCTGGCAGACATCCTTGAGCGACATTTCCTCGGTGAAGTCGTCCATGTTGAAATGGCGGCGTCCGTCCTTGACGTGATCGGCGAGGAACCAGGAGACGGGCGCCAGGTTGCTGTACCAGGGCCAGCGGGTGCGGTTGGAGTGGCAGTCGCCGCAGGCGCGCTCGAGGATGACCTTCACGTCCCTGGGCACTTCATACTGCGCCTCGAGCGTGTACTCCGGGTTGACGGGCGGATTCGTCCGCTCGGGACGGACGGCCTGCATCCCGGCGAACACCACCACCAGAGCGATGACGATCCAGCGGGCCCAGCGCATGCTCATGCTTTTCATGATGCATCACGGGGGCGCAAGGAAGCAGGCTCAGACGCCGCGGGCGAGCAGCGCGCCCCAGTGGAACCCCGCGCCGAACGCGGCGAAAACGACCGGAGCGCCGGAGCGGAAGCCTTCCGCGCGGCTCCACTCGCAGGCGGCAATCAGCAGGGACGCCGAAGAGGTGTTGCCATAGCGGCGGATGTTGGAGAAGAAGCGCTCCGGCGGCACGCCCAGGGCCGAGGCGATTTTGTCGAGCAGGTTCTGGTTGGCCTGGTGCATGAGGAACGATTGAACGGCGGCGGGCGCGACGCCATTGCGGTCGAGCACGGTGCGGATGGCGGCGGGGATCTTGCGCGAGGCCTGCAGGATGACGCTGCGGCCGTTCATCTGCAGCGGCGCGCCGTGATCGAGTTTCAGGTCGTCCGCAAAGGAGCCGTCGGAGGCGAGAAAGGAGTCGATGATCTCGGCGCGTCCGGCGTTGGGCGAAACGAGGCACGCGCCGGCGCCGTCGCCAAAGAGGATGGCGACGCCCCTTTCGCGCGGCTCGCGCAGAACGATGCGGGACATGATCTCGGCGCCGATGACGAGGATGGGGCCGAGCTGCCCGGCCAGCCGCGAGGCGAGCGAGAGCGCGAACAGAGAGCCGGCGCTGGCCATGGGAATATCGAGAGCGGGCACGTGCTCCGCGCCCAGCAGCCGCGCCGCCGTGCAGGCGGGACCGGGGAAGGAACGCTCGGCTGTGCCGATGGCCACCAGGATCATGCCGAAAGTGATGCCCTGGGCGCAGGCGTACCCGAAACGCGACGAGCCGCGCATCGACGCGAGGATGCGCAGGACGGCGCCTGTGTCCTTCACGCCTGTCATCCGCCCGACCCAGCCGACGACGAATGCCTGCTCAGGGATCCCGTAGCAGCGTCGAAGATCGAGCGTGGCGTTCGGCCCCCCGACGCGATCGTCGAGCGGTATCCCGAGCGGGATCACCGCGAACTTCGATCGTGGCGCGACGGCGAGCTCCACGAGCTCGTCTCGCACCTCGGGGCTCACTGCGACGAGAACGTCCGACGTCGCCGCGAGGACGTTCTCGACTCGGCGGAAAAAGGCCGTCCTGGTCGTCCCGAAGTACCCCTTGAGCACGTGGCCGTGGAAGGTGTGCACGACGATGGGCGGCCTCGCGGGACCGACGAGGAGCGCCGCCGCGCGCGCGAGCGCGCCGGCCTTCGCCGTGTGCGTGTGCAGGATGTGAGGACGGAGCTCCTCGATCAGCCGGGCGAGACGGTGAACCGCACGGGCGTCGTTGAGCGGCGAGACCTCCCGCTCCATCTCGGGCACGGGGACGACGGAGACGCCGAGCCGATCGGCCAGGAACGCCATCGAGTCCTCGCCGCGCGCGAGGCTCCCGGCCACGAGCGTCGTGTGGTAGCCGAGGGGCTCGAGCCCGGCCGCGAGGTTGGTGACGTGAATCGCGGGCCCTCCCATGTTGAGGCGCGCGATGACGCGTAGGACGCGAATGGGGCCGCGGTCGTCTCCTCGCACGGGGCCTCACCTTAGCCGGGTGCTCGCAGACTCCTCCGGAGGCGAGCGTCTCTACCATTCGCGCTCATGCGCTACGTCGTCACGGGGGCGGCCGGATTCATCGGCTCCCATCTTCTGCGCTCGCTCCTCGACCGGGGCCACGACGCCGTCGGCTGGGACGCGTTCACCGACTACTACGAGCCCGCGCTGAAGGAGGAGAACGCGGCCGGCCTTCCGGTGGAGCGGCTCGACCTCGTCGACGACCCGCTCGAGCTGCAGGGCGTGGACGGCGTCTTCCACCTCGCAGGGCAGCCGGGCGTGCGCAGCTTCGGGGCGGTCTTCCCCGTCTACGTCCGCCAGAACGTCCTCGCCACGCAGCGGCTCCTCGAGGCAGCGGCGGCCGAGGGGGCGCGCGTCGTCTTCGCTTCGTCGTCGTCCGTGTACGGCGATGCGGAGACGTACCCGACGCCGGAGGACGTGGCGCCGCGGCCGCTCTCGCCCTACGGCGTGACGAAGCTCGCCTGCGAGCACCTCGCGCGCGCGTACGCGACCCAGTTCGGGCTCGCCGCCCTCGTCTTGCGCTTCTTCACGATCTACGGGCCCCGCAGCCCCCGG
>Ga0101944_10003121_pt1 | contig 24141 bp, 17 predicted proteins | sample DewCreD2012metaG_FD_75245 | JGI IMG/M metagenome (GOLD analysis project Ga0101944, IMG submission 75245) | Hot spring sediment bacterial and archeal communities from British Columbia, Canada, to study Microbial Dark Matter (Phase II) - Dewar... ... | reverse complement strand
ATGTACTCATTGCCGACAACCTATCTATTGGCTACACGCCAGAAAAGCCAATTCTGACTAGCCTCGACCTGCGCATTCGCGCCGGGCAGCGCATCGCGCTGATTGGGGAGAATGGTTCGGGCAAGACCACCCTCATTCGCACCATCACCGGCCAAATTCCAGCCTTGTCAGGTACGCTCCAGGTGGGAGAAAAGGTCAAATTGGGCACCATGGCCCAGGAGCAGGAACTGCTCAATCCATCCTTGAGCGGCCTGGAAACCATTCAAAAAGTCGCGCCGTTCAACGAAACCGAAACGCGCCACTTCCTGCACTACTTCCTGTTCAGCGGCGATGATCCGCTGCGGCCCAGCGGCAGTTACTCGTATGGCGAGCGCGCCCGGCTGATGCTGGCCCTGCTGGTGGCGCAGGGCTGCACCTTCCTGGTGCTGGATGAACCCATCAACCACCTCGACATCCCCTCGCGGGCGCGCTTCGAGCAGGCATTGGCTGGGTTCAAGGGCGCGGTGCTGGCGGTTGTTCATGACCGCTATTTCATCAACAACTTCGCCGAAGAAATCTGGTCGATCGAAAATGGAGGCATTCGCAAATGGTAACGCCCTATCCTGATGTCAACGAAGTGTTGAATCTGTTACTTGTCAAAGCCAAAGTCATCCTGGGCGGGCAAATGACCGGCCTGTATCTCTACGGCTCGCTCTCCAGCGGCGATTTCGACCCCCACAGCAGCGACATCGACTTCGCTTTCGTGACCGAGTCAGTTTTGCCGCCCGAAACCATCGCCGCGCTGGAGGTCATGCACCACGAAATCTGGGCGGGTGGACTGAAATGGGCCGCCAAACTGGAGGGCGCTTACGTCCCCAAACGCCTGATTCGCCGCCACGACTCGCATAGCCCGGCCATTCCAACCGTCAACGAAGGCGCGTTTTACCTGGCCGAACTGGGCAGCGATTGGGTCATCCAGCGCCACGTCATCCGTGAGTGCGGCGTGGTTCTGGCCGGCCCCCACCCCCAAACATTGATTGACCCAGTTTCACCCGACGACATTCGCCAGTCGGTTTTGGGGGTCTTGCGCGAGTGGTGGTTTCCAATGCTCGAAAACCCGGAGTGGCTGGCGGAGCGCGGCAGCGAGTATCACGCCTATGCCGTGATGACCATGTGCCGCGCCTTGCACGCCCTTCGGCACGGAACGATTGTCTCGAAACCGGTCGCGGCGCAGTGGGCGCAAGAGAACTATCCAGGTTGGAAAGACTTAATCGCGCTGGCGCTCTGCTCGCAGCACGGTGAGAATCCCGCTTTCCTGGAGGCAGCGCTCAACTTCCTGCGTTTTACAAAAATGTGGGTAGGGGCTGAGAATAAAAGGAACTCTGATTTCCAAAATTAAACAAAGACCCGAGAAACCATTTTCCGCTTGAAGCCGCCTGCGGGTATGATATGATGTGGACAATGAATCAATTCCTGGAGAAATACGCGTGAAAACGGACTTCCCAGCCAGGTTATTCCTCACCCTGTTGATTGCCCTGCTCGGCCTGTCCCTATTCCCTCCAACCGCGCAGGCGCAGGACAAATCACCCATCACCCTGAGCGTGCGGGCTGGGTTCGATGGGTATTGCAAAGAGAACCGCTGGATTCCGGTGCGGGTCACGGTAGAGAATACTGGTAAGGATGCGCAGGCGCGCGTCCAGGCTGCTTATCCCAACCGGTGGAACGGCCAAACCGCCTTTGGACTCGACCTGCCGCTGCCTTCCGGCGCGCGCAAGGAATTTTTCCTATACGTGTATCCCGAAAACTACTTGCAAAAATTGACCGTCAGCGTGACCGAAAACGGGCGGACGCTCGCCAAACGCGACCTGAATATCACCTGCCTGGGCGCGAAAAACCTGCTGGTGGGTCTGCTCTCCGAAACTCCATCCAACTATGCCAGCCTGGGCGGCCTGAAACCGCTGGATGGCATGGCGCGCATCGTCCAACTACGCCCCGCCGACCTGCCCGACCAATCGCAGGGCTGGCAGGCCCTGGACGCGCTATTGATTGCGGACGTAGATACCGGGCAACTCACCTCCGCGCAGCGCGCCGCGCTGGGGGCATGGTTGGCCGAAGACGGGAAACTGCTCGTCGTTGGCGGCCCAAACTGGCAGATAACAGCCGCCGGTTTGACGGAATACCTGCCGCTCGCGCCGGAATCCACCCGCCGCGTAGAAACGCTCTCCAAACTGCAATCCGACTTCCGCGCCAATTCTCCGCTAAAAGATGGCGCAATGCTTTCAACCGGCGCGCTCCATAAAGACGCGCAAGTGCTTGTCGAGCAGGATGGCCTGCCCCTGCTAGCGCGGCGCGTCATCGGCTTTGGCGAAGTGTATTATCTATCTGCCGACCCCGGCCTGGCGCCGCTCAAGGACTGGGACGGGATGGAAACCGTCTATAGTCACCTGCTGGGGGCGCAAATAGCGCGCCCGCGCTGGGCAGGCTGGCCCTGGGATGATTCGGCCACCAGCAACGCCCTGGCAACCCTGCCCGAACTTGGCTTGCCCTCGTTCCTGCTGGTTTGCGGCTGGCTGGGGTTGTACCTGATGGTCATCGGCCCGGTCAACTTCATTGTCTTGCGCCGTATCAAACGCCCCGAACTGGCCTGGTTGACCATTCCGGCGCTGGTGGTCGTATTTACCGGATTGGCCTACGCTTCTGGATTCTTGTATCGCGGCACGCGCCCCACCCTCAACCGGCTGTTGGTTGCCCAGGGTTGGGATACCGCCCCCCTGGCGCGCGCCAATGGCGTCGTGGGCATTTATTCTCCCAACCGCACTCGCTACGACCTGGAATCGGATTCACCCTTCCGCTTCCTCCCGCAAGGCAATGACGGAGCCAGCCTCCAGACCGGCGGCAACTGGCTGGCCCTCGAGCAGGGAGACGGCCAACTCCTGCCAGAGGCGCGCCTGGAAATCGGCGGGATGAAATCGGTGGCGTTAGAAGGCAGCCTGCCCGCCCTGAACATCGCTCACGACCTGACCGTGACCGTGAGCAACCGCGCGCCACAGTTAGAGGGTCGGGTGACGAACTTGAGCTCCCTGACGCTCAAAGAGGCCTTCCTGGTCACGCCGGGCAGCGTCACCAACCTGAACGACCTGAAACCCGGCGAATCGCGCCCCATCAGCATCCCCTTGCAAGTGGACCGGTACAATCCGGGGTTTTACCAGATGGATTCGACTGCCTTCTCAGGCTATTATGGCCCTACCTGGGGAAATGATGACGAAACTGCCCAGCGCCGCAGCGCTTTGCTGCGCGCCGCGGTCATGCCCCAACAGTATTCTTCCATTCCCTCTAACTGGGGCATCTACCTGATAGGATGGGTGGAGACGCCCCTGCTGCCGTCAGGCATCAGCAAAGAGAACGCCAAAACGGTGGATACGACCCTGGTCATCCACATGCTCACGCCCGCTTTCCGGTTCGAGGGAAATTCCTGGCGGTTGAATTCGGCCCTGTTTGCCTGGGAAGCATCCGAACCAGAAGCCACGCCCTACTCCAGCAGTTACGGCCTGATTAATCAGAGCTATATACTTCGCTTCCGCCCCGCCATCCCGCTCCAATTTACAAAGGTCAAATCGCTCAGCCTGACGCTTGAAGTGAGCAACACGCCAAATCAAGTCACGCTGTTGTTGTGGAATTACGATGAAGAGGCCTGGCAGCAAATTCAGGTCACTCAGTGGGGGCAGTTGACCATTCCCGAACCTGGGCAATACGTCGGCCCAGGCGGCGAAGTTAAAATCAGCCTGCAAAGCGACCCCAATGACTGGAGCGAAACCTACGAATCGAGCGTAGAATTGGTGGTAGAGCCATGAGCGCCATCATCGAAATTCAAAACCTGAGCAAACGCTTTGGAGCGCGCGCCGCCGTTGATGATATCAGCCTGGGCGTCGAGCAGGGCGAAATTTTTGGGCTGGTTGGCCCCAATGGCGCGGGCAAAACCACCACCATGCGCATGCTCGTCACCCTGCTCCAGCCGGATAAGGGTGAAATCCGGGTAGGAGGCCATTCCGCGCGCAAAGACCCGCGCGAGGCGCGCCGTCTGCTTGGCTATATGCCCGATTCGTTTGGCGTGTACGGTGATATGACCGTGCAAGAATACCTGGACTTTTTTGGCGCGTGCTACAAAATCGAACCAGCCAAACGCGCCGCCCTCATCGCCGACCTGCTCGAACTGGTCGAACTCGGTCACCGGCGGAATGATATGGTAGATACCCTTTCCACCGGCCTCAAGCAGCGTCTCGGCCTGGCGCGAGTGCTGATTCACGACCCGGCCGTGCTGGTGCTGGATGAACCCGCCTCCGGCCTCGACCCGCGCGCCAGGGTCGAAATCCGTGAATTGCTGCGCGAAATCGCCCGCCTGGGCAAGACCATTCTCTTTTCCAGCCACATCCTGGCTGACGTGGCCCAACTCTGCACGCGGGTCGCCATCATGGAAAACGGCAAACTGGCCGCGCTCGGCAGCCTGGAGCAGCTCAACGCCCACCTGATTCCGCACCGTATCCTACATCTTGGGCTGCTCAAAACCATAGACGGCGAGCAAGCCCGTCTGACGCTGGCGAACCTGCCGGGCATCACCGCCATCCGCCCGCTGGAGGGTCTGCGCCAGACCGCATGGCACGCATTCGAGGCCGACTTCAACGGTGATGACGCCGCCCTGCACGCCCTGCTGAAAGAAATCCTGGCCCACAACCTGCCGCTCATCCAATTCAGCGAAGACACCCAAACCCTCGAGGAAGTCTTCCTACGCGCCACGCAAGGGATTGTTTCGTAAAGGTCTTTTTATGCACAAACTCACCCTTGAAAGTTTACGAAAAGAAGCCGCCACCTTTTCAGCAAACGAGTCGCGCCATGCCGAAAAATCCCTGTTCGGCGTAACGGATGGTAAAGCCGTTGGAACGTATCTGGAACATAAATTCAAGGCGTACCTGCGAGAAAAATATGAGTTCCAATCTGGGAGTTCTGCCAGCGGAATAGACTTTCCGACTTTGCTGGTGGATATGAAAGTCACAAGCATCCAGCAACCGCAATCATCCTGCCCGTTCAAATCTGCCCGCCAAAAAATTTACGGTTTGGGTTACTCGCTTCTGGTATTCGTCTACGAGAAAACCGATAACGCAAGTGAACAAACCGCCTCTTTGAACATTTTGCATACAATCTTTGTGAGCGCCGAGAGAACTGCGGATTTTCAAATAACAAAAGGCATTCTTCAAATCCTGGCAAATGAAGGCAATCGAGATGATATTATCGCTTTTTTGCTCGACAAAAATTTGCCTGTTGATGAGGTCGAACTCAATAAAATTGCTGACGAAATTATCAGCAACCCACCCAGGCAAGGTTTCCTCACCATTTCGAATGCTGTACAGTGGCGGCTGCAATACAGCAGGGTCATCGAGCAAGCAGGTCAGGTAGAAGGAATTTACAGAGTAAATCCATGAGCAATTTAAGGCAGGCGCAGATAGAATACGGAGATTTCCAAACCCCTTTCGAGTTGGCGCAAAGGGTTTGCGAAAAATTGCGCGAGATTGGGGTATCTCCAGATGTCATTATCGAACCGACCTGCGGAGTTGGCGCGTTCGTAGAAGCATCTGCGCTGACCTTTCCTGCCGCCAGAAAGATTGTGGGGGTCGAAATCAATCCAACCTATCTTGACGAGCTGCAAAACCGAAAAAAACAATTCGAAACGGATGAACGCATCCGTCTATTGCAGGGCGATTTCTTCAACTTCGATTGGAACAGCCTGATTGATGGTGAAGGCTCTTTGTTGGTGATTGGTAATTTTCCCTGGGTCACCAACTCACAGCAAGGCGCAATTGGTGGAATGAATTTACCATCGAAGAAAAACTTTCAAAACCGTACAGGCTTCGATGCTATCACAGGGAAAAGCAATTTCGATATTTCCGAATGGATGTTGATACAGGTCTCGAATTGGTTTCGAAAGCATCATGGCTATCTTGCCATGCTGGTAAAGACCTCGGTCGCCAGGAAATTCTTGCATTATCTTTATACCCAAAAAACGCCCTTGCGTCGCTCTGCTATCTACTCCATTGACTCAAAAAAATACTTTGGCGTTTCTGTCGAAGCATGTCTCTTGTTTTGCGAATTCGATGACGAGTCTCATCATTACGATTATGACGTTTATGAAAACCTGGAGAGCTCGAAGGGCTATCGTGTCGGGCATCGCAATGGGATAACGGTTCGAGATTTGGACACCTTCGAGCGATTGAGCAAGTATTATGGAAGCAATAAAACAAAATGGCGGTCGGGCATAAAACACGATTGTTCGGAGGTCATGGAACTTCAAAAAATCAACGATAACTGGATGAACGGACTTGGCGAAATCGTAGATATTGAAACCACATATCTCTATCCGCTGCTGAAAGGGTCCGACGTTGCAAACAATCGCCTCGAATCAACCAATCGGTATGTTTTGGTCACCCAAAAAGCCATCGGCGAACCAACTCACCTCATCAAAAAATTTGCGCCAAAAACCTGGGCATACTTAGAAACTCATGCCAAATATCTTGACGAACGTAAAAGCAGGATTTACCAAGCCAGTCATCGCTTTTCGATTTTTGGCGTGGGCGAATATACCTTCGCTCCCTACAAGGTTGCCATTTGCGGACTTTATAAAAAATTAGCGTTTCGGCTGGTCCGGCCAATCGAAGGAAAGCCGGCGGTATTTGATGATACGGTTTATTTTTTAAGTTTCGGCACGGAGGAACAAGCTGTACGGATTCTGGAGATTCTTTCCTCGCCGCTGGCTAGGGATTTTTATTCGACATTGATTTTTTGGGACGAAAAACGCCCTATCAAAAGCAGCGTACTGAATAGTTTCAACCTGCAACAATTCGAAAGCACGCCCATTCTGAGATTGTTTTGAATACCACCTGGATAAAATTGCGCCAAAAATCGTAACCCTTATGACCGAAGCCCTGCCCACCTCCTCCCCAACCCCCGCTGCACATCCCGGCCTGCTGCGCCGAGCGATAGATAACCCGGTCATCCTCAAAGAATTGCGCGGCCTCATGCGCGGGCGGCGCGCCTTCCTGCTGCTAACCGGCTATATCGCCGTCATCAGTGTTTTCATCGGTCTCGTGTATATTTCAGTACAGGTTCAGGCCTCGTTTTCGCAAAACGACCCGCAGTTCCGCCAGGGGATCGGTAAAGCCATCTTCGGCGTGATCGTGTTGCTCGAATTGCTGCTGGTCAGTTTCATCGCTCCCGCGCTCACTTGCGGGGCTATCACCGCCGAACGCGAACGGCAGACCTTCGACCTGCTGCGCACCACCCTCATCTCGGCGCGCGCGTTGGTCTTTGGCAAACTCGGCGCGGCCCTGGTGTACCTGTTGCTGCTCATCTTTGCGGCCCTGCCCATCCAAAGCCTGGCCTTCCTGCTGGGCGGGGTTGGCCTGGCCGAACTGCTCATCTCTGGCCTGCTGCTGGTGGTCACCGCTCTGTTTTTCTCGGCGCTCGGCTTGTTTTTCTCCAGTTTCCTGCGGCGCACCCTGGCGGCCACTGTCAGTTCTTATGGCGCAATTGTGGTATCCTACCTGGCGTTGGGGCTGGCTTTTTTCATGTTCGCGCTCATCAGCCTGCCAAACATCTCCTCCAACCAAATGGCAGAAATCATCTTTACGCTTGGGGTGTGGGCAATCATTTGCACCCACCCCATGCTGACCGCCATCATCAGCGAAGTCATCCTCATCGAAGAACAGTCCATTTTTTACACGTCATCCGTGCTCGGCTCCGCCAACCTGCCGCTGCCCTCGCCCTGGATACCGTTCACTATCATCTACCTGGGCGCCGCTGCCCTTCTGATTTTGCTCAGCATTTCTTTCGTCAACCGTCCCGACCGCTCATGAACCCATTCGATGAACTCACCCAACATCTTACCGGCTGGATACGCTGGCGGCGCGTTCGGCGCGGTTTGACGTGGGGCTTGCGCGGCCTGACGCTCGGCCTTTTGCTTGCTCTGTTATGGGGGATGGCGGGATTGAGACAAGGCTGGTTCGTCGCGTGGGAATTTACAGCATTTGTCATTCTGCTCACCCTGGCAGTGACCCTGGTCACGGGTCTGGGTGCCGCTCTTTGGCCGCTTCCGCGCCTGCAATCAGCCCGCGACTTCGACCGCGCCTTTCACCTGCGCGAAAGGATTTCCACCGCCTTGGAACTGCGCCGCAACCCCGGCCTGGCCCCCGACGACCTGCGCCAGCGCCAACTGGAAGACGCCCTGGCTGCCGCACGAACCGTAAACCCCCGGCGCAACCTGCCCCTCAAAATCCGCCCGCTCGAAGCGCTCCTGCCGCTTGTTCTTATTCTATTAACAATTGTTGGCTACGCGCAAAGCGCGCGCTATTTTCAGGCCGCCCAGCAGGCGCGGGATGTGCAAAATGCCATCCAGGAGCAAGTCGAAACCATCGAGGAACTGCTGCAAAAGGTCGAAAACAATTCTTCTCTCACCGAAGAACAGAAAAAAACACTCTCGGCCCCACTCCAGCAAGCCCTAAACGACCTGAAGCAAAATCCCGGCCTTGAAAGTTCCGTCTCCACCCTGGTTAGCACAGGCGAAAAACTACAGGCATTGACCGACCCGCAGGCCGCCCAAACCATCCAGGCGCTCCAGCAGGCCGGGAGCAATCTCGCCGGGCAGCAGGGTTCGCCCCTGCAATCGGTGGGCGAGCAACTGGCAAACGGGAATCCAATTGCCGCTGCGTCGCAACTGGCGAATACCGACGTGAGCCAACTCTCGCCCGAACAGACCGCGCAAATGGCAGAGCAACTTCAGCAGCTGGCCCAAGCAGTGGCTTCGAGCAATCCGCAGTTGGCGCAGCAATTGAATCAGGCGGCGCAGGCCCTCCAAAACGGCGACCCTGCCGCCGCGCAGCAGGCTCTCAACCAGGCGGCGCAGAGCATGGCGCAAACCGGGCAGGCGCAGGCTATGAATCAGGCTGCCGCTCAGGCCGCCGGGCAAATGCAGCAGGGCGCGGGGCAGGTCATCGCTGCCGGGGGCGGGCAAAATGCCGCCCAAGCGGGAGCAGGCTCCAGCCAGGCAAATTCCGGCCAGGGCGCGGGCAGCGGCACAGGGACGGGGGACAATCCAAATGCGCAATCCGGCGAGGCCGGGACCTCTCCCATCCCCCAAAACAACCAACCCGGCGACGGCGGCGAGACCTCCTACGAGCAGATTTATGCCCCCAGCCTGCTGGGCGGCGAGGGCGGCCCGCAGGTCGGGCTGAACAGTGGCAGCGGCGAGCAGGGCGAGGTGATTGGACAAGGCCCCACTACCCCCGGCAGCGAAGGGCAGAGCCTCGTTCCCTATACCGAAGTCTTGGGTCGCTATGAAGAAATCAACCGCCGCGCCATCGAGAACGGACAGATTCCCTTCGAGTTTACGCAGATTATTCGCAGTTATTTCGATGCGCTGAAGCCATGACCGGGAACAGGAAAACCGGTAAACTGGAAAACAGGGAAGCAGGTAGGCAGGTAGACAAGTAGACAGGGAAACGAGGAAACAAGATGACCGAAATTTCCATCGAACAATTCCGTCAGACCGCCGCAAAAATCGAAACCGAAGTCGGCAAGGTGATTGTCGGCCAGGGCGAGGTGGTGCGGCATGTTTTGGTGAGCATTTTGGCGGGCGGGCATGTGCTGCTAGAGGGCGTGCCGGGTCTGGGCAAGACCATGCTCATCCGCACCCTGGGCCAGGCGCTCGATTTGAAGTTCTCGCGCATTCAGTTCACGCCCGACCTGATGCCCGCCGACATCCTCGGCACCGAAATTCTGAGCGACGAGGACGGGCGGCGCGAGTTCCGCTTCCGGCCTGGGCCGATTTTTGCCAACCTGGTGCTGGCCGACGAAATCAACCGCGCTACGCCCAAAACCCAAAGCGCGCTGCTGGAGGCCATGCAGGAAGGCTCGGTGACGGTGGCCCAAAAAACCTACCGGCTGGAGCAGCCGTTTTTCGTGCTGGCGACCCAGAATCCGCTGGAGATGGAAGGGACGTATCCGCTGCCCGAAGCGCAACTCGACCGCTTCTTCTTCAAGGTCAACGTGACCATGCCCGCTGTGGATGAGATGGTCGAAATCCTGGAGCGCACAACCGGCAAAGAAACGGCTGCGGCAGGCCGCGCGGCGGGCGGAGCAGAGATTGCGCAGATGCGCGCCCTGGCGCGCGCCGTGCCGGTCGCTTCGCATGTCAAGGAATATATTGCCCGGTTGATGCTCGCCACCCATCCCGAAGACGAAAATGCCTCGCCGCTGGTCAAGAAATACGTCCGCTACGGCGTCTCGCCGCGCGGCGGACAGGCCCTTATGCTCGGCGCGAAAGTGACCGCCTTGCTGGAGGGTCGCTACAATGTTGCTTTCGAGGATGTCCATGCCGTTGCGCCCGCAGCCCTGCGCCACCGCCTGCTGCTCAACTTCGACGGCCTGGCCGAGGGCGTAAAGCCGGATGATGTGATTGGGGAATTGTTGAAGTTGATGCCAAGCTAACCAACGAGATGTTTATCCCGCCAGGCAAATCTGGCGGGTATTTTTTGCGCAGAGAGTACCCATTTGGGTAATATCAGCAGATTCAAACTGCCTGCAACAGACAAAAAACTCTCCATAGGGGTAATTTCTTTTAGAATGCGGCTTTCGTAGAATGCTTTCATAGCATTCAATTTCGGTTCTGGAGGTCGCAATGGTTATCTTGGCTGTCGTTATCTTCCTGATTACATACGCCATCATCGTAAGTGAAAAGTTTCCCCGCCATTGGGTAGCGTTGCTGGGTGGAGGCGCGCTGCTCGTGTTTGGCGTCCTCACTCCAGTTGATGTATTGACCTACATCAACTGGGAAACGCTTGGCCTGCTGTCGGGCATGTTCATTTTGGTTTCTATTTTGCACGAGGCGGGATTTTTCTCCTGGCTGGCAATTGCCGCTATGCGCCGGGTGAATTACCGCCCGGCGGCCTTGTTTGTCGTGTTTGTGCTGCTGGCGGCTTTCCTGGCTATGTTCATTGATAGCATCACGGTCATGCTCTTTCTCTCGGCACTGACCTTACAATTTGCGCGATTATTGAAACTCGACCCGGTTCCGGTGGTCATTGCGGAGGTCTGCGCGGCCAATGTCGGGGGCGCGGCAACCCTGGTTGGAGACCCGCCCAACGTCATCCTGGGGACCTCGCTCGGCTTTGGGTTTAGCGATTTCGTCACCCATACCGGGCCAATTTCCGCGCTGGTGGCAGGGGTGCTGTTGCTGGTTTTTTACCTGATTAATCGAAAATCCTTACAGCACGCTCATGAAGCGCTGACGTCGGAGACCATCGCAGAGATAGAAAAATTGCATAACGAGCCTGTCCATGCGCACCTGACTCGGGTGGGGCTGATTGGGTTTGGCGCCGCGGTATTTTTGCTGGTCTTCCACCTGCCTTTAAGTCACCTCACTGGCCTACACATCAATGCTGCCGCAGCGGCACTCACGCCCGCCATTCTGTCTATCATCGCGCTCAAACCGGGGGATGTAAAAACCATCGTCCTGAAGGTAGATGGCGAAAGCATTCTTTTTTTTGGCGGTCTGTTCCTTTTGATTGGCGGCCTGGAGAAAGTTCATCTGTTCGAAAATCTCGCCTCAACACTGGCAAGCCTCTCTACCTCTCACAGTGGGCTGGTCATGGCGCTACACTGGATTCCCGGCCTGGCAAGCGGCGTATTGGATAATGTGCCGCTGGCGTTAGCAATGAGTTACGTGTTAGAGGATCTGGCCCGTTTGCCCGGAATGCCGGCCCTGGCGCTAATGGTTTGGTCGTTGGCGTTGGGGGTAGATTTGGGAGGCAGCTTAACGCCCATCGGGGCATCTGCCAACGTTGTGGCTTACACTTTCATGGAGCGCAACCAAGTCAAAATCGGCTGGAAGCGGTGGATTTTCCTGGCTGTGCCTCCCACCCTGTTGGCAATGATGATTGCCTCGCTGCTGGTGGCCGCCAAAGGACATTGGGGCTGGTACTGACCTACCCATTTGGGTAAGCCAGAAGCCAAAAAACAGGAAATGATGCCCCATTCAAGTCATTCGTGACTGTTGCAAAATTCTCCAGATGGGTAATTTCCTGCCAGGGACAGATTCCGTACAATGCAACCAATCAAAAGCAAAGGAGAGAGAACATGTTACAAACAAATTTGCTCAAAAGTCTCAAATGGGTGCGCTGGGTATTGCTCCCGGCCATCGTCGCGGTCTCGCTGTTGGCAGCCACGCCTGCTTATGCGCAGGAGCCAGACCCAATCTTTGAACTGACGCGCGGCCTGAACACGGTCTGGGTTTTGGTAGCATCCTTCCTGGTATTCTGGATGCAGGCCGGTTTTGCCTTCTTGGAGGCAGGCCTCACCCGCGCCAAAAACACCACCAACATCCTGTTCAAAAACGTCATTGACTTCGTCTTTGCCTCGCTCGTCTTTTGGGCCATTGGCTACGCCTTTATGTTCGGTGCATCTGCTGGCGGCTGGATTGGCACAAACGGATTCTTCATCAGCAGCGGCGAAGACGTGGCCGGGCTGCCCGTGATGGCCTTCTGGTTCTTCCAACTGGTGTTTGCTGGAACTGCCGCGACCATCGTCTCTGGAGCCATGTCTGAACGCACGCGCTTCGTTTCGTACCTAGTGTATAGCATTCTGATTACGGCCTTCATCTACCCCATCGCCGGGCATTGGATGTGGGGCGGCGGCTGGCTGGCGACCCTTCCTTTCGGCGGCGGCTTTAAGGATTTTGCTGGTTCAACCGTCGTTCACAGTATCGGCGGCTGGCTGGCCCTGATGGGAACCCTGGCGCTCGGCCCGCGCATTGGCCGCTTCGCCAAAGACGGCACGCCAAAGGCCATCCCTGGGCATTCGATTTCAATGGCGACCCTGGGCGTCTTCATCCTGTGGCTGGGCTGGTTCGGCTTCAATCCCGGCAGTCAGCTCGCAATTCACGGCGGAAATGCCGACGCAGTGGCTCTGGTCGCCGTCAACACCAATCTTGCAGCCGCAGCAGGCGCGCTCGTCGCCATGATTTTGACCTGGGCTTTTGTCACCCGCAAGCCTGACCTGGGCGCAACCCTGAACGGAGCACTGGCCGGGTTGGTTGCCATCACCGCGCCCTGCGCCTTTGTCACCCCGGCAGCCTCCATTTTGATTGGCGCAATTGGCGGTGGAATCGTGGTCTATGGCGCTATCCTGCTCGAAAAACTCAAAATCGACGACCCGGTTACCGCCGTGCCGGTCCACCTGATGAACGGCATCTGGGGCACGCTGGCAGTTGGGATCTTCGCCACCGAAGGCGGCGTGACCGGTCTGATTGCCGGGGACGGTGGACAGTTCATCGCTCAACTCATCGGCGTCCTTGCCGTGGGCACGTGGTGCGTGGCAACCGGTTATCTGTTGTTCTTCGTCCTGCTCAAACGCTTCGTCGGGCTGCGCATCTCGCGCGAGGAAGAGTTCAAAGGTCTGGATTTCCAGGAACATGGCTCCGAGGCTTACCCTGGCGACGTGGTCAGTTCACCGGCAGGCGCAGATTAGCGAGACATCCTCTTCTTCCTTTTGGTGAAAGGTGGATTGAGCAAAGGGGAAACCCGGCGCGAAGTACCGGCATTGGTGAGTGCCGGTACTTTTGTTAAATACTCCAAACGGGTAATCGACGACCAAAAACATGCTCGCTATAATCTCGGCATTCTGATTACACCGATTACATCCCTTTCTCGTCAGGAGGAGATGAGAATGACCCGGCGCCGGCGGCTGACCAGCCCGCCGGCGCTTCTTTTCCTAAAAATACCCGTTTGGGTAATAGACGCGAACCGGTTGCGCCCATATAATGACAGCGAATATTGGGAAACACTACCCTTACCCAATCATCCACACCAAGGAGAGAGACAATGGCTAAAACAGTTGCAGACGCGCTCGAACTGGCAAAGAGCGTCAAAATGGTCGATATTCGCTTCACCGACCTGCCCGGGCAGTGGCAGCACTTCACCGTTCCAGTGCGCCGCCTGACGGCGGAATTCTTTGAGGAAGGCATCCCCTTCGATGGCTCGTCTATTCGCGGCTTCCAGGAAATTCACGAATCGGACATGCTGCTGAAGCCAGACCCCGAAACCGCCTTCATCGACCCGGTTGCCAACATCCCCACCCTAGTTATCACCTGCGATGTGTACGACCCGATTACCCTCCAACCGTATGCCCGCGACCCGCGCTTCGTCGCCCGCAAAGCAGAGGCCTACCTGAAACAGACCGGAATCGCCGATACGGCCTTCTTCGGCCCCGAAGCCGAATTCTTCATCTTCGACAACGTCCGCTATAGCAGCGGCACGCAGGAATCGTTCTACTACATCGACAGCGAAGAAGGCTGGTGGAACAGCGGCCGCTCCGACAAGCAGAACTTCGGCGGACAGATTTCTCCCAAGCGCGGCTACTTCCCCGTCCCGCCTGCCGACACGCTCCAGGATGTGCGCTCCAAGATTGTGATGGCGCTCGAGGATGCCGGTGTTCAGATGGAAGTTCACCATCACGAAGTTGCCACCGCCGGTCAGACCGAACTGGGCATGCGATTCAACACTCTGACCCGCATGGCCGACCAACTCTTGCTGTACAAGTACATTGCCAAGAACGTCGCCCGTCAGAACGGCAAAACTGTCACCTTCATGCCCAAGCCGCTCTTTGGCGACAACGGCTCCGGCATGCACGTCCACTCTTCGCTATGGAAGGGCGATACCAACGTCTTTTACGACGCTTCGGGTTACGCGGGCCTTTCAGATACAGCCAAATTTTACATCGGCGGCCTGCTCAAGCATGCCCCGGCCCTGCTGGCGCTCACTTCGCCTTCCACCAACTCCTACCGCCGCCTGGTGCCAGGCTTCGAAGCACCCGTCAACCTGGCTTACTCGCAGCGCAACCGCTCGGCCATCTGCCGCATCCCGGTTACGAAGAGCAGCAAGGCCAAGCGCGTCGAATTTCGCGCCCCAGACCCTTCCAGCAACCCCTATCTGTGCTTCGCTGCAATCCTGATGGCTGGGTTAGACGGCATCCAGAACCGCATTGACCCGGGCAGCCCGCATGATAAAGACCTGTACGACCTGCCCGCTGAAGAAGCTAAGTTAATCAAACAGGTTCCTGGCTCGTTGGAGGCCGTGCTGAACGCTCTCGAAGCCGACCACGAATTCCTGCTCAAGGGTGACGTGTTCACTACCGAGCTGCTCGAAGCCTACATTGGCTACAAGCGCATGATGGAAGTCGACCCGGTGCGCCTGCGCCCAACTCCTTACGAATTCACGCTGTACTTCGATATTTAGTGACGAACGTTCAACCCACAGTTGAACTGCGGGTTGAATGCCAAAAATATTCTTCCCTTTCCTTTGACCGCCGACAACTGACCGCTGACCATTTTGGCCTGCCGTCAGCGGTCGGCGGTCGAACATCCCCGAACAAGACCCGATGTATAATGCAAAAAACAAACCGAGATTTATTGATGAACATCCAGGACAGCCTCCCGCCAGGTGAAACCAACCCGCGCCTGCCGCGCCGCTTTGCCGGGCTGCTCGAAGCGCTCGCCAGCCTGAACCAGATTAGCGGCGCCATCAACCGCATCGGTTCAGATGACGTTATCAGCAGCGCCGACAGCCTGCAACTGATTGTCGAAAGCGCCATCCGCGTCGTGCCGGGTTCCTCGGCGGTGATTTACACCTACGATGAAAAACGCGGCATCTTCGAGCGCGAATCGCGCGTCTCGGCTTCCCCGCTCCCAAAGGGAGAAGATGGAGCGGAAGCCCTGCAGAGCAGGGCGAGGGAGAACATCGCTGACGACTTCCCCCGCCCCAACGGCATTGGTACGCGCGCCATCCAGCAGCGCAGGGGGCTGGTGTCTTACGAACAGCCCGATCTGGACGTGCATCCCTACCACGCCGCGCAGGGCGTGCGGGCGGTCGGCGCGTTCCCGCTCATCGTGGCCGAACAGGCGGTGGGAGTCTTGTATGTCTACCTGCGCGAGGAACGCCCTTTCACCCGCCTAGAATTGCTCATGCTCGAAAACTTCGTCCACCAGGCTGCCATGGCAATTTATCACACCCGGCGGCTAGCGGCTATGCGCCGTGACCTGGCCCGGAAAGAGGATGAACTCAACCGTCTGCACCGCGCCGGAATGTTGATTTCCTCGAGACTCAGGCTGGAAGAAACGCTCGAATCCATCCTGCAACTGGCGCTGGATATTACCGGCGCTCACTACGGCATCTTTCGCCTGCTCGATAAGAGCGGCGAAAACCTGGTCACGCGCGCCTTCGCCGGAGATACCCTGACCCGCCCCAAAATCGAAACCCTGCCACTCAGCGCGCAAAGCGTCATGGGACACGTCGCCCGCAGCCGCCAGACCATCCTCATCCCCGATTTGCTGGCCGAACCCTGGGCGGGCATCTACTACCCGCTCGACGCTGATTTGCAAATGCGCTCCGAGCTGGCTGTGCCGCTCATCAACGCCAGCGGACGGCTGGAAGGCGTCCTCAATCTCGAAAGCCCGGAACCGGCGGCCTTCGACGACCACGACAGCCACATCCTGCAATCGCTCGCCACATACGCAGTTATCGCCATTCAGGAAGCGCGCCTGCTCGACGTTTTGCAGGAAGTGGCCCGCCAGATATTCAGCCAACCCTGCCAGCAAGTGCTGGACCACCTGGCCGAAGTCGCCTGCGATTTGTTGAACGCCTCCGCCAGCGCCCTGTGGCTGCTCAAGGAAGACAGCCTGACGCTCTCCGCCTCCAGTGGCGGCTATATCCATAGCGACCGGATTCCACTAACAGGGAGTCTGACCGGCCAGGCTGTTATAGCGAGAGAAACCGTCGTGGCCGATGATGTGCGAGACGACCCGCGCTTCCATCGCCGCGACCTGGCCGCCTCCCAAAACTGGTCGCGCGCCCTGATTGTTCCTCTTCAGGCCGGAGACGAGGGCCAGCCGCTGGGCGCATTCAGCGTGTACAGCGCCGCGCCAGAGACCGGGCGATTCGTCGAGTCGGATTGGGATAAAAAAGTGCTGACCTTCCTGGCGCATTATGCTGCCCTGGCCCTGCAAAACGAGAGCCGTCAGCAGGCCCTGCGCGCTGCCCAGGAACAGCGCTCGGTGGCCGAGACCTTCGCCGCCGTCGGCGACATCGCATCCAACCTGCTGCATCATCTGAACAACAAAGTCGGCACCATCCCGGTGCGGGTACAGAGCATCCAGGACAAATGCGCGCCCGCGCTGGAGGCCGACCCCTACCTGACACGCAACCTGGCCGAAATTGAACGCTGCGCCATGGAAGCCATGCAGACCGTGCGCGATAACCTCTCGCACCTGCGCCCCATCCGGCTCGAACCGGTCTACGCTGCCGCGCGCCTCGCCGAAGCCCTCAACGCTGCCCAATTGCCATCCGGCATCCAGGTGCGCATGGAAGGCCTCGACCGCCTGCCCGTCGTCATGGCGGGCGGACAAAGCCTGACCTTCGTCTTTGCCAACCTGCTCGAAAACGCCGCCGACGCCATGCACGGCCAGGGCGTCATTGAAATTCGCGGGCGTTCTGGCCGCGAGTGGGTCGAAATCACGGTCAGCGACAGTGGCCCCGGCATTCCGCCTGAACTACACGACCGCATCTTCGAGTTGAATTTCTCAGGGCGGGCCACGTCCCGGCCCGGCAAACTCGGCTTCGGCCTGTGGTGGGTCAAAACCCTTATGACCCGCCTGGGCGGCTCAGTGGACATCGAAAGCGACGGACAGCGCGGCGCGACCTTTCGCCTGCGCCTGCCGCGAATCCAGGAGGAAACATGAATCCACCCCTTGCGCGCGCCCTGGTCGTCGAAGACGACCGCTCGTGGCAGCAAATCCTGTCGGAAATCCTGGCCGATTGCGGGCTGGCCGTCGATACCGCAGACAACCTCGAGGACGCCGTCCAACTGCTCAAAATCCAGCCGCATCGCCTGGCCGTGCTGGACCTTTCGCTCTCGCCCGCCGACCACAACAACACCGACGGCCTGCGTGTGCTGGAGGCCGCCCACAAGCTCGACCCGAACTGCCGCTCGATTTTGCTGACCGGCTTTGCCACCGTCGAAGTGGCCGTCGCCGCGCTCTCTGAACATGGCGCTTTTTCCTTTTTACGAAAGGAAAATTTTCACCGAGGGCAGTTTCGAGAACTGGTCTCGCGCGCCCTGGCGACCCCTCCCAGCGGAGCCAACCTGCCCCCGCTGGAAACGGCTCCCGCTTCGAGGCCGGGCAGCCCCTTCCGGCTCACCTCTTCAACCATCTCCGCCCAGACAGATTCATCCACCAGGCGCGCGCTGGTGGTGGAAGACGACGCCGGCTGGAGGAGCATTCTCTCCGAACTGCTGACCGATTCCGGCTTTCAGGTGCGGGCCTGCGCCAGTTTCGGCGACGCCCTGGGCTTCCTGCGGCGCGAAAAATACAGCCTGGCGGTGGTCGATTTGTCGCTCAGCGGCAGCGTTTCGGGCCTGTGGGATTCCAAATCGCCAGACGATGAACCAGAAGGCTACCGCCTGCTTGCGATTGCCCGCGCCGGGGGCATACCGGCCATCGTGGTCAGCGGAATCGCCTCGCCGGAGGAAATCCAGCGCGCCTACGCCGAACAATCCATTTTTGCCTACCTGGAGAAACAAGCCTTCGAACGGACTTCATTTTTGCGGCTGGTCGAAGAAGCCCGCAAAGCCGGACGCGCCGGGAGCGAACTAGCCGTCCTGACCGAGCGCGAACGCGAAGTGTTGGACCTGCTGGCGCAGGGATTGACCAATAAAGAAATCGCCGAACGGCTGGTCATCACCACCAACACCGTCAAGCGGCATCTCAAAGCCATTTTCGAGAAACTGGATGTACATACCCGCTCCGGCGCGGCAGCCAAAGCGCTGGGGGAGAAGTAATCAGCCCCCCGTTTCCGCGCCGGCCAGCCCGGCTCCAGGACGCACAAAGACCTGGTAGGTATACCGATGACTGCGGCGCGAATACGGCTCGCCGCTGGCGGCAAAACCCTGTTTGACAAGGTTGGCCGCCATATTTTTATCGGAACTGCGCGCCACGCAGAAAACGCCCGCCGCCCCCGCTTTTTGCGCCAGCCGCCGCAGTAGTTCTGCTGCCACGCCCTTGGACTGATATTCGGCGCGCACAACCAGCCAACCCACCTCGAGCGGATACGCCCCAACCTGCTCCAACAGCCCGGCCTTCTTAAAAACGCCCTTCTGGTAGCCTTCAACCGGGCGTTTGAGAGCCGCAATGCCGATTAATTGCTTGCGTTCATCATACTGGAACGCCAGCCACTCGGCCTTTGCAATCCGCTCTGCCAGGCCATCTTCACTTTCCAGCTCGCTGGAGAGCAGCATATTCCTGAAATTTTCGAGTTCCTGCGGTTTGCAGGCAGACGGGGTCTTAATACTTTGGGGCATGGGAGACTCTTTTCGTTTGGAAAATCACCGGCTGGCGTCAGTATACCCTATTTGCCCATTACCAGCCTCCTGGCAGCGATCGCCAACAGACACGCCCCCGGTAGGCCACGTAGCCGGGCAGTTGTCTGGCGGCGAACTATCCCTCATCGGCCTCCCACTCGTCTTCATCGCCCTCCATCCATTCCATATCTTCCAGTTCGATGATTTCGGTATCGATGCGGTTTTCGGCAAAAGCGGCTTCGATAACCGGACGCAATACACCCTGGGCTTCGAGTTGGCCGAGGAAGTGGACGAGGTAGGCGTTCAACGCGGGAGGGGTGGACGGGTTGGCAATCAGTCGTCCAAACGCATCAACCACCTTGCCGCGCAGGGCAAATTCCTCGCCGGCCAGGAGTTGCAGGGCATTGGCAGCCAGGCCGCGTTTTTTGGTGGAATGCGCCGAATCTTCAAATATCATCCACAAAAACGGCTCAACTGCCGGGCCCATCCCGGCCCAAATTTCGGGCAACAGGTCCGAGAGCCAATCGTTTTCGATATCCGCCAGTTCGCTGAGGGAATAGGCGCTTTCGACCGCGCCCAGTTCACCGAGCAGTTGCAAAGCGTACCAGGGGGCCCAACTGGCCGGGTCAGCGGGCCAGCCATCCAGCAGGAGCGGGTCGAGAGCCATGCGCGTTAGGGCAGGGATATGTTTGCGCCAGGATTCCAGGTCATGGGCAAATACAACGGCTGGAACGAGAGCGGCCCCGTATTCCAACAGAGCCGTCAGCGGCGGCTGGTAGGCATGTCCCGACTGCGGGAATCCGGCCGGACGGGGGGATGGTCTTGGGGAACAAGGTCCTCCCATAGTTCGCTGTCCACCAACAAAAGCCGGTTTCGACAATGTTATTGTTTTGAAAGGCTCTGTCGAATTGCTCGAGGATGACATTTAGTTCCTCTTTCCCGTATTTCTCGACCAGCCGCCGCCCGGCGGGGCTGTCAGGCAATTGGTCGCGCGCTACCAGGCCAATGAATTCGAGACGCAGTTGGTTGCGGCGGATGATGATGGCCTCACGCTCCTGCGGGGAGGGATAGCCTGTGCGGTGTTCGAGCCAATCGATTTTCGCGGCAGGCCGGGCTGGGTGACGTTTACGGGACATGTTTTCTCCTTGCGGGCCAGATGGCGCGCACGTTGTAGCATGAACTGGTCTAGCATCTAGCAACCTGCTTACGTTTCGGAGTAGAGCCTATCCGAAACATGTTCCTGTGCTATCGCCATCCAGCTCGATTTACGAATAGTATTCGCTCTATTGCGGGCGATTTCACAAAACGCATTGACTCTGGAATGGTCCAAAGTGATAATCAAGCAAAAGTTCAACACAATCGATTGTATACTATTGTGAATGGAAGTCATCGTTTTTCGTGGAGACATGCCATGATGCCCCAGCCTTCTATCTTGATTGCCACCCTGGGGAGTAAAGCCCAGATTATTACCCTGGCCTTAGATTGCTTGCGCCAACGGGGTGAACTTCTGCAATTCCTGGTCACAATCCACACACAGGCAGAACGACCAGAAACTGCGCAGGCGCTCCAACGCTTGAAAGCCGACCTGCCTGTTCATTTTCCCGAAATCCAATTCAAAAACATCGAATTAGCTTCTGCCGGCGTGCCTATCAAGGATGTGACCTCCCCAACGGAGGTCGATGTGGCTTTTCGGGCTTTTTATGCCGAAGCGCGCGCCGCCAAATTGCGCAGCGAGCGGGTTCATCTGCTGATTTCGGGCGGCAGACGCACGCTGACGGTCTTTGGCATGGCCGTTGCCCAGATGCTCTTCGACGACGAAGACCGTTTGTGGCACCTGGCTTCTCATCCAGCGTTAGAAGGGTCTGGGGCTTTGCACGCAGGCCCGGGGGAGTGGGCGCGATTGATTCCAATCCCCATCATCCCGTGGGGGCGGCTCTCGCCTGTCTTCGATGTCCTGCGAACGGTGGACGACCCTTTCGAGGCGGCCAACCGCCTGGCCGATTTACGCTTGCGTGAACAGTGGGATCAGGCGCGTATTTTCGTATTGACCGGGTTGAGCGGGGCCGAGCGTCCGGTGGTCGAGTTGCTGGCGCGTGATGGTTTGAGCCAGAATGAAATTTCGGAGCGGTTGAGGCTCTCGCCGCGCACGGTGGAACAGCACTTGCGTTCTGCCTATCGCAAGGCTGCTGAACATTGGGAAGTAGAAGCGGTGAATCAAACTCAATTGGTGCGCCTGCTGATGCCGTTTTTTCGATTTTAGATTGGCGGTTATCGATTTTGGATTACAAGGCACAGAAGATTGGTTTTCAATTTGCAATCAGCACTCTACAATCTACAATCAAATTACGGGTTTTCCCGCATGACGGGCTTCTCTTCTCGCCTTATACTGTGTTTTACAGGGCGGTCGTAAGGGGGCGAGCGGGATGGTCGTAGATTGCAGATTGCAGATTGATGAGTGATGATTTTTGGTCGCTGGTTTTGATAAGGAGGCTGCATGGAAGAAAAGAATAAAGTTTTTTTGGCTGCGCTGGCGGGGTTGCTGCATGATGTGGGCAAGTTCGCGCAGAGGGGCGCGGAGCGGGGCAGTTTGCAAGGCAAGGATGCCGCCCAAATGTACGGACGGTATCATGCCATGCTGACGGCGGATTTCCTGAAAGAGATTCTGCCGTTTGGCGATGACGTGCGCCTGCCAGCCGCCAACCACCATGTGCCGCAGAGTCATCTTGACTGGGTGGTGAAAGCCGCCGATGTGCTTTCGGCAGGGGAACGCGCCGACCCGCCACAAGGCGAAGATGACCGTATCGCCCAGCCGCGTCAGTTGCTTTCGATTTTCAGCGTTTTGAAAGCCGATGATGTGTGCTGGAAAGATGACAAGAGTAAATGGCGATTTTTTCCGCTGAAAAAACTGGCGTTGGATGAGCAGGTTATCTTCCCCAGCACAAATCTGCCCGATGAACAGGTGTGGGGAATTTACGAAAAAATGTGGGCAGATTTCAAAAAAGAAGCCGGGGCGATCAAGCCTGTCACAGATATTGAACCGTATCTGGAAGCCATGCTGGCATTGATCCAGCGTTACGGGTGGTGTATGCCTTCTGCGTATTACCGCGCCCGTCCGGATGTCTCGCTCTACGACCACAGTCGCATGACGGCGGCGTTGGCAGCCTGCCTGGCGGGGTTACCCGAAAACGACCTGCGCCGCATTGCCAAAAACGCCGAAACGGATGAGACCGAAGTCGCTCTGCTCGTGGGCGGGGATGTTTCGGGCGTGCAGGAGTTTATTTACACCATCACCAATAAAGGCGCCACTTCCGCCCTGCGCGGGCGCTCGTTTTACCTGCAATTGCTGACCGAAGCGGCGGCGCGTTTTGTGTTGCGCGAGTTGGGGCTGCCCTATACCAACCTGATTTACGGCGGCGGCGGGAATTTCTACATCCTGGCGCGGGCAGAGGATAAAAAGCAGTTGCCGGAAATCCGCCGAAAATTGAGCCGCATTCTCTACAAGCACCATCAGGGCGATTTGTATATCGCGTTGGAGGGGATTCCGCTGAAGGCGAAAGATTTCATGCGCCCGGAAAAATCCCAAGATGGCAAAGAGCAAAAACATCCCCTGAGCAAAAAGTGGGGCGAACTGGCGCGGCAGGTGGCGGTGGTGAAAAACCAGCGGTTTAGCGAGTTGGAGCCGGATGAGTTGAAGGTCTTGTTCGCTCCGCAGGGGCATGGCGGCAACGAAGAAACGCAATGCGTGGTTTGCGGGCGGGAATATGTCCCAGGCGAACAGGATGTACAGGATGAAAAGGATAAGGGCAAGTGCGCGGCGTGCCTTTCCTACGAAAGTTTGGGGCGCGATTTGCGCGATGCCCGTTACATTGCCTGGAAGTTACGCGACCATCCCAAGTCGGTTGCGCCCATTAAAGCCGATATGCGCGGTGGAGGATGGAAACAGGTTCTCAATCATTTGGGCTTCGATGTTTGGGTGAAAGACCATCTTGGCGATGTTCCTAAAGATGTTTCATGGGTCTGGGCGGTCAGCGATGACGCATTTGAAGACGCTCACAAAGCCAAGGCATTCCCCGTGCTGGTGCGCCGCCTGCTGGTGAACGTCACGCCGAAACTCTCCGAGCCATATACTTCGGATGATGGCGAGCAATTCAAGGCGGGCGACATCAAGCCTTTCGAGAAACTGGCAAAAGACTCGCAAGGCATCACCCGTCTGGGCGTCTTTCGCGCCGATGTGGACAACCTGGGCAAACTCTTTGACGAGGGGCTGGGAGCGGATGCCACGCTCTCGCGTATCGCTTCGCTTAGTTTCCACATCAGCCTGTTCTTCGAGGGCTGGGTGGGCGTAGCGGCTAAGGGTTTCAATGAAAGACGGCAAAAGGAAGACGAGAAGCGCAAAGCAGAAGCCAGAGAAAAAGGCAAATCAGAAAAAGATGTGCCGCTGTATGGCGACGCGTTGTACGCCATCTACTCCGGCGGCGATGACCTGTTCTTCGTTGGCTCGTGGGACGAGGTGGTGGAATTTGCCTGGCAGGTGAACGAAGACCTGAAGCGGTACACTGGTGGTCAGTTGGATGAAAAGGGCTTTGTACGCGGCGGGCACCCCGGCATTCACATCAGCGGCGGGGTGGCGCTGGTGACCGAGAAATACCCGCTTGCCAAAGCCGCCAAAGACGCCGAAGAAGCCGAAAAAGCCGCCAAAGGGCTGGCGTGGTG